>Ga0066256_1002636_pt1 | contig 19232 bp, 9 predicted proteins | sample ThiBio_1000_biof_FD_87107 | JGI IMG/M metagenome (GOLD analysis project Ga0066256, IMG submission 87107) | Wastewater bioreactor microbial communities from Cape Town, South Africa - Thiocy_expt_1000_biof (version 2) | ecosystem: Engineered > Bioreactor > Thiocyanate-remediating >... | reverse complement strand
TGCAATCTGCTGCCACCCGACCACAAGAATGGCACAGAAGGCTACGCGCTGGGCCTGCGCGTGGACGTGGAGGTTGTGGACAGCACCAGCGGCGCCGTGTTGCTGTCCAACACCTACAGCGCCGTCACACCCCTGTTTCACCTGTACCCCGCTAACACCACATCAGGCGGCGGCGGTGGCGGCAATGGCAGCGCGCCAGGCAGCGTGCGCAACGGCACGCTGGTGCAGGTGCCCATGGTGTTCAACGTGTCCTCGCCGTCCGGCGGCGACACAGTGTCACGCATGGTGGCCGCACTGGTTGACGGCGGCGCGGGAGTGGGCATTCGCACCGCGTTCAGCAACCTGGTGGGCGCGCGGCTGGACGCGGTGGTAATTGTGGCGGTTGTGGGCCGCCCCACCCCCCCCGGGGGCCCCTTCGCGTGGTACTCGCCCGCCAACGGCCGCACAGCGGGCAACGGCGGCAATGGCGTCACCGCCACATCGATACCCACCCGACGCCGGCGGCTGGGTGGCAACGACGACACGGCGAACGCATGTGGCGCGCCGGACCTCACCACCAGCACCCTGTCAGACGCCGCCACGGCCGGCGGCGGCGCCGCCATGACGGTGGTGTTGGGTGTGTATGTGCCGCCGCCGTCGTGCACCAGCGGAGGCGGCGGCAGTGCCACTGAGGCGGACGCGGACGCCGTGGCGACGGACGCAACGGCCACTGTTGACGCGCTGGCCGGCGCCGCCGTCAACGGCGCCACAGCCACATTCACAGCAGCCGCCATTGCAAACCTGGCCATCAGCGCCGGTGTGGACAGCAGCATCGTGTCTGCGAGTCTGCCGACCGACGGCGTGGTGGTGGATGCGGAGCTGGCGCGCAGCGACGCGCCTGCTGGCGGCGACGGTGGCGGCGCTTCGTCTGGCGGCGGCGACAACGGTTCATCAATCAACGGCGCCGTGGTGGGTGGCGCCGTGGGTGGCGCGGTGGTACTGGTGATTGTGATTGCGGTGGTGGCGCGTGCGTTCTGCCGGCGCGGCGGCAGCGCGGGCAACCAGCCTGTCGCCGATGCCAATGCTGCTGCCCCCGCCCACGCCCCAGCCCCTCCCGCTGCCCCCGCCGCCGCATCGTCAACCACGCTGGAGTCCAACCCCAAGGCGCGGGCCGTGGCATTGGCGACCTACAACAAGATGGCCCCGCCCGTCGCGTCGTAAGCATCCGTGCGATACTACGCGGCGCAGTGGTGCTGGGTACCAGTGCGGAGTGCGCGCACCGGGCTTTTCATGTATTGCGTGAGTGCATGTTACTACGTGTACGTGGCTGCCGGCCGCAGTTCAGCAATGCCATTTGACAGCGCCGTGCCGTGCGCTGTGCGCGAAGGCTGTGGACCCGACCGGCTGGCAATGATGGCCTCGACTGCGTGTGTGTGTTTGCCTCTGTGTGGCGGGTGGCGCCCTGCTGGGTGCAGCAGCACCAGGCTGCCGCCAGCACTGCCCGGCGACGATGCCATGATGCAATGAGTGCTACATTGACACGTGCATTGTTACACAACTTGAAGAGTGCCAACAGCACGACACTGCCCAGGCAGATGCTGTGGATGCACCGCTGCCACTGCAGTGCCACAGCAGTGCCACAGCGGCTCAGCCACAGCTCGCTGTTCAACTGCATGACGTGCGGCGGCCGCAACTCTGCTGTCTGGGCCTGGGCCGCCTGGCGCCCGAAGCAGCGGCGGCAGCGCCCTGCAAGAAGTTGTTGGCAACAAACTTGACTTCAATCGTCAAAGGTGCCACCATCAGCGTCACTGTTCTCATATCGTTTTCGATAGTAGGAAACACAGCGATGTACAAGCTACCGGTACCAGGCGCCGTGCGCGCTCACGACAGGCGGGCGCGACGACAAATACTTACAGCGGCAGCGCAGGCTTCTGAAGCGCTGTGCCGCCAACGTACAGCCCCGCACCGCTGCCCGGCAGCGCGACGTGAGCAGGGGCGGGCGACACGGCAACGGCAGCGCCGACGGTGGGCGCCCTGAACCCAAAGGGGACGGCGGCGCCGCCCGCAGCTGGCGTCACCGCTGAGGACGGCGGCGGCGGGGAGGTGGTATCAGTAGTGGTAGTGGAGCGGCTGGTCACCACCCCCAGCGTGCCCAGTGGGCCCAGCGGCGCGCCGGCAGACGCGGCAGAGCGGCGCAGGGATGGCGGCAGGGCAGTGGTACCAGTAGCCGGAGGTGCGGCACCCGGGGCGCTGGAAAGAGAAGCGGAACGACCGATGGCTGACAGGCTGTTGGGGGGCGACAGCGTGGTGGGCACAAAGCCGCTGCTTGCCGCGGCGCTGCTGGGGCGCAGGCTCATGCCCGTGACCGCCAGGCTGCCAGGCGAGTCAGCAAAGGCATCGTGGCCGCGGGCACGCGGCGTGCCCATGCCGCCACCGCTGGCAGGCGACACGGGGGGTAGCCCGCCGCCGCCGCCGGTTATAATGCCAGGCAGGCGGGTGTCATACATCCCGCTGCCACCGCCCCGCGGCAGTCGCTCCGTATACGTTATTGCGTCAGCCGATACCGGGCTGGGCGGCTCAATGCCCGACCGCCCCCGCACACGCGCCGTGGCAGCTTGCGCCGGCAGCGACTCGCTGCCACCACCGCCGCTGCGGTAGGCGGCGCCTGCCACCGCCAGGTCGGCAGCCTCCATCTCTGCGCGCGCCGCTGCCACGGTGGCGGCAATGGAGGACGACGCTGTGGCTGACGCAGCGGTGCTGGCGGCCAACCGTCCGCCGGCGCTGCTGACCGGCGTGGAGAGCGGCAGCGGTAGTGGTAGCGGCAGTGTGGAGCCGCTGCTGTTCCGCGGCCGCGGCACGTCGTCTGTCAGTCCGGTGGCGGCATCAAGCGCCGCTGCCGAGGTGGGGCCGTGTGGCGGCGAGGTAGCAGCAAAGGTGCGACTGGCGGCGCGGGGTGGCGGCAGCACGTCAGGCAGGTCGCTTGCCACCACGCTGCGGCGGCGCACGGGGCCCGTCGCTACCGGCACTGTTACGTCGTCTGCAATGCCCATGACGGCGGCGTCAATGGTGGCATCGCTGCTTGCAGCAAGGGTGACAGCGGCAGCGGCGGCAGCAGCAGCCGCAGCGGAACCGGTAGTGCTACTGCGGCGCTCGCGGACCGGCGGCAGGCCGGGCAGGCTATTGGCAGGCAGAAGGAGGAGTGGCGCGGTGGGTGGTGGTGGCAGTGGCGCAGCCAGCGACAAAGATGACAGCGCGGGAGCAGGCTCTGGGGCAGCGTTCGGCAGCAGCGGCGGCGTGGCGCTGGCAGTGGGTGGCGTGGTCGTGGTAGTGGCGGTGGCATCATCCTCCGTGCCGCCCCCCGCTGTCTCGTCGTCGAACGTGTACTTCTCGGCGCCGGTGCGCGCCTTGCGCACGCGGAGTGTCGGCGCAACGCCGCCAGGCGCACTAACGGTGTAGGACGGCGCGGCGTGCAGCGCTGGTGGCGGCGGCGCAGCAATGTCAATGCCGCCCGACGGTGCCGCCTCGTCAGCATCATCAACCTCAAAGGGGCGTGCCGCGCGTCGCCGGCTGCTCCGCTCACTGGCAGCGCCGCCCCTCTCACTGGCGGCGCCGGTGGCAGCCGGCGCGGCGTCTTGTACAGCGGGTGCGGCGGGTGCGGGCAGGCTGGTATCGGGGGCGGCAACAGATGCAGCGACGGGGGCAACGACAGGGGCGGCAAGCACCGCAGCGGAAGGGGCGGCGGCGCTACCATCAGCTGCGGCAACAATACCACCACCAGTGGTTTCATCAAGGGCAGCGCCGGCAGGCAGCGGGCCGCTGCCGGTGTAGCCCGCCACGGGGTCAATGGTGCCAAAGCAGAAGGTGCGCACGTCGCCAAACCGGTCGCGCTTGTAGCGCTCCAGGTCGATGGACACCTCGCCGCCGTGCAGGCTGGCCTCCAGGCCCAGCAGCTGCTGCATGAAGCCGGGGTTGGGGCTGGCGCGCGGCCGCCGCTCCCGGATGTATGCCAGCGCGTCACGCAGCGTGATGTGGTCGCGGGCCCGGTGTGCCAGCGCGGCGGCGGCGTCGGTGTCCGCGGGGACCGGTTCATCGAGGGTGGCTGCCACACCGCGGTGCGTCGCGATGTAACGCAGCATACCCGGCGTGGACAGCATGTGCACCAGCACCATGGTGCTGGACCGCGACATGCCCGTCTTGCAGTGCACCATGGCCACGATGCGCTCGCCGCCCAGGTGCCGCCGCCGCACGTCTTCCAGGAAGGCAGCGACGGCGGGGAAGTGGGCGGCGGCATCTGCACCCGGCTCGTCCTCGATGGGCACCCGGAAGTATGTGATCTTGTCCTCGAACCAGCACTTGCACTCGTTGCTCACGTTCACCACGTGCGTCACGCCCAGCATGGACAGCGTCGTGAAGTCGGACACCGACTCCTGCCCGCCCAGCACCAGGTACGGCAGCAGGCGCGTGGAGTTGGTGGCCATGCTCAAGCTCTTGGTCAGCGTCAGCGCCATGCCGCGCTTCTTCTTCCCACCCGCCCCGCCGCCTCCCATGGCACCACCTGCCGCCCCGCCGCCGGCGGCGGGTGTCGCGGAGCCATCACCGTCCCCGCCCTCCATCCTGGCCGGCTGTACACCACTCAGCCGCGCTGCCGCTGCCGCCGTGCTGGGACGATGGGGTACTGCAGTCAAGTGGCACGGTGGCTAGGGGGTTCGGCAGTCGTGGCGGTGCAGGAGTGGGTGCGGCAGCGGTGCCTGTGCAGCTGTGGCGGTGCAGGTCAGCGAACTGGCCGCCGCTGCTCTCTTGATGATACCGTAGCAGCGTCACCAGCAGCAGGCGTGCCACCCAGCAGCAGCAGCAGCAGCGGTAGCAGTGGCAGGCAGCAAAGCCGTTTGGCAGCGTCACCGGCGGTTGCTTGCTTGTCCACCACCGCTCGCTGCTCGGCTGCTCGGCGGTAAAGTTGCAGTTACGACGGCCGCTTACAACAACAACGATAACGACGATAATAACGATAATCGGGTGTACCAGCGGCAGGGATAACCTCGGAGCGCGACAACCAGGTGCAAAGGAATTGACCCCGCTGCCGCTCGCGTGGCCGCGTGCGCGTCCGAGGGAGTTATCGCAACTCTCGTGTGACACAAGTTGTCACACAACGGTTTGGATGCGGGTTTGCGCACCGCCTGGTCATCATCAGGCTGTCGCGACTCGCCCTGCACGGAATCACAAATCACAAAACTAGGGGGTCATTCCGACTCATTCGAACTAATGTCTTCAATGGCAGCCACGGCTTTACCCACACACGCAGCCACAGGGGTGGGGCGTCTCGTTAGACCATAATACTCGACCAAAGATGGTGCGTTCGCGTGCAATATGTGCTGCCGTGTTCCGTGTTGTGAGAAGGAGTGGAAGATTAGAGGACAGATACCAACCGTATTACCAACGCAATATCGCAGCAACGCACGCGTCTTCCGACTTACAAAGTGGATGGCAGCAGCTGTATGAGTTATATTGTTTGTGCGGTGCCGTTGGAAGCGGGGTTGGTGGAGCGGTGGCGACACGGGAGTGCAGAATCTTCACATCTCGAAAGATATCAACATCAAAGTCTGAACGAGAAGGAGAGGAGAGACTCCGAGAGAGAGAGGAACCGAGTCGGCGCGCCCTTCCTGGCATTGTCATTCATGATATTCATCGCTGGAAAACCAGGCAACCCACCGTCCAATCGCGCTACCACACCGACTACCCCGTCCATCATAACTATTCGTACATTTCCTCCCAATACGGCGTTCGTCTCGCCCGTGTAGCCGGCCAAAGCCGTCCGAATACCGGTCGGCGACGCGGAGCTGCGTCACATTCAACTGTCGCCGTCTCGGCCGGCGTATTAGTTGTGCCACTGGCGCGCATAGTTTGACGCCACACCACCACTGCAGCAGCGCCACCACGCCCGCACTGCCCCCGCCCAAGTGCCTGCCATCATATCCGGCACTTGCCGCGCCCGAATTCGGCCCGCGCGTGCCATTTACGGCGCCAAACGGCCACGTGTGCGTACGGACGGAGTGATGACGCACACGTGGCGCCGCAGCGCACAAATACGCAATTTTGAACGGCGGCGTGGCGCGGCTCGGAGAGGGTCGGAAAGTGTGCGATTGTAACTTATTAGCGCGCTCCGAGCTTGCCGACCCCGTTCGGTGTTGTGCGTTGTGTGACCATTTTGCATCTTGCTATACGGTACCACCCATCTTGACGCTTGACGCCACATCTCAACCACTCCACCTCTCTCTCTCTCTCTACCTCTCTCTCTCTACCTCTCACCTCTGAGCACCCCTCCCTTACCACCCTCTCTTACTCCTTCCCCTGCCCTAGAGGCGTCCGAACCGTGCCAATCTCTCTGCCGCTGCCCCTGCCTTCCACCCTCGCCCCTGTGCCGGGCCGATCTGGACCGACCGGCTGCCCTCCTCTCTGACCTCTGGAGTGCTGCCCACCACTCTACTGCTACCACTGCCACTACCCACTACTGCCACTACTGCTGTCTACTGTCACTGCTGCTACTACTGCTGCTGCTCACTGGTGCCAACCTCCCTACTGCCAACTCTGGTCTGCTACCTTCTGCTGACCCACCTCCACCTGCTGCCAACCACTGTCTGTCCTGTCTCGGAACACTGCTGTCCAGCCTCCACCTGCTGCCAACCACTGCTGGGGCACACCCTGTTGTGCTACCCTGCTGCCTGTCCGACCCTGCCCCCTGTGCCTCGCTCCTGCTACACCCAGCTCGGGGAGTCGGAACCATGGCAGCGGCGGGCGGGTGGACCCTACCACCACCGGTGGCGACCAGCTACCCCCCACCACCACCACCACCACCACTACCGCAACCACCGGCCGCGGTGGCGTCCCTGCCACCGGCAGCAGCAGGGGCGGCGGCGGCAGCGGCGGCGGCACGGGCGCGCGCTGCGGCGGCGGCGGCGGCGGCGGCAGACTACTCGGGCAGCACTGGCAGCGGCAGCGATGATGAGGAGCTGCGGGATGTGGCGCGGTTCACGGGCGGCGTGCCGATGGGGCAGGCCTCGTTCCGTGCTGCCGAGGAGGAGTTCTTTGCCTGGATGCTGCAGAACGCCGACTTTGGCACCACGGCGTCGGGCGGCAGCTCTGTCTCCTCGTCTGCCGCGTTGCCGCTGTCGCCACTGCTTGCTGCTGCCGCTGCCGCCGCCACGACGGCACCCGCTGCGCCCCGCAGTGGCACCGGCGGCGGCGGCGGTGGCAGCCTGCCAGACACGGGCAGCGCCCGCATGTCGCCTGCGCTGTTCTGGGGCAGTGGCAGTGGCAGTGGCAGCGGCAGCGGCAGCGGCGGAGGTAAAGATGGCCGGCTGACGCCGTCAACCCTGTCGGCGGCGCCACCACAGTTGCCGCCGCTGGTGGGCGGGCTGGGCGCGCCGGCGGACATGCACCATCGGGGGCGGCACGACGGCCTCATATCCACCGCGTTGCACACCGCCGCGGAGCTGCGGGATGGCGCGCGCGCCGCCCTCATCTTTGGCTGGGACCGCATTGCCGCCACGCTGGGCTTGGGCATGCCGGCGCCGCCGGGCGCTGCACATCTGTCAGGTCCACCACCGCACGCGGTGCGGCCCTCCAGTGTGGCGTCCTCGCTGCCGCCGCTTCCCGATGAGACGACCCCCAGCGGCGAGAGCGGCGGCTTCCGCGCAAGCACCACCACTGCCGGCGCCGGCCCCGGCGCCGCCGGGAGCCATGATCTGGCAGCGATGCTGGCGGCCACGGCAGACCCGTTTGAGACGCGCCGCCGGCCGCTGGTGTCACGCAGCACGCGGCGGCGTGCCAGCCGGCGCGAGGCGCCGCCTGCCTCCGGGGCCACGTCATTGCCCCTGCAGTCACCGCCACCACCGCACGCCGAGTCCGGCCCGTCCGCTGCTGGGCATAAGCGGCGTGCCGGGGCAGCAGCCGGCGAGCTGCCGACGCCACCGGCCACGCCGCGTGCCACCTCACCGGCAGCAGCAGCAGCAGCAGCGGGCGCGGCAGCTGGTGTGGTGGGCGGCAGTGTGCGGCGGTCTGCGAAGCGCAGTAAGGCGGACGACGCTGTGTCATCAACAGCGGCGCCGCCGGCAGCGACGCTTCCTGTCGCGCCGGTACCCCCGCCCGTGCTACCGCCGCCGGTGCACAGCGGCCGGGTGTCGGCGCGCAGCCAGGAGCTGCAGCGGCGCGTCACGGAGCTGTCGGCGGAGAACACGGCGCTGCGGGCGCAGCTGCACGCGCTGCAGGGCGGCGTGGCGGCACCGGAAGGCACGACTCCGGAGGAGTACCGCCTCACAGAGCTGCGCCACATCCTGACGCTGGTGGCGCGCGGCGCGCCAGAGGCGGAGCTGCGCCGCGCGCTGATGACGTACAAGGACACGTACGGCGACTTTGGGCAGGACCGGCGCACAGCGCTGCGGCACCACCTGCGCGCGCTGCGCAAGCTGGTGGCGCCCAACGCCGTGACGCGCATGGCCATGTGGAGCGTGGGCCCCGACGACGTGGAGGAGGTGGTGGAGGAGGGCGGCGGCGCCAGTGGAGGTGGCGGCGCCAGTGCTAGTGGCGCTACCAGCGGCGGCGGCGCCTCCAAGCGTGCCATCTGGGACAGCCTGGTGAAGGCGGTGGAGCTGACGCCGGCGCAGGTGACGCGGCTGGGCACCATGCGGGACAGCGTGGTGGCGCGCCGGGGCGAGTACGCGGAGGTGCTGACACTGCTGCGCGCGGTGGAGGACAAGGTGTGTGCCAACGTGGAGGGCCTGGAGTTTGAGATGAACCTGATCATGAGCCACATCTCGCTGCGGCAGACGGCGCTGTTCCTGCAGTGGATCGAGAGCAACCAGGTGCAGTTCATGGCAGCGTCGTCGTCCTTCGCTGCGTGGCCGCAACTCGAGGCGCGCGGTGGTGGTGGCGGTGGCAGCAGTAGTGGCGGTGGCGGCAGCAGTGGTGGCGGCGGCAGCAGCCGGTCCGCCGCCGCCGCAGCCGCCGCCGCTGCCGCCACCCCAACTGCTGCTGTTTCGGGCGGCACGGGTACTGGCGCCGGTGCCGGTCGTGGCGGTGGCCGCCGCGGCGGCGGCCGCCGCGGCCGGCCGGCGCCGGCCGCCCCCCCCCCCCCGCCCCCCCCCGCGGCCCCCCCCCCGCCGCCGGGGGGGGGGGGGGGGCCCCCCGCCGTGAGCACCGCGAGACGCTCGGCGGCATCCTGCTGGATCCCGTCGGCCTCGGCGCGGGCGGTCCTCAGGCGGGTCAGTGTCGCCGCCGATCCCTCCGCCAGCGCGCGCAGCGAAGCGAGCTGCTGCTTCCGCCCCTCCAGGTCGCGATCGGTCTGCGCGCTCATCCGGATGATCTCGTCGGTCCACGCGCGGGTCTCCGCAGGGGTGTCCTCGGTGGAGTCCTCCAGCTTCTGCAGCAGCTGGAATCCGCCGTCCAGCCGCGCGCGGCACTCCTTGAGCACCGTGGTGAACTCCGCGGTCGTCTCCTCGCCGAACTCCGCCGTGACGAATCCGAGCTCCTGCTCGCTCGTGCGCACGGCCTCGTCGGCCCGCACCAGCAGGCGCGCCGCGCGCTTCTTCTGTCCCTCCAGGGTGCGCAGCTCTGCCGCCGCGGCCGCACGACGACGCAGGTGCAGCACGAGGCGCGTCACGCCGAACACGATGAGGGCGAGCGCGGCCACGCCCAGCACCCACACCCACCAGGGCCACGGGACCCGGTCGAACTCCCCGGCGACGTACGAGATGCCGCCCTCCCAGTCGTCATCCGCGAGGTAGTCGCCGCCGAGGTGATCCTCGATCTGCAGGATCCGGTCCTCCGAGAGCGGCCCCGCCTGCACGCCGTCTCCGCCGTACTCGGCCGAGATCGCGAGGGTGCGCCCCTCGGTCGCGATGGCGAGCAGGTACTGGTCGGGGGCCAGATTGTTGCGCAGCGCCGTGGCATCGGCCCAGGCGAGCGCGTTTCCGGGGTCTTCGAAGTCGGGCACGAGGATCACGTACAGCTCCGGGCGGCCGTCCTTCGCCGCCAGGTCGCCGAGTTGCTTCTCCAGGCGGGCCTCCGCGGCGTCGCCGAGCACGCCGGAGGCATCGGTCACGAAACCGGGGTCGAGGTCCGGGGGAGTGGCGGCGGACGCCGCACCGCCGGACAGCAGAGCGCCGCCCAGTGCGATGCCGGCCGTCAGGCCGATCGCGCTCGCGACCGCAGTGATCCTCCCCAATGGTCCGCGCATGGACTGCCCTCCCGCTCGCGGGCCGATCTGCGATCGGGCCCTCCTCCGTGACCACCATCATGGCAGGAAGCGATTCTCGAAAGACTTCTCGCGAGGTTGTCGATCCGGCGCCCTGCCGTGGGATCCGGATGCCATCGACGACGACGTGCTGCGCCTGATCTTCATCGCCTGCCACCCCGTGCTCTCCCGTGAGGCGCAGGTCGCGCTCACCCTCCGGGTGGTCGGGGGTCTGGGCAGTGAGGAGATCGCCCGCGCCTTCCTCGTGCCCGTGGCCACGGTGCAGCAGCGGATCGTGCGTGCGAAGAAGACGCTCGGCGCAGCGCACGCCCCGTTCGAGCTGCCGCCGCGCGAGGAGTTCGGCTCACGCCTGAGTGCCGTCCTGGGAGTGCTCTACCTGATCTTCAACGAGGCGCACACGGCCAGCGGCGGGGAGGACTGGATGCGACCCGACCTGGGGCGGGAGGCCGTGCGACTGGCGCGTGTCCTCGGGGGCCTCGTGCCGCGGGAACCCGAGGTGCACGGCCTGCTCGCGCTCATGGAACTGACAGCAGCGCGGTTTCCCGCCCGCGTCGACCGCCGCGGCGATCCGGTGCTGCTCGCCGATCAGGACCGCACGCGCTGGAGGCCAAGGCGCGCTGATCACGCCGACGGTTTCCCGCAGGCACGGAAAAGGGGAGGCGGATCCCCCGATCCGCCTCCCCTGAAAGAGGGGCTCTTACGCCCTGCTGCGATCCCCGCGGCCCACGATGAGACCGTAGATCAGCAGCACGATGATCGATCCGCCGATGGCCAGGAGCCAGGTCGACAGGTTCCAGAACCCGTTCAGGTCGACGTTGAACAGCAGACCACCCAGCCAGCCGCCGAGCAGAGCGCCGACGACGCCGAGGAGCAGAGTGACGAACCATCCGCCGCCCTGCTTGCCGGGGAGGATCAGCTTGGCGATCGCGCCGGCGATCAGGCCGAGGAGAAGGAATCCGAGGAAGCTCATGGGAGTCTCCGTTCTGTCAGTGCATCCGGGGTGTCCGGGCTCAACCAGGATGCCTGAGACGAGCGTCTAGATCCACCCCCTTGCGCACGAGTTCAGGAATGCGCTATCAGCCTGCTGTGACGAGCAGAACGGCCGCCCTCCGAGGAGAGCGGCCGTTCAGAGCGTGCGGATCGATGGTCAGTCGTTACCGCGCAGGATCGCGAGGATGCGCAGGATCTCGACGTACAGCCAGACCACGGTCACCATGATGCCGAAGGCGCCCATCCAGCCGTACTTGCGGGGAGCGCCGTTGCGCACGCCCTGCTGGATGCTGTCGAAGTCCATCACCAGCGAGTACGCGGCGAGGAACACCACGAAGAGGCCGATGATGACGCCGAGCGGGATGCCGGCGATCTCGACGCTTCCGCGCAGGCCCCAGGCGTTGTCGTTGACGCCGGTCCACATCAGGATGAGGTTCAGGATGGAGAACGCCATGTAGCCGAACATCGCGATCATGAAGATCTTGGTCATCTTCGCGCTGGCGCGCACCTTGCCGCTGGCGAACAGTGCGAGCGTGACGCCGACGACGGCGACCGTCGCGAGGGTCGCCTGCATGACGACGCCGGGGTAGACCATCTCGAAGAACGCCGAGATGCCGCCGACGAAGAGACCCTCGAAGGCCGCGTAGGCGAAGATCAGCGCCGGGCGGACCTTCTTGCGGGAGGTGAAGATGACGACCATGGCGAGCACGAAGCCGCCGAGCGCGCCGACGATCCACGGGGTCAGGTTCGCCTGGCCGGCAGCGGAGCCGGCGACCGTCCAGACCCAGCCGACGGCCGCAGCCACGAGCAGGATGCCGAACAGGCCGGCGGTCTTCCAGATCGTGTCCTCAACGGTCATGCGGTCGGTCTCGATAGCGCCGGCGGCCGGAGCCGCGTACATGCCCTCGAGGTTCGCCTGCGCGGCGGCGTTGATGCCCGCCTGCTGGAACGCGGCGGTCTGTCCGGCGGCGCCGGGCGGGGGCGGCGGGGCGTACTGGCCCTGCTGGCCGGGCTGCTGGGGCGCGCCGGGGTATGTGGCGACGTTCCGCGGATCCTGCTGCTGGAACGCGGGGGTGTTGAAGACGAAATTGCTCATGGTGGGTGGCCTCTACTCCCGAGGGATCGGTCAACTCTTTCCTCAACGATAGTGGCGCATGCCTATGAACGGGGTGCTTTACGCTGAGAGCGTGCCCAGGACCTCCCCTCTGATCATCGGGCACCGCGGTGCGCCCGGCTACCGTCCCGAGCACAGCCGCTCCTCCTATGAGCTGGCGTTCGCGCTGGGCGTCGACGCCGTGGAACCCGATGTGGTCGCCACGAAGGACGGGGTGCTGGTCATCCGGCACGAGAACGAGATCTCCGGCACGACCGACGTCGCGCAGCATCCGGAGTTCGCCGATCGGCGCACGACCAAGCGGATCGACGGGGAGACCCTCACGGGCTGGTTCACCGAGGACTTCACCTGGGCGGAGCTGTCCACGCTGCGCGTCAGGGAGCGGCTGCCCAAGATCCGCACGTCCAGCGCGACCTTCGACGACGCGCAGCCGATCCTGCGGCTGCCCGACCTGCTCGAGCTGATCAGCGAGGCATCCGTCGAGCACGGCCGCGAGATCGGCCTGGTGCTCGAGGTCAAGCACGCGACCTATTTCGAGGGCGTGGGACTCGATCTGGTCCCGCTGATCGAGCGCGACCTGCGCGCCGGCGGCTGGGCGGCCGGAGAGCTGCCTCTGGTCATCGAATCGTTCGAGTCGACGGTGCTGGATCGGCTGCGGGCGACCGGCATCGCGGCGACGTTCATCTACCTGATCGAGGCGAGCGGCAAGCCGTTCGACCTGGTCACCTCGATGGGCACGTCAGCTCCGGACTACGCCTCCGTCGTCACGCCCGCGGGTCTGGACGCGCTGCGCGCGGACGGCATCAGCGTCAACAAGCGGATGCTGCTGCAGCCGGGCAACACGATCGTGCCGGACGCGCACGCCCGCGGCCTGCGCGTGTTCACCTGGACCTGCCGCCCGGAGAACCAGTTCCTGTCGCCGCGGTTCCGCGCCGGAGGCGGGAAGGCCGCCTTCGGCGATTACGAGGGGGAGTGGCGGGTGATCGCCGACACCGGCGTCGACGGGGTGTTCGTCGACCACCCCGACCTGGGCGTGGCGTTCTTCCGCTGAACCGTCAGCGGCTGGTGACGATCTCCTTGCCGAGGGGCATCAGCGACACGGGGACGAGCTTGAAGTCGGCGATGCCCATCGGGATGCCGATGATCGTCACGCACATCGCGATGCCGGAGACGATGTGGCCGATCGCCAGCCACCAGCCGGCCAGCACGACCCAGATCACGTTGCCGAGGGCCGAACCCAGGCCCGCGGTCGGCTTGTCCACCACCTGACGGCCGAACGGCCACAGCGAGTACTTGCCGATGCGGAACGCCGCGATCGCCCACGGGATCGTGATGATCGGGATGCACAGGATGATGCCGGCGAGCATGTAGCCGAGGAAGTGCCAGAAGCCGCCGAGAACAACCCAGATGATGTTGAGGATCGTGCGCATGCCGTGATTCTCGCACGCCCGCTCGGGAGGCCGCTGTCGGAGCCGCCGCCTAGACTCGAAGGGCCATGACCGACGCTCCACTCATCGTCCCCGCATCCTCCGGCCCGCGCTCCTCCGACGGGTCCGACGAGCTGCTCTCGGGCCTCAACCCGCAGCAGCTCGAGGCCGTCACCTACCGCGGGAACGCGCTGCTCATCGTCGCCGGCGCCGGATCGGGCAAGACCAGCGTGCTCACGCGCCGGGTCGCGCTGCTGCTGCGCCGCCGCGAGGCCTGGCCCAGCCAGATCCTGGCGATCACGTTCACCAACAAGGCCGCCGGCGAGATGCGCGAGCGCGTCGAGGGACTCGTCGGCGACGTCGCGCGCGGTATGTGGATCTCCACCTTCCACTCGGCGTGCGTGCGCATCCTGCGGCGCGAGGCCGAGCAGTTCGGCTTCACCAAGTCCTTCACCATCTACGACTCCGGCGACTCGCGCGCGCTGCTCAAGCGCCTGGTCAAGGAGCACGAGGCGGATGCCTACGGACTCACGCCCGGGGCGGTGCAGTCCCGCATCTCCAAGCTCAAGAACGAGCTGCTCGATGCCGAGGGCCACGCTCGCCAGGCGAACATGTCCGACCCCGCGGAGCGCAAGTTCGTCGACATCTTCACCGACTACCAGCGGGCGCTGCAGAAGGCCAACGCCTTCGACTTCGACGACCTCATCGCGCAGACCGTGTTCCTGTTCCGCGCGTTCCCGAAGGTGGCGAACACCTACCGCCGACGGTTCCGGCACATCCTCGTGGACGAGTACCAGGACACCAACCACGCCCAGTACTCGCTGATCCGCGAGCTCACCAAGCCGGTCGACACCTCTGCGGAGTCGGGCACCGCATTCGAGTCGAACGGCATGATGATCTTCGAACCGGATGCCCCCGCACCGGACGCCGAGGGGGAGGGGGCCTCGCTCACCGTGGTCGGCGACTCCGACCAGTCGATCTACGCGTTCCGCGGCGCCGACATCCGCAACATCACCGAGTTCGAGCGCGACTTCCCCGGCGCCAAGGTCGTGCTGCTCGAGCAGAACTACCGCTCCACCCAGAACATCCTGTCCGCGGCGAACGCCCTGATCGGCAACAACTTCGACCGCAAGGCGAAGAATCTGTGGAGCGACAAGGGCCCGGGCGAGAAGATCATCGGCTTCACCGGCTACTCGCAGCACGACGAGGCGCAGTTCGTCGCCGACGAGGTCGAGCAGCTGCGCCGCTCTGGAGTCCCGTACGCCGAGATGGCCGTCTTCTACCGCACCAACTCGCAGTCCCGCGCACTGGAGGAGATCTTCATCCGCGCGGCCGTGCCGTACAAGATCATGGGCGGCACGAAGTTCTACGAGCGCGCCGAGATCAAGGACGCGCTGGCCTACCTGGTCGCCGTCGCCAATCCGGCCGACGAGATGGCGGTGCGCCGCATCCTCAACCGGCCGCGACGCGGCATCGGCGGCGTGACCGAGGCATCGATCGCGATGTTCGCCGAGCAGCACGGCATCAGCTTCCGCGACGCGCTCCGGCATCCCTCCGAACTGGGCGTGGGCCCGAAGCTGCAGGCGTCGATCGCGCAGCTGGACGCCGTGCTGTCCGAGGCCGCCGAGATCCTGCAGCCGTCGTCCGGCGAGGTGCCGCCGTCGACCTCGGTCGCCGACGGGCTTACCGTGCTGCTGGAGCGGAGCGGCTACTTCGAGTCGCTGCGCGCCAGCCGCGATCCGCAGGACGAGGCGCGGCTGGAGAACCTCGACGAGTTCGTCGCCGTCGCCCGCGACTTCGCCCGCAACAACCCCGACGGCACGATCGTCGACTTCCTCACCGAGGTCGCGCTGGTGTCGGATGCCGATGACCTGGACGACGAGTCGGGTGTGGTCTCGCTCATGACCATGCACACCGCCAAGGGACTGGAGTACGACGCGGTGTTCGTCACCGGTGTCGAGGAGGATCTCATCCCGCATCGCATCTCGGCGGGGGAGCCGGGCGGCCCGCAGGAGGAGCGTCGGCTGTTCTACGTGGGCATCACCCGCGCCCGCAAGCGGCTGCACCTCTCGCTGGCGATGACCCGCGCCCAGTTCGGCGAGGTGTCCGTCGCGATGCCCAGCCGCTTCCTGCAGGAGATCCCGGCCGATCTCATCGACTGGCGGCAGTCGCCGGGAGACGTCAACTCCCGCGGGGGCATGCAGTCGCGTGCGCTGAACGCCCGCAAGTCCGGCGGGTGGGGCTCCTCCGGCGGGGGCTCGGGCGACCGGTTCGGGGTCAAGGCGCTGCCCAAGCGCGACTCCCTCAAACCGCTGTCGACCGCCATGGACCGCTTCCCGAACAAGGTCACCGCGAAGGTGAGGGACAACGGCGATCTCGAGCTGGCGGCGGGCGACCGCATCCGTCACGACGACTTCGGCGAGGGGCGCGTCGAGGCTGTCACCGGAGAGGGCGCGAAGCGCATCGCGCACGTGCGGTTCGACGCCGCCGGGCAGAAGAAGCTGCTGATCAAGATCGCACCGATCGTCAAGCTGTAATCAACCGGGGCGGAGCGGCGATTAGGCTGGCTCATATGGCCCTCTTCTCCCGCCGCAAGAAGTCCGTCGACCAGCCGGACGTCGAGACCGAAGCGTCCGCCGCCGACGCGATCCCGCAGACCGACGGCGAGCCCGAGGCTCCCGCCGAGTCGGTGCCCACGGTCGGCATCTCCGTGCAGGCGTTCCGCGGTGTCGGTGCCGAGGCAGGCCCCGAGGTGAGCGCTCCCGTCGAGTCCGGGTCGGACGCGGACGGGGCCGTCGACGAGGGCATCCAGGTGCCGCGTCCGGCATCCGGAGCCCCGGTCATCGCCGAGGAGCAGATGGGCGGACCGCGCCTGCCGCTGGCGCCCGCGCTGCCGCCCGAGCAGACCCACACGGTCGACGGGCTCGTCGACAACGTGCTGCTGCGCACCGCCCTGGCAGAGGTCGAGGAGGGCGCCAGCAACGAGCAGCTGCTGGGCGTCATGCGCCAGTCGCTGCAGGGGCACCTGTATCTGCGTGTGCACGGCGACGCGCGTGAGCAGATGGCCGCCGGCGAGTCGCTCTCCGTCGGCATCGTGCGCGACGACGACCGCACGTTCATGCTCGCCTACAGCTCGGGCGCCGCCCTGCAGGCATCCATCCAGGACGAGGAGGATGCCGCATCCACCTCCGCCATCGCGCAGCCCGCGACCCTGGTGTACCAGCAGGTGGTCAACGGCGGCTTCACGGGCATCATCATCGACAACTCGTCCGTGCCGCACCGAGTGGTCTTCCCGACCGAGCTGCTGCAGAAGGCCCTCGAGCAGGGCGACGCCGAGATGTCGGTCAAGACGCTGCTCGCCGCCCCCCGCGACGAGCAGACGCCGGTGCGCGTCGCCGAGGCGCTCGCGAAGACCCGCAGCTGGGTGGCGATCAACGACGGCTCCAACGGGCAGCCCGTCGGCATCGCCGAGGCGCACACCACCGACGGCCGCCGGTTCCTGCAGCTCTTCTCGCACCCGCTCGAGGTCGTGGTGCTGGGCCGCAACGATCAGCCGATGCCCTTCGAGCCCGAGCAGCTGGCGAAGGTGCTCAGTGAGCACGACGAGATCGCGGGCGTGCTCGTCGACATCGCCGGCCCCTCGATCGCGATCGAGCGCGAGGACCTGAGCGCCGTCATGGTGCTCGCGGTCGACCTCGGCGACGACTGACGACGTCTGTCGCGAGGCCGCCCCGACCCCGTACGCTCGTCGCATGGCCTCTGAGCGCGTGACTCTGACCGTGACCGACGCCGACGGCGACGGCGAGCGGGAGATCTCGATGCGTGAGATATCGCTGTCCAGCCCCAACAAGGTGGTCTGGCCCGTGGAGGGCGGCGACGGCATCACCAAGGCCGAGTACGCCGACTACGTGCAGCAGGTCTCCACGCCGTTCCTGGCGGCCAACGGGCATCGACCGGTCTCGCTGGAGCGGTTCCGCGACGGCATCGCCAGTTCGGATCCGGACGCCGCACCCGGAGCCGGCGGATTCTTCTCGAAGAACCCGCCCAAGGGCACGCCGGACTTCGTGGACGCGGTGGACGTCACGTACAACAGCGGGCGCAGCCACCCGCAGATCGTGCTGAACCGCACGAGCGCGATCGTGTGGGCGGTGCAGATGAACACGATCGTGTTCCATCCGTGGGCCTCGCTCGCCTCGAACACCGACAACCCGGTCGAGCTGCGCATCGACCTCGACCCCCAGCCGGGTACCGGCATCGCCGAGGCGATCGTCGCCGCGCACGGCCTGCGCGAGGTGCTGCAGGAGGCGGGTCTCGAGCCGTTCATCAAGACCAGCGGCAACCGCGGACTGCACGTGTTCTGCCCGATCGTGCCGGAGTGGGAGTTCCTCACCGTCCGGCACGCGGTGATCGCGGCCGGACGCGAGCTGGAGAGACGGATGCCGGAGAAGGTCACCATGAGCTGGTGGAAGGAGGAGCGCGGCGAGCGCATCTTCGTCGACTTCAACCAGGCGAACCGCGACCGTACGATGGCGGGGGCGTACAGCCCGCGGGCCAAGGTCGGCGCGCCGGTGTCCACGCCCATCCACTGGGACGAGCTCGACGATGTCGACCCGACGCGATTCACGGTGCGGACGATCCCCGGCCGGCTTGCGGAGATCGGCGATCCGTGGGCCGATCTGCAGGCATCGCCGGGCCGCATCGACACGCTGCTGGAGTGGTGGGAGCGCGACGTGTCGAACGGTCTCGGCGAGCTCTCGTTCCCGCCCGAGTTCCCCAAGATGCCGGGAGAGCCGCCGCGGGTGCAGCCGAGCAAGAAGGTCGCCGCGAACTGGGACGCCGAGGGCAACCCCGTCGAGGACTGAGAGTCAGGCCAGCACGTCCGCGAGGTCGTAGCCGGCGACCGTGTCCAGCTGCGCGTAGGTGCACGAGCGCGCGTCGCGGTCGGGGCGCCAGCGCTCGAACTGCACGGTGTGCCGGAATCGGGCGCCCTCGAGCTGGTCGTAGCGCACCTCCAGCACGCGCTCCGGGCGCAGCCGCACGAACGAGACGTCCTTGGACCCGCTGAAGCGGGAGCGCTCGCCCTCGCCGACGACCGCCTCGCCGGACTCGTCCCGCTCGACCAGGGGCGCCAGGTCCTCGACGAGCTGCGCTCGCATGGCATCCGACCAGGCGGCGACACCACCGACCTGTCGCAGCACGCCGTCGTCGCCGTACAGCCCCACCAGCAGCGACCCGACGCCCGAGCCGCTCTTGTGGATGCGGTAGCCGAGCACGACGACATCGGCGGTGCGGGCGTGCTTGATCTTGATCAGGGGGCGCTTGCCGGGGGCGGACGGGGCGTCGGGCGGGTTGGCGGCCACGCCGTCGAGCCCCCCGCCCCCCCACCCGGCCAGCCCGCGCCCGGCGGGCCCGGCGGTCCCCGGCGTGCGCGGCCGCTGGCGCGGGCAGGCGGGCCCCCCCCGCACCCGCCCCCCCC
>Ga0066256_1002634_pt1 | contig 19248 bp, 16 predicted proteins | sample ThiBio_1000_biof_FD_87107 | JGI IMG/M metagenome (GOLD analysis project Ga0066256, IMG submission 87107) | Wastewater bioreactor microbial communities from Cape Town, South Africa - Thiocy_expt_1000_biof (version 2) | ecosystem: Engineered > Bioreactor > Thiocyanate-remediating >... | reverse complement strand
GTGCAAAGGGTTTCGCGGGCTGCACCACCGTGCCGTTCCACGCGTGGTGAAAGGTCAGCGCGGCGCCATGGTCGATTAGCCAGGGCTGGCGGTGCCACATCAGCAGATTGGTGTTGCGCGCAGTGCGGTCCACATTGCCCACCAGCGCGTCGAACCACACGAGGCGGGAGGCGAAGTCATCGGACACCACATCCACCGCCGGGTCGAAGTTGAGCGCACCCGACAGGTAATCCAGCCCCACGTTCAGGCCACCGCTAGCGCGCACCAGGTCCTGGATCTCGGGGTCGGGCTCGGTCTGCGCCAAGGCAGGGTCGAGCTGGGCCAGCACGATCTCGGGCACGGGCAGGCCCAGCGCACGGGCGATGCCGCCGGCGATCATCTCGGCCAGCAGTGCGCGCACGCCCTGCCCTGCGCCGCGGAACTTGAGCACGTAGGTACCCAGGTCGTCGCCTTCGACGATGGCAGGCATGGAGCCACCTTCACGCAGCGGCGTGACGTAGCGATTGACGGTGATGGTTCTCACAAGGTCTCCCTCGATCCGATGGAATGCGGGATGGTACGGCCCGCAGGGCCCAAGACGGCCTGCCATGCGGCCCGCAGCGCATCTTGCGCGGCGGGCGCAAGCACCCCCAGGCGCACGGTGCCAGGCAGGCCGAACGATGTGGCGTCGCGCAGCTTGATGCCACGGGGGCGGAGCGCCACCAGGTCGCTCTGCAACGTCGTGGTGGCGGGCTGCGCGCAGAAGTAGTTGGCGAGGCTGCCCGCGTGCATGGCCCAGCCCAGGTCGGTGCACAAGGCCAGCTGGCGTGCCTTCCAGCCGCTCAGCGTGCGCAGGCTGTGCACCAGCCATTGCTGCACGCTGGCTTGCATCCACGCCTGCAGCAGGGCCACGCCATGGGCACCCACGGGCCAGGATGGCGCCAGGGCTGTGAGCGCACGCGCCTGCTCCTCGCAGTCCGATGGAGCAATCGCATAGGCGGCGCGCACGCCGGTGAGCCCCAGGGCCTTGTTAGGGGTCCAGAGCTGCCAGCAGGCCGAGGGCGTGCGCCGCGACGGCGCGCCCGTCCATGTGCCCTCTGGGTCCAGCCGAAGGGGGACATACGCGCAGTCGAGCACACGCCAGGCAGCGTCCGCGTCCCCCTGCCGCCAGGCGTGCAAAGCTGGATCTGTCAGGCCCAAAGGACTAGAGGGCTCGCAAGCCCACTGCAAACCTGCAGCCGACCGATCGCCCCTCAGCACCTCCAGCCCACGCACCTGCGCGGCCTGGGCGTAGTCGCCATAGCTGTGAGGTGGCACGACCACCTTCACGGAGCCCTGCTGCGCGGCCAGCGCGGTGATGCGGTGGATGAACTCGCTGGCACTGGCCGCCAGCACGATGCGGCCGGGGTCTACGTCGTGGAAGGCGCCCAGGGCCTCGCGCAGCGCCGTGTAGGCCGGGTCGGGGTAACGCGTCGCGTCGGCCGCCTGCACGGCGTGCAGCGCCTCGGGACATGGCCCGCAGGCATTGCTGTTGGTCGAGAAATCAAACAGAGGGACGCCCGCAGCGTCGGGGCCGCCATGCACAGGTGCGGAGGAACAACGGGGAGACGTCATGTGTGCGCCCAGGCAACCACCACCAACACCAAAAGCTGCAAGGCCGCCACCACCGGCACCATGGCCAGCACCACCTGCGTGCCCAGACGCGCAGCGCGCCGCGTATCCAGCGGCCCCGCCCTGCAGCCCTTGCTGTGCAGCGTGTACACACCGGGCTTGGCCAGGCGCACATTCAACGCCAGCGCCATGGCCGCCATGGGCCAGCCGCTGTTGGGGGATGGCGTCTTGCGCGCCTGGCGGGCCAGGGCAGAAAACGGCAGGCCCTTGGCCACCACGGCCAGCAACAAGGCGGTGATGCGCGCAGGCACCCACGACAGCACATCGTCCGCCCGCGCCGCCCACTTGCCCGCCCATTGCCAGTAGCGCCCGCTGCGCATGCCGGGGTAGCCCCACATGGCATCGGCCGTATTTGCAAAGCGGTACAGCGCAGCGCCGGGCAGGCCCAGCAGCGCAAACCAGAACGGCGGCGCCACCACCGAGTGGTTGAGGTGCTCGGCCAGCGCCTCGATGGCCGGCTCGCGCCCCTGCACGGCGGTGAGTGCGCCCACGTCCGGGCTCACCACGCGCGCCAGTTGCGCGCGCCCGGCGGGCAGTGACTGGCCCAGCGCTACCTCCACCGCCAGCACCTCGTCGTGCAGCATGCGCCAGGCCAGCAGGGGCTTGAGCAAAAACGCCAGCATCACCACAGCCAGCCAGGCCAGCAGCATCAAGGCCGCATGCTGCAGCCACCAGGAAACTATCAAAACAATAGCAGTCAGGGCAATCCACACTAGCGCCCCCAGCCAAAAACGCCGAAAGTCCCGTGCCACAGGCTGTAGCGGGGCCACCCACTCGCCCCCCCGGTGCAAGGCCGAGCCCATCCACACCACCGGATGCCAGCGCGCTGGCGGCTCACCCAGCCACCAGTCGATGGCCAGCGCCAGCAGCGGCACGCCCAGGCCCACAGCCGCAGCAGGCCAGGCCCAGGTGGGCATCAGCAGGAAAAGCCAGGGGGTGGACACGAGGGCCAGGCCCTAGTCTTCAATGCCGCGCTGCGCGGGAATGCCCGCCTTGAACGCGTGCTTGACCATCTGCATCTCGGTCACGGTGTCGGCCAGCTCGATGATCTCGGGCGGGCAACGGCGGCCCGTGAGGCACACGTGCACGTCCTTGGGGCGATCGCGCAAGGTCTGCAGCACGCCGTCGAGCGGCAGCCAGCCGTAGATCAGCGGGTAGGTGATCTCGTCCAGCACCACCAGAAAATGCTCACCCGACAGGATGGCCGCACGCGCCTTTTCCCAGCCGTCGCGCGCCAGCTGGGCCGAGTGCTCCAGGTCTTTGCTCTTCCAGCTGAAGCCGTCGCCCAGGCCCTCGATGGGCAGGCCGATCTGCTCGAACATGCGGTGCTCACCAAAGCGCGCGGTGGGCACCTTCATGAACTGGAAAATCTTCACGGCCTTGCCCCGGCCATGGGCGCGCAGCGCCAAGCCAAAGGCAGCCGTGCTTTTGCCCTTGCCGTCGCCGGTGTTGACGATGATGAGGCCCCGGCGTTCGCCCTCGGGCTTTTCGTAGCGTTTTTCGGTGGGGGCGGCTTCGATCTGCATAGGTTGTCTTTCAATCAGAGGTCATTGCTCTGCCGGGGTGCGGCGGGGCAGCAAACGGGGCAAGGCCAGCCACTGGCCCTCCACCGGGTGGATGGCAATGCGGTCGTCAAATACCTGCTCCAGCGCGCGGTGGGTGGCAGCGTCTTGCGCAGACCCATGGTGGCGCAGGCGGCCACCAGCAAGAATGGCCACCTCATCGGCTTGCAGCGCGAACGAGACCTCATGCAGCACGCTGACCACCGTCTTGCCTTGCGCGACCAGTTCGCGCACCAGCAGCAGCCAGTCGGACTGGTGGGGCGGGTCCAGGTTGGCCAGAGGCTCGTCCATCAACAGCACCTGGGCCTGCACGGCCAGCGCGCGGGCCAGCAGCACGCGCTGGCGCTCGCCGCCGGAGAGTTGCGAGAGTGCGCGGTGGCGCCAGTCCCAGGCCTGCGTGGCGCGCAGGGCTTGCTCCACAGCGGCGTGGTCGGCCTCGCTGGGGGGCGACAGCCAGGGCTGGTGCGGCAGGCGGCCCAGCATGGCCACGTCGTACACCAGCAGGTCATCGGCGGCCACCTCGTTCTGGCCCAGCCACGACAGGGCCCGTGCCCAGTCGCTGCGGTGCCAGGCGGCCAGCGGGCGGCCCAGCAACTGCACGTTGCCCGTGCAAGGCAGCAGGCCCGCCAGGGCCCGCAGCAGCGTGGACTTGCCCGCGCCGTTGGGGCCGACGATGCTGGTCCACCGGCCCGCCGCCAGGTGCAGCGTGATGCCGTGCAATATGGGGTGTTTTCCGATGCTGGCGCTTATTGAATCAGCGCTGACAGCTATGTTTTCAGGAGCATTGCGCATTTACAGCACGCCTCCTGGTCCGGTGCGCCGGTGCATCAGCCACAGCAGGTAGCCGCCACCCAGCACCGCGGTGAGCACGCCCACGGGCAGCTCTTGCGGCGCGATGAGCCCCCGCGCCAGCAGGTCTGCACCGGCCAGCAGCACCCCGCCCATCAGGCTGGCCAGCCCCATCAGCCGGCCGTGCGGCACCTTGACCACGGCGCGCACCAGGTGGGGCGCGGCCAGGCCTACAAAAGCAATCAGCCCCGTCTGCGCCACGGCCGTGCCGGTGGCCAAGGCCAGCACCGCCACCAGGGCGGCGCGCAGCGGTGCCAGCGGCAGCCCCAGGCTGTGGGCCGTGGCCTCGCCCAGCGCCAGGCCATCCAGCACGCGCGACAGCGCCCAGGCGGCCACCACGCACAGCAGCCACACCCCGGCCATCAACAGGCACGAGGTCCAGCCCACAAAGCCGGTGGAGCCCAGCAGAAACGCCTGCATGGCCTGCAGGGAATCGGGTGACAGCAGTAGGATGAGCGAGGTGAACGCGCCCAGCACCACGCCCACGATGACCCCGGCCAGCAGCAGGCGCAGCGTGTGCTGCACGCCGCGCGCCAGCGCGAGCGTGAGCAGCACCGCCAGCACCGCCCCGGCAAACGCCGCGCCGGTCAGGCCCAGACGCACCAGCCAGTGGCCCGAAAACACCATGGCCACGGCCGCGCCCTTGGCGCTGCCCACCATGCCCGCAGCGCCGCCCATCATCGCCAGGGCAGTAGCCACGCCCAGAGAGGCGCCCGAGGCGCTGCCCAGCAGGTACGGGTCGGCCAGCGGGTTGCGGAACAGGCCCTGCGCCACGGCACCGGCCAACCCCAGCAGCGCACCGGCGCACCACGCGCCCAGCGTGCGTGGCAGCCGGATCTCCCACACGATCTGCCAGGCCCTGGCCCGGGCGGCGTGTTCGGCGGGGTCGGGCCCGTGCCCCCACGGCGGGGGCCACAGGTCCCCCAGCCCCACGCTGCCCCCGCCGGTGCCCAGCGGCACCAGCAGCGCGCTGGCCAGCAGCAGCAGGCCCGCCAGCCAGCGACCGCGCTGCACCACCGATCCCATCATGGGCGCACCGCCGCAGGCGCCTTGGCACCGGGCGCGGCCTTGCTGGCGAGGCAGCGGGCCATGATGCGCGCGCCTTCAGCCATGCGCGGACCGGGCCGCACCAGCACATCGGCGTCTTCGGGCGGGAACACGCACAGCCTCTGCTCGCGCAGCGCCCGCAGGCTGCTCCAGCCCGGCCGCTCGGTCAGGCCCTCCACGCTGCGCGCGCCCACCATGATCAGATCGGGGTCGGCACGCACCACAAACTCGGGGTTGAGCTTGGGAAACGGCCCGAGCGACGCGGGCAGGATGTTGCGCGCGCCCAGCCGGGTCAGCGTCTCGCCAATGAACGACGAGGCCCCCGCCCCGTACGGCCCCCGGTTCACCTCGAAGTACACGCGCATGCCCCGTGCCGCTGGCGGCACGGACTGCGCGGCGGCCTCGACCGCTGCGTCGATATGGCGCCACACGCGCTGGGCATCGGGCACGGCCAGCACCTGGCCCAGCTTGCCCATCACGCGCTGCACGTCGGCGTGGGTCTTGGGCTCCAGCGCCACCACGGCCAGACCCAGCTGCTCCAGCCGGGCAGAGGCGCGGGACGATGTGGCCATCAGCACCACGTCGGGCCGCAGGGCCACGATGGCCTCGATGTTGGGGTCCAGCCCGCCGCCCACTTGCGGCAAGCGGGTGACGGACTCGGGCCAGTTGGAATAGCGGTCCACGCCCACCAGGCGGTGGCATTGGTCCAGCGCGCAGATCGTTTCGGTGAGCGAAGGTAGCAGGCTCACGATGCGCTGTGGCGGGCGCGGCAGCGTGAACGCGCGGCCCGGGTCGTCGGTGACCTGCACCGGCTGCGCCCGCGCCAGCCCGGCCATGAGCAGGCCCAGCACGATGAGGATGGCGATCACCCAGAGGATGCGGCGCACGGGGGTGGGTTTCATAGTTCTATCTCAGTGAATTCGTTGCCGCACAAAGCAACCCACCGCGCTCGAAACTGGCGCGATCCAAACCAGGGCCGTCGTGCAAGGGCCACCCCGCCGCACGGACGGCGTTCCCCTCCCGCGAAGCGAGAGAGGGGGAAGGCGCGAAGCGACTCAGGGGGAGATTCATTTCAGTTTGAGAGGCAGGCCTGCGGCCATGAGCGTAACGCGGGGGCAGACCTGCGCCACCTGCTGGTTGAGGGTGCCCAGCGCATCCACAAAGGCGCGCACCTCTCGCCCCATCGGGATGACCCCCAGGCCAATTTCGTTGCCCACCAGAACAACGGGCCCGGGGGATTGCCGAATCGCTTCCAAAAACATAGCAGCTTGGGCATGCCACTCTAGCGCTTGCGCCTGTTTTTGCTCTGAATTCATGGTTTCGAACCCCAGCGGCATGGTCCATTGGGTCAGCCACAGCGTGAGACAGTCCACCACCACCAGGGTCTGCGGCGTGCTGAGCCGCGTGAGGGCTGCCGCCACGTCGCGCGGCTCTTCCACCGTTCGCAGGCCGGGCACGCGCTCGGCGCGGTCGCGCTGGTGGCGGGCGATGCGCTCGCGCATCTCGTCGTCCCCAGCCTGGCCGGTGGCGATCAGCACGGCGCGGTGGTCGGCGGATCGGGCCAGCCAGTCGCGTGCCAGCAGCTCAGCGCGGCGGGATTTGCCGCTTTTCTGACCGCCCAGGATGAGCTCGGTAGTGATGGGGTGCGACGCGGATGTCATGCTTTGCTCTGGCCGCCAAGAAGATGCGCAACCGCCTCGGGGCTGGACGGGAACCACGCATGTAAATAGCTGGCATGGATGCTGCCCTGCTGGTACAGAGCCTCACCCGCATCCGGCGCAACCGCCTCGTTGGGCCGCGCCGTGCGGGCCACCACGGGAGCGCTGCTGTCGCTGGTCGAATAGTGGAAGGTGTGGCCGCGCAGCGTATGTCCTGCCACGGTCAGCTGCTGCGGCCCCAAGGCCGCCAGGCGCTTTTGCATGGTCACGCGGCCCGGCAGCAGGCCCCACAGCGGAGCCGCGCTGCCATCGGCCAGCGTGATGGAATCGAACAGCGCCATCATGCCGCCGCACTCGGCCCACAGGGGTTTGCCCGCGGCCACATGCGCGCGCAGGCTGGCCAACATGCCGGTGTTGGCCGCGATCTGCGCGGTGTGCAGCTCGGGGTAACCGCCGGGCAACCACACGGCATCGCAGTCCGGCAACGCCGTGTCTTGCAGGGGCGAGAAGAACGCCACGCGGGCGCCCATCTGTTCCAGGCATTGCACATTGGCGGCGTAAGTAAAACAGAACGCAGCGTCACGCCCCACGGCCACGGTGCGGCCCGCGAGCAGCGCTGGCGCAGCAATCTTCGAGGCGGGCGCCGGAAAGTCCACAGCCCAGCGCTGCATATCTTCCAACGTCATCTGGCCCAGGGGGGTAGCGGCCAGGGCATCGGCCGCTGCGTCCAGCCGCTGCAAGCTGTCGTCCAGCTCGTGCGCGGCCACCAGGCCCAGGTGGCGCTCGGGCAGCAGTGCGGCACCGGCCTTGGCGGTTGTCGGTGCGTTGCCGGGCTGCACCCGCATCAGCGCACCCATCCAGTCATCGGCATCGTGCAGGCCGTCCCGCAGCATGTCGGCATGGCGCGCGCTGCCCACACGGTTGGCCAGCACACCGGCCCAGGGCAAGCCCGGCCGGTAGTGGCGCAGGCCATAGGCAAGCGCGCCAAAGGTGCCCGCCATGGCCGAGGCATCGACCACCGCCAGCACCGGCACCGCAAAGCGCCGGGCCAGGTCGGCTGCGCTGGGGTTGCCGTCAAACAGACCCATCACGCCTTCGATGAGGATCAGGTCCGACTCGCGCGCAGCATCGTGCAGCCGCTGCGCGCAGTCGGCCTCACCGTTCATCCACAAATCGAGCTGGTGCACCGGCGCACCGCTGGCCAGCTGATGCCAGTGCGGGTCCAAAAAGTCCGGCCCGCACTTGAACACCCGCACGCGCCGCCCCTGGCGTGCGTGCAGGCGTGCCAGGGCGGCGGTGACGGTGGTCTTGCCCTGCCCGGAGGCCGGGGCTGCGATCAGCAGCGCCGGGCAGCGGGCAGCGGTGGTCGTCGCCAGGGTCACTGCGGTGCCCACTTCACACCCACGTAGACCGTGCGGCCTGCGGTGGCGTAGGTGCGCGCCAGTTGGTAGTCCTTGTCGGCCAGGTTGTCGATGCGGGCCAGCAGCGTGTAATCGCGCGCAATGCGCGTGCTGGCGTACAGGTTGACCAGCGTGTAGCCGCCCAGCACGGTGGTGTTGGCCACAGTGTCGAAGCGGCGGCCCGAGGCCTGCACCTCGGCACCCACGGTCCATCCCGCCAAGCGGGTGTCGGCGCCAAAGGTGGCGTGCTGCTTGGCGCGGCGCGCCAGCTGCTTGCCGGTGTCCAGGTCGCGCGGGCGCTGCAGGTCGATGGAGCCGTGCAGCTGCACGTCGCCCACGCGGTGCGAACCAGCAAAGGTCACGCCCTTGTATTCGGCCCGGGCGGTGTTGGCGTAGCAACCAAAACTGGAGGCACAGGTGCCCGCGCCACCAAAGGAGATCAGGTTGCTCACCCGGTTGCGAAACAGCGTGGCCGAGAAGGTGCTGTTGCCCTGGGCGTAGCGCAGTGCCACCTCGGCATTGCGGCTGCTCTCGGGACGCAGCGTGGCCACGCCGTATTCGCTGAAGCGGTGGTACAGCGTGGGCGCTCGGAAGGCCGTGCCCACCGACGCCGTGGCACGCCACTGCGGGGTGATCGCATAGCCATAGGCCACGCTGCCGGTGCCCTTGCCGCCGAACTCGCTGTCGGAATCGTGGCGCAGGTTGAGCTGTACGGTGTGGCCCGCGGCGTTGTAGCCGTAGCCCAGCGCCAGCGCATCTTGCGAGCGCTTGGCGTCGATGGGCTGGTTCTCCAGGCGGTCTTCGCGGCGCTCGAGCGCTGCCGTGACCAGGTGCGCGCCCTGGCGCCATTCGTTCTGGAACAAGTAGCCGCGCAGGCGCGTTTCGCTCAGGTACGGCGAGGGGCGGGTTTCGTATTCATCGCGCGAGTCGGTGATGGAAAAGCGTGTTTTGTAGGCGCTGTTCCACTGGGCTGTCCAGTTGAGGCCCAGCGCGTGCAGAGTGTGCAGGTTGCGGTCGTCCTTGCCCAGGCCGCTGTCGTAGCCGCTGTTGGTGTCGTTGAGCATCAGCGTGCCTTCGAGGCGATGCACAGCGTTCACCTGCAGGCCGACACGCGCATGGCCTGCCGTGGAGCGGTAGCCGTCGCGGTCCGGGTTCTGCCCGGCGACAGGGCGCGCGTTGAAGCCCTTGCTGTCGTCTCGCGCCAGCCCCAGGGCATAGTCCAGCGTGCCACTGGCACCGCTGATCCCGGCCTCCACCTTGGTGGTGTTGTGGCTGCCCACGCCGATGCCTACGTAAGGCGCCGTACCGTTCTCACCGCGCTTGGTGAAGATCTGCACCACGCCCCCCAAGGCGTCCGAGCCATACACGGCGCCCGCCGGGCCACGCAGCACTTCGATGCGGTCGATGAGGCCCAGCGGAATGCTCTCCCAGGGTGCGCCGCCGGTGGACTGCGAGTCGATGCGCACCCCGTCGATGTACACCGCAGTGAACCGCGACTCGGCGCCACGCAGGAACACACCGGTCGTGGTACCCGGGCCGCCATTGCGCGAGAACTCCACACCGGGCAGACGGGCCAGCAGGTCCGCCAGGCCGGTGGCGCCGCTAGTTTCAATGGTTTCGCGGTCCACGATGGAAATGTCGGCCACCAGGTCGGCCAACGGCTGCGGCGTGCGCGTGGCGGCCACCACGGTTTCAGACAACGACGGCGCGCGCAGGTTTTGCGCCAGCAGCTCGCCAGAGGCTGAAGCGGTCTGTGCGAAAGCGCCGCAGGCGCTGCCAGCCAACAATGACAGCAGTGCCAGGCGCGGGGCGGGCAGGCGCAACGACGCCACAGGGCGCGCACGAAGGGTACGGATTTTCATGGGGATCAAGGTCAACAAATAACCCGGGCCGGCCTCCCGCCAGCGTGTGGGTGATACAGCCGCGCAGCGCCAAAAAAGGACGCACGCAGCCACCGTGTTGGCCGGTATCCGGGCTGGCGGAACACCCCCCCAATGCCTTCCCAGGCGCTTGTTCAAGGCGCCCAGTGGCTTATGGATGGAGAGAGAATCGGGCGATTCGTCCGCTGACCGTTGCGGGGGCAGCGCAGGCTGGGCGGGTACCGGTGGTACGGCGCCTCCCTGCTTCCCGTTGAACTGCGGCATGTGAACCACGCCGCGAGCACCAACAGCGGGATTTTACGACCGTTTACAAGCGTCCTTTTTGCGGCAGAACAGGTAAACAACCCATCAGAACACCCGCGCGGCCAGTGATGCGCGGTGAGCTCTTCTGTGTTGCGTGTTGCACACCACTGCAGAACGGGGCCAGGGTCCGCTCGGTGCCACACAGCCTACAATCCGGGGCTGTATGGCAATACCGTCCCCCACCGACCAGATCGCCGAGCGCGTGGAACGCCTGCTGCTGCGACATGCAGAGTTGCAGCGCACCAACGCCCTGTTGGCTGATCAAGTTGCGGCACTGACGCAGGAGCGCGATTCGCTCAAATCCCGCTTGAGCGCCGCACGCGCCCGGGTGGATGCCCTGCTCGAACGCCTGCCCGCTGCCGCGCCGCTCACGAAAGAAGCCGAATGAAGCAAATCGAGGTGCAGATCCTGCAGCAAAGCTATCTGCTGTCCTGCCCCGAGGGCCACGAAAGCCGCCTGCTCGACGCCGTGGAACGCGTGGACACAGCCATGACGCGCATCCGCGATGCAGGCAAGGTCCGGGCACGCGAGCGCATCGCCGTGCTGGCGGCCCTGAACCTGGCTTTCGAGATCGCCGACCGCGAAGCGGCAGACCTCGCGGCCGCAAACCAGCCAGTGGCCACCCCGCCCGCAAGCCCCAGCCCCGGCGCACCGATGGCGGGACACCAGGAAAGCCTGTTGCCAGATACCGACCAGCAGCGCCTGCAAAGCCTGGTCCAGCGCCTGGACGACGCTTTGGGCGATGACGGGCGCCTGCTCTAGCCCCCTGCGTGCTGTGGGTGTGCTGGGGCACGCTGCGCCTCTTACTCGTTCGTCACAGCCGCTTGCGGGCTTTACATGCCCTCGAGCGCACAGTGCCCACTGGCAGCACCTACAATGGGCGGGTCTGCGAAGCTGTCGGGCTTTATATTTCCTTGAACCAATGCTCATTGAGCTCGGGCTTGGTACATCGTCCGGTGAGCGTGATCATCTCGCGTCAGATGAACCCAACGCCAGGCTGCCCTCGCCCACCTGAACCCCCGGTTCAGGATGAGAGTTCGGTGGCATTCGCAGACACCCTCTTCCCCATGCCCTGTTATCGCAAGCACCCGCTGGTGCTTCCGTGGCAGGGCATTTTCTCGCGGCTTCCCGCGTGCTCTGCTGTTCTTTCTTGACTGACGTCCCGCCATGCTCGATCCCCTGCTGATTGTTGAACTCGGTGTGCTCGGCCTGGCCACAGGCTTTCTGGCGGGACTCCTGGGCATCGGCGGGGGCATGCTGCTGGTGCCGTTCCTGACCTACATCCTGGGCGCGCGTCAGGTGTCGCCCGACTTGGCTGTGAAGATGGCAATTGCCACCTCCATGGCCACCATCATGTTCACCTCCATCTCCAGCGTGCGCGCGCACCACCGGCGTGGCGCGGTGCGGTGGGACATTGTCACGCGCCTGGCGCCCGGCATCGTGCTGGGCGGGTTCATCGCCAGCCTGGGGGTGTTTGCGCTGCTCAAGGGCTCGTTTTTGGCGATCTTCTTCGCACTGTTTGTGAGCTTCTCGGCCACGCAGATGTTTCTGGACAAAAAGCCTGCGCCCACGCGCCAGATGCCGGGTGTCGCAGGCCAGGTGGCGGCGGGCGGCGTGATCGGATTTCTGTCGGGCCTGGTCGGCGCGGGCGGCGGCTTTGTCAGCGTGCCCTTCATGACCTGGTGCAATGTGCCCATCCACAACGCGGTGGCCACCAGCGCCGCGCTGGGGTTCCCCATCGCGCTGGCCAACGTGATCGGCTACGCCATTGGCGGACAGAACGTGAGCGGCTTGCCCCCGGCATCCCTGGGCTACATCTGGCTGCCAGCACTGGGCGTGATTGCGAGCTGTAGCGTGCTGACGGCGCCGCTGGGTGCCAAAGCGGCCCACAACCTGCCCGTCAAGCAACTCAAGCGCGTGTTCGCGTCGCTGCTATTTGGCCTGGCGGCTTACATGCTGTGGAAAGGCGTTTCGGCCGCCTGAGGCCGAAACAGAGGCGGACTCTTTGCAGTCCGCCGCGTTGCAACATCAGAGCGCTCGGCGTCAGGTGTTCAAAGGCCGGTGGCGCCCCTGGGCCTTGAGCGGCAAGGGCTTGCTCAGCAGGGCGCGGAACTGGTCGGCCGGCAGCCCGGGCGCGCACAAAAAGCCCTGGTAGTGCTCGCACTGCATTTGCTGCAGCACCGCCTGCTGGGTTTCAGTCTCCACCCCTTCAGCCACCACTTCGATGTGCATGGCACGGCCCATGCTGATGATGGCGCTGACAATGGCCCGGTCGCCATCATCGTCGGGCAGGCCACGCACAAAAGACTGGTCGATCTTGAGCTTGTGGATGGGGAGTTTTTTCAAATAGGCCAGGCTCGAGTAGCCGGTGCCGAAATCGTCGATCGCCAGGCCAATGCCCAGGTCCGCCAAAACGCGCAGACGCTGCTCCATCTCCTGCGCGTCCTGCAGCAGGATGGTTTCCGTCAGCTCCAGTTCCAGCAAGGTGGGTGGCAACTGGTGCACAGCCAAGAGGCGCGTGATGCGGTCCACGAAGTCGGGCTGGCGAAACTCCAGCGCTGACACGTTCACGGAAATCATGATGGGTGAGCCGCTGTGCATCCAGAGCGCAGCCTCGCGCACCGCCTGCTCCATCACCCAGGCGCCCAGGGTCACGATGTAGCCCGATTCTTCCGCCAGCGGAATGAACACCGCAGGGGATACCGCGCCAAACTCGGGGTCCGTCCAGCGCAGCAGCGCCTCGGCCCCGGTGATGCGACCGGTCGCCATATTGACCTGAGGCTGGTAGTGCACGGCCATGCGCTGCAGACCCAGTGCCTGGCGCATGGCGTGCTCCATCTGCATGCGCGCGAGCAGGTTGGCGTTCATCTGCGGCTGGTAAAAGCCGTAGCTACCGCGACCACGCTCCTTGACCCGGTACATCGCGGTGTCGGATTGCTTGATCAGGTCGTCCAACGTGGCGCCATCCTGCGGGTACAGCGCAATGCCGATACTGCACTGGATCGAGAAGCCCATGCTGTCGAGCATGAAGGGCTTGAGCATGTCGTCCAGAATCCGGCGCGCCACACTTTCGGCCACCGATGCATCACCCCCATGCAGGTAGATGACAAATTCATCCCCGCCCAGGCGGCACAGCATGTCGGTTTGCCGCAAGCAGGTCTGCAGGCGCTCAGCCACCAGTTGCAACACCCGGTCTCCAAAAGGGTGCCCCAGGGAGTCATTGATGATCTTGAAGCGGTCCATGTCCAGGAACAGGATCGCGAAGCCGGTGTCGCTCTGGCGCGCCCCCTGGATGGCGGTATCCACGCGTTGCGAGAGCAGCAGGCGGTTGGGAAGACCTGTCAGCGCGTCGCTGTAGGCCAGCTCTTCAATGCGCTTTTGCGCGGCGTGCTGCAGTGTCAGGTCGCGCATGAAGCCGATGCTCTGCACCAGCCGCCCTTCATCATCACGCAAGGCCACCCACGACAGTTGCACCGCGCAGTAAGCGCCGTTGTCACGGGGCAGCCACAACTCGCCCTCCCAGAAGCCATCTTTAGCCCAGCCCTGCAGCACCTGCTCCATGAAGGAGGCATCCGAGCCTCCTCCAAAAAGCGAGGCAGCCACACAGCCTTCAAAACCCTTGGCCGTAGGGCCGACCAGCCGCTCACACCCGGGGTTCATCCGCATGATGCGGTGCTGGCTGTCGGCGATGAAGATCGCATCCAGGCTGGACTCAAACACGCGCGCGGCCAAACGCAGGCTGGCCTGAGTCTCGGTCTGCCGGGTGATGTCCCGGAACGAATACACACGGCCCACTGCGCGGCCCTGGCTGAACTGCGGCACCGTGCGCATCTCCAGCACCACGCCGTTGCGCAGCTCGACAATGTCGGTGCTCTCCTGCATGGGCTCGCGGTCAATGGCTGCCAGGCGCTCGGCATAGAAACGAGGGTCCGACACCTGGTCCGCCATGAAGGCGTACACCGCCGCATCGTCGCGTTCGACCAGCAACTGGCGCGGCAGGCTCCACAGCTGGGCCAGACGCTGGTTGAATGCACGCACACGGCGATCCAGTCCACACACCAGCATGCCATCAGCGGCAGAGTCCAGCGTGGCACGCAGCTCGGACAACAGCGTCTCCAGCTCGCGTTCAGTAGTTTCTTGGAGGCTGCGGTCCAGCATGGTCAGCAGCAGCACCGTGCTACCACCCTCCCCCCAGGGCACACGCCGGACACAACGTTGCACCGGCACCAGGCTGCCATCAGCACGCAGCAAACTGGTGTGGGCAGTCACGCCCTGCGCAATCACATCGACTGGCTCTGACCAGAACGCCAGCTCCTGGGGCGTGCTGGCCAAGTCCAACACAGACCGCCCCTGCATGGCGGCGGCAGATAACCCAGTGAGGCGCTCGGCGCCCGCGTTGGCTTGCAGGATGTGTTGGCTGGCCTCATCCAGGAGCCACACGGCCTCCTGCAGGCCATCCAGCCACCCGAGCGATTGGAGATCGTTCACGCCGCAGCCTCGTCAGGGCCGGGACTGACCGCTCGCTCAAAAAAGTAACAGATCCGCTGCCGGGGAGACAGGTAGTCCAGCGCGTCACGCGGCAGTTGTGCGGGCTTGAGGCTGCGCCGTATGCCCAGTTCAGGGACCGTTTCCAGATCCAGGATCGGCGCCTCTTCCTTGGGCACCCGTGGGTCGTGCACGATGACCTTGGGCCGCAACGGCCGCGACGAGTTGACCGAGGCCACGATGGCATACCGGTCATTGACCAATTGCACGATGGAGCCGGGCGGGTAGACCCCCATCATGCGAATGAAAGCCCCCAGGACCACCGAATCAAAACGGGCCTTGAGCTGGGCAAAGATGACGGAGAGCGCCTCGTGGGGCGTCAGCGCCGTTACTCCCATGGCCGGGTTGCACATGCGGTCGTACTGGTTGACCAGCGCCAGGACCTGGCTCATGCGCCCCAGATCGGGCCCCTTCAGGCGCTGGGGAAAACCACTGCCGTCACACATTTCGTGGTGCCGCGCCACGGCCGTGAGCACTGCATCGGCAAACCCCATGCGTTTGGCCAGGGCAACGGATTCCGCCACGTGGGTCTCGTAGCGTGTCCGCTCCATGGGGATCATGGAAGGGGTGGGCTGGCGCAGATTGGGCGGCAGCTTGAGCTTGCCAATGTCGTGGATCAATGCGGCCACACCCAGATCGTGCAGTTCCTCGCTCTTCATGCCCAGGGACCGCCCCAGCAGCAACGAAATCACCATCACATTGATCGGATGCAATCCGTTGCGCTCGCCCACGCCCTCGGACAGCAGCCGGATGACGGAGTCGCCGTTTTCCAGCAGTTCGGTCACGCATCCAGAGACCAGCGCCTCGCCCTTGGCCCTGGCCTGGTCCGGGTGCTCGGAAACCGTGCGCTCCATGGACTGGTACTGACGGGTGGCTTCTGAGAAACGCTGATTGCAGGCGGCCAAGGCCCGGTTTTGTGCTTCCAGCAGCTCACGGCGACGCTGTGCCTCGGGGTCTACGACAGTGACCGTCCCAGGCCCGAGCGCATCCAGGCCGTTGGGCGGTGGGGCTGTCATCTCGGGCACGCTCCAGGCAGCAGGCACCAGCTCCTGCAGTTCTGGATCGCTCTTTTTGGGGACGTAACGTACCTCGGTCAACCCCAGCTCGCGCAAGGTGGCGATCTGTTCCGACGACGCCACCCGGAAACTGCTGGTCGGGAACGGATGGTGCATCCAGCCCACGTCGAGCTGGATGTACATGCCGACACGCAGTTGGCTGATGTCGATGAGGATGGATGAGTTCACGTCAGGCGCACGATACATGGCGACATCAATGCCACCAATAGTTACGCAGATTATCACCAGTTCCAGTGACGTGGCGAAGAACCGGCAGACCGCGCAGCGATCCGGCAACACTTGGCAGAAATCGGGCCTGACTGGAGCACTGCAGCCCCCTGGGCTGAGGCATCGCCCCGCTTGGAACCACCGGGCGATTAAGGGTGACAGGACAAATCAGCGCCGCCCGCTCAGCGACACCAGAGCGATGGCTTGTAAATGAGATCCATCCACAATGCCCAGGCAGCGACCGCGCACAGCATGGCGCCTGCGGCCCTCGTGCCCCACTGAGCCCGCGCAAGATTCAGGCGATTGCGAAGGCTGCTCCAAGCCCAGGGGCCGCCCACCAGCCAGACCCCGCTGCCCACGGCAAACAGGGCCATGGTCAGGGCCCCCTCCAGTGGCCCTCCACTGAGCGCCGCGACCAACAGGGCCGAGTAGAGCAACCCGCAAGGCATCAGGGCCCACAGGACCCCCGCCGCCATCACGCCGCCTGGCGCTCCGACCAGCGGTCGAACACGCGCCCACACGGAGCGACCGGCCTGCTCCACCCAGGCGGGCTGGCGCGACTGCACCATCATCATGAGCCCCCAGGCCATCACCGCCACGTGCATCAGCGTCCAGGCGGGACGCAGCGCGGTGGTCTGCTGGGTCAGCCATGCCAGACTGTCCATGGCCAAGGCCGCCAATGCACCGGCGCTGGCATAGCCCACCAGGCGCCCCGCATGAAAGGCCACGGTGCGCTGCAGCACGCCGCCACGCGGCGCCCAGCGCACCACCCGCTCGGCACTGCCCTCCGCCAGTGGCGCGCCGCCCTGCCCCACGAGCGCTCCACAGGGCGCGGAGCACATGGCCAGGCAGTGGGACCCGCCAGCGAGTCCCATGAGCAGAGCAGTCCAGCCGACCGTGGCAAGCATAGGTATCAGATGATGCGCGAAAACCGGGCGCGGTTGCGGTCTGCCTGCAGATAGCGGTCAAAAACCATGGCGATGCCCCGCACGAAGAACCAACCGGTCGCAGTCACTTCAATGCCCTCTGGCCCAACGCGCACCAGCCCTTGCTCCTGCATGCCCTCCAATTGGGCCAACTCCGCCGCGAAATACTGGCGGAAGTCGATCAGCCATGCCTGCTCCATCGGCTCGAACAGCAGTTCCCCCCGGCACATCAGGGCCATGATGGCCGCACGGCGCACCAGGTCGTCGCGCGTGAGCGCCAGCCCCCCCCCCCCGGGCAACCGCCCCTGGTCCAGAAAGTCGGAGTACTCATCCAGCGTCTTGGAGTTCTGGCTGTAGGTTGCCCCCACACGGCCAATGGCCGATACGCCCAGGCCGATCAAATCGCAGTCCGGCTGCGTGCTGTAGCCCTGGAAATTGCGGTGCAGGCGCCCCTGGCGCTTGGCCACGGCCAGTGCATCGGTGGGCAGCGCAAAGTGGTCCATGCCCACGTACACGTATCCAGCATCCATGAAGGCATCGAGCGAGCGCGACAACATGGAGAGCTTGCTCGCGCCCGTGGGCAACTCCGCAGAGATGATGCGGCGCTGTGGCTTGAAACGCTCTGGCAGGTGCGCGTAGGCATACAGCGCGATGCGGTCAGGCCGCAGTTGCGCCACCTGGGCCAGCGTGCGGTCAAAAGACTCGGGCGTCTGGCGCGGCAGGCCGTAGATCAGATCCACATTCACCGAGTCAAAGCCCAACGAACGCGCAGATTCGACCAGCGCAAACACCTGCTCGGCAGGCTGGATGCGGTGCACAGCCTTCTGCACTTCGGCATCAAAGTCCTGCACGCCAAAACTCAGCCGGTTAAAACCCAGCTCAGCCAACAGTGCAAGACGCTCTGCATTGACGGTGCGGGGGTCCACCTCGATGGAGTATTCCCCCCCAGGCGCGAGCGTGAAGCTGCGCTTGAGCATGGCCATCAGCTCTCTCAGGCCCGAATCGGAGAGGAAGGTGGGTGTGCCTCCCCCCAGGTGCAGTTGACTCACCACCTGTCCTACGCCACAGTGCGCGGTGTGCAGGTCGATCTCGCGGCTCAGGTAGCGCAAGTAGACCTCGGCGCGGTCATGGTGCTTGGTGATGATCTTGTTGCAGGCGCAGTAGTAGCACAGGGATTCGCAAAACGGGATGTGCACGTACAGGGACAGCGGCATGGCCTTGGCCAGCGTGCCCGAGCGGCGCTGTTGCAGCGCCAGCACATAGTCTTCCTGACCAAACGCCTCCACGAAACGGTCGGCCGTTGGATAGGATGTATAGCGGGGCCCTGGCACGTCAAAGCGGCGCAGAAGGTCTGGCGAAACAGCAGTCATGGGGAAATTTCCTTGCGTACACCTTGACTGTGCCGTAGGCTCCGGGACATGTCCTTGACCTGCATCAAGTGAACCCGCAAGCGATACGGCGACAATTTGATGAAGGTCAGCCGCTTGCCCGCGCTCTGTATTCAGGTTCGTGTACGGCAAGCGCGATATGCTTGACCGCTAACCCAAGCCCATGTGTCTATGAACCCGCTCACCATCAAAGTCGCCTGCGCGAGCTGTGCATGCCCGTGGGCTTGAACGAAGAGCAACTGCAGCGCAGTGACGAGGTCGTTGCTGTCCGCCGCAAGGTCAAGCGCGGCGGCACGCTGTTTCGCAATGGCGAGTCCTTCACGTCCCTGTACGCCATCCGCACCGGTTTTTTCAAGACCTGTGTAGCCACCGAAGACGGGCGCGATCAAGTCACGGGCTTCCAGATGGCGGGCGAGATCATCGGGCTGGACGGCATCGTGAACGACCACCATACCTGTGACGCGGTGGCCCTTGAGGATGCCGAGGTCTGCGTCATGCCTTTCGACCGCATCGAAGAACTGTCCCGCGAAGTCACGGCCCTGCAGCACCACGTGCACAAGATCATGAGCCGCGAGATCGTGCGCGAACATGGTGTGATGCTGCTGCTGGGCAGCATGCGTGCCGAGGAGCGCCTGGCGGCCTTCTTGCTCAACCTGGTGCAGCGCCTGCATGCACGGGGCTTCTCGCAATCGGAACTGGTGCTGCGCATGACGCGCGAAGAGATCGGGAGCTACCTGGGCCTCAAACTTGAAACAGT
>Ga0066256_1002633_pt1 | contig 19255 bp, 20 predicted proteins | sample ThiBio_1000_biof_FD_87107 | JGI IMG/M metagenome (GOLD analysis project Ga0066256, IMG submission 87107) | Wastewater bioreactor microbial communities from Cape Town, South Africa - Thiocy_expt_1000_biof (version 2) | ecosystem: Engineered > Bioreactor > Thiocyanate-remediating >... | reverse complement strand
GGCGCCTTCACGCCGAAATTCGACGAGAAGGGGCTGGTGACGGCCGTGGTCACCGATGCGCGCGACGGCGAACTGCTGATGGTCGCCTTCATGAACGCCGAGGCCCTGGCGCTGACGCTGGAAACCGGTATCGCCCATTATTATAGCCGCTCGCGTGACAAAATCTGGAAGAAGGGCGAGACGTCCGGCAATTTGCAGAGCGTTCAGGAAATGCGCGTGGATTGCGACCAGGACGCCCTCTGGCTGAAGGTGTCGGTCGCCGGCCACGACGCGACCTGCCACACCGGCCGCCGTTCCTGCTTCTATCGAACCGCCAGCCTGTCGAACGGAAATGCGGTTCTCAGCGTTAACGATGAGCACCGTCACTTCGATCCACAGGACGTCTACGCACACGATCTGAACAGGAAATAGACAACCTGCCTTAATTCTGTTCACCGCGGGCAGTGATAACCAAATTGAAAGACGGCGAGGCGTCTAATGTCGGCGTGAATGTTCGGCGGAAAGGACGGCGTGCAATGCTGAACTGGGCCCTTAGTCGAAATGCGCAATCCGGAACGACCATCGATTCCGGCACACCTCCTGTCGATGACATTCCAGCCACTCAGCCGAAGCGGACGCGCATCGCCTTGGCGCTCGGCGGCGGCGCGGCGCGCGGTTGGGCCCATATCGGCGTGCTGCGCGCTCTCGACGAGGCCGGAATCGAAGTCGGCATGATTGCCGGCACCTCCATCGGCGCCCTGGTCGGCGGCTGCTATCTTGCCGGCAAGCTAGACGAGCTCGAAACTTTCGCCCGGTCTCTCACCATGCGCCGCATTGCCGGCCTGCTCGATTTCACCATTGGCGGCGGTGGGCTTTTCGGCGGGATGCGGCTCACGAAACGCATGCAGGAACATCTGGAAGGCCTCTCCATCGAGGATCTGGATCGGCCCTTCGTGTCGGTGGCGACCGAGGTCAACAGCGGCCACGAGGTCTGGCTGACCAGCGGCTCGCTGATCACCGCCATCCGCGCCTCCTACGCCCTGCCCGGCATTTTCGAGCCCATCCGCTGCAACAACCGCACCCTGATCGACGGCGCGCTGGTCAATCCGGTTCCGGTTTCCGTCTGCCGGGCCTATGAACAGCCGCTGGTGGTCGCCGTCAACCTGAACTACGACCTCTACGGCCGCGCCGCGGTGGTCAAGCATAGCGCGAGTCTCCAGCCGCAGGCTGAGACCCAACGCGCGCCTGACAACATCAAGGAAGCGCATCTCGGCCTGACGGCGGTGATGGTGCAGGCCTTCAACATCATCCAGGATCGCATCTCACGCGCGCGTCTCGCCGGCGATCCGCCGGACCTGGCGCTGCTGCCCCGGCTTGGCGATATCGGATTGTCGGAGTTCCACCGTGCCGGCGAAGCCATCGAGCGCGGCTATGAGGAAGCGCGCGCCAAGCTCGGCGAATTGAAGCGGATGCAGGAAACGTTCATCCGTTGAACGGAGACATTCGCTCTGGCGGCAGTCGATCCACCGCCAGAACACGGAAAAATCAGCTGGCGATATAGGCCTTGATCGCGGCGGCTTCCTGCTCGACCTCGCTGATGCGCGACTTGACGACGTCGCCGATCGAAACGATGCCGCCCAGCTTGCCGCCATGCTCAACGGGCAGATGGCGGAAACGCCCGGCGGTCATCAGTTCCATCAATTCGTTGACCCGCGTTTCCTCGGAGCAGCGCTGCACGGCCGCCGTCATGATCGAAGACAGCGGTTGCGTCAGACAGGCTGCGCCCGATTTCGCCACGGCGCGCACCAGATCACGCTCGGTGAAGATGCCGGCGATCCCTCCATCGGCGCCGGTCACCACAATGGCACCGATCCTGTGCTCATTGAGCGTCGTGGCCGCTTCGCCGATGCTTGCCTGCGGGGCGAGCGTGACGACTTCGCGGCCTTTCCGGTCCAGAATGGCTTTGACTGTTTCCGACATGAACTCCTCCTTGTTCAGGGTCTCCCGGCAGGAAAAGGCTTATCAGTGCCCCCACCGGAGCCTGATCCCGCCGCTGGTGGAATGGTGCCTGTCCCGAAAGGCGATTGCAAGACGACGGCGCACAAATCCTGTGACCGCAATCGATTTAAGGAAAAAAATTATGAAGGAGATTCAAAACGCTATCGCAGGGCAGCAAATCCACGCCCTGCGAGCGGCACCGTAAACCGTCAAAAACGCGCGCGGCGGCGGCGCAATGGATCGAACAGCGGAAACAGGAAAAAACCGAAGACGAATCCGCCGATATGCGCTTCCCAGGCGACCGCGCCGATATCGCCAAGCAGCGGGATGCCGAGCGCGAAAATCAGGTTGCCGACGAACCACATCAGGATAAAGACCCGCACCGTGCCGCTGCGCAATGCCTCGGTGACGGAAAGCAGCGGCAGAAGATGCACCGGCCCGCCGATACGCCCTTCTTCCGGCGGAAAGGCGAAACGACAGGCCGAGCCCATCAGCGCCGAAATCACGCCCGAGGCGCCGATCAGCAACGATACCTCGCCCCAATGCAGCACGAGAAACAGAAGGGCTGAGGCAATGGACGAGACCAGCCAATAGACCAGGAAGCGCAAGGCGCCGATGCGACGCACTACCGGCGCGCCGAAGGCGGCCAGCCACAGGCAGTTGAAGCCGAGATGCTCGATGCCGCCATGCAGCAACGAATAGGTGACAGGGCTGGTGAACCATTCCAGCCCCTGCTCCGACAGCGGATAGATATATCGCGCCGGCACGAATGCGCCGAACATGAACACCTTTTCGCGCAACTCGTCGCTGAGAACATAGACCTGAACGACATAGATGGCGATCAGCAACAGGATCGATGCGGTGAGGATCCCCGGCAGGTTGAAGACCGGCTGCCGCCCTTGCCCGCCTTGTGGAAACTCGGGGGCCGGGCCTGCGGAATCATTCATTAAAACGGTCCTTATCGATGCTGACCGTCACGTCATATAGAAGAAGCGGAAAAAAAAGAAGCCGTCGGGATCGATCCGACGGCCTTGCGCGAATGGAGGTCTGCCGCGCCTTGCAATGTCTATGCTCAACAAGCATCGCCCTAGCGATGGTTCACCCTCGCATGAAACCCCCCGAGGGGCAATGGAAACCGATCGTTAACCTTAACGGCCCGGTCGTGGCACGCTATTCGCTAGGGTTACTGCAAAGGGCGAATTCCGTCTCCGCCTGTCCCGAACCGGAACATGTGAACTGCCATGCATACAAAGACCTGCCTCGATATCCACACCTATTGGGATCGCATTCGCGGCGCCGAAGCCAGCCCGCTGCGCAGCGATATCCAGCCCGGCGATGTCAGGCACATTCTTCCGGAACTGTTCATCCTTGAACTCGACGAGGCCGGAAATGCCGTCTTCCGGCTGGCGGGCACCCGCATCTGCACCTTTTTCGGCCGCGAATTGCGCAGCTGGGAATTCTCCAGCCTCTGGGCACCCGGCGATGCCGCCGCCGCCAGGCGTATCGCTCGCACCGCGATGCAGGACCGCAAGCCGATTCTGCTGTCCGTCAGCGGCGTCAATCGCTATCAGGACGAGGTGATGCTGGAGATGGTCTTGCTGCCGATCCGTTCGGCCGGCCAGCGCTTCGACCGGCTGCTCGGGGCACTGTCGCCGGTCACGCCGCTACGCTGGTCGTTGGATTATGCGTTGCAGGAATTGAAAATCGAGCGATGCGGCGCGATCGGCGGCGGCGCCGATAGCCCGGTTTCGCGAGCTCTTCCCGCCAGCCGCTACGGCGCGATCGAACGGCAGGTGCATGACCTGATCCGAGACATTCGACGCCTGGGGTTGCGCCATCACGATCCGTCCCTGTGAGATCACGGCCTCCGGTCGTCCGGCAACGATACATCGCTAAAATGCCTGCGATCGGCGGAACCCAATCTTAAGAGCTGTGTCATAGGGTGTTCGCAACAAGAGAAATTCAGCCCGGTAACGGTGACGACATGTATTCTTTCCAACGCGTCGAGAATCCGCGCACGCAACGCCTAGAACAGAGCGCCTTCCAAAGCGTATCGGTAAACGTGCACGGTCGTCTGATGTTGGCCAATTATGAGGAATATGATTGTATCGCTGCCGAGATGTCGCCCGGCGACGTCAAGATTTCCTGCTTCGGCCGTCCCCGGACCGGCGAACGCGTCATCGCCTATCTTGAACATGTCGGTCGTATCGAGGGCAATGTCCTGCGCCTCGTCGAAGACGGTTTCGTAATGTCGATCAACGCCACCGAGCGCAAGCGCGAGAAGCTTGCGGCGCAATTGATCTGGCTCGCCAACAAGCATGAACTGGGTCTGCCGGAAGATCGCCGTCACGACCGCCTGATGCCACGCAACACCGCTTCGCAACTCATGCTCGAGGACGGCGCCATTCTGTCTTGCCGCATCATGGACCTGTCCTTCTCCGGCGCCGCCGTGGATGTCGACGCACGTCCGCAACTCGGCTCGGCCGTACGCCTCGGCAGCCTGCAGGGCCGCATCGTGCGCCACTTCATGGAAGGCGTCGCCATCGAGTTCAACCGTGTGCAAACGCGCGAAACCCTGCGCGAATTCCTCTAGTCGGCACTCGAAATCTCAAGTCGCAAAGGCTCGTGGTATTCCACGGGCCTTTTTTGCATGTTGCGCCGTTTCAGCACGGACGATGAGCCTTTCGTCACTACGCCACCCGGCAATAATTATTTTTTTCAGAAAAAGTTTTGACGCTTGCCCCAGGAATTCCGCCGGAATCCCGCTTCGGAACAGGCACGAAGCAGTCCGCGCCGTCGCCTCCGCCGACAACGTTTGGACGCCTCCCCGCTGCTTCATTTCGAAACATCGTTGCAAGCGAATTCGCAAGATGAGAATTTTCCGTTTTAGAACAAACGCTTGCAGCGATATCAGTCATCCACATCCAGGCGAATTTGACGAAAATTTGCACTAATTCCTCAGAAAAATTGATGTGAATTCGATGCGCATTCTAATCGTATTCGAATCGTGTTTTATTATACTAAGCCATTATTTTTATTGGCAAATTTTGCGTGGAATAAAATTCTCCGTGTCATTGTCTCCTCACAACGGGGAGACAAGAAATGACAGCAAAAAACGCATGGAAGAATGCCTTTCTGGCCCTGACTTTTCTGGGCGCCGCGACAAGCCAGGCCGCTGCATCGCCGCCGCCGAACATGGCGATCAGCGGCAAGGCCAATCCGCCCATCGGCCATTATGAATTCTGCAAGACGCATATGGATGAGTGCAAACCGCTTCCGGGCGGTGACGCCGGCCCGGCGATCCTGTCGCAAAATACCTGGAAGACGATCCTGCGCGTCAATTTCGACGTCAACAGCTCCATCCAGCCGGTGACCGACAAGGAGCTTTATGGTGTCGACGAATACTGGGCCTACCCCACGACCGCCGGCGACTGCGAGGACTTCGTGCTCCTGAAGCGGAAGCTGCTCATGCAAGAAGGCATTTCCGCCTCCGACCTGCTGATCACCGTCGTGCTGCAACCGAATGGCGAGGGCCATGCCGTGCTGACCGTGCGTACCGATCGCGGCGACTTCGTGCTCGACAACATGCGCAACAAGGTCATGCTCTGGTCAGAGACCGAATACACCTATCTCAAGCGCCAGTCGGCCGCCGATCCGGGCCGTTGGGTCAAGATACAGGACGGCCGCAACACCACCGCCGTCGGCAGCGTCAGCCAGTAATCCAGCCTCAGCAATTCCGGCAGGATCGCCATCCATCCTTGCCGGAATTGCACGATCTCCCCGGCCGGCCCATGGACACGATGTCCCCTGCGCCGGCCCGCTTCGGGCCCGGTCCGTCCCCGCATCCCCGTCCCTGGACCGACGCCCCCGAGCCGATCCCGCTGTCCCCGGGATCGGCTCCTTTTCCAAGGATGCGGAACGTCCGTCTTGGCGTTAACTTTTTGTTAACCATGTTGGCAGAGCCTTGTCCGCGAGAGACTCGCCTGAAGGATGCGGCGGCCGTGACACATTTTGCCAAGCAGCAGCCGGATGAACTCCCGCTGGTATCCGCCGCCTTTCTCACCAGGACGGCGATCGCGATCGGCATTCTCGTGGCGCTCACGATCGTAATCAGCATTGCCGGACGCTGGCTGGGTGAGCGCATCGCCCTTGCCGGCCACACCGACAGCATCGAGGCCGTTTCGATCGGTATCGGCGAAGACCGCATTACCCTGCCCGCCAATGTCATCCGTTTCGAGCGCCAGCGTCGCTCAGGCCCCGCCGAGCGCGTCGACCTCTATGCGACATGGCCGGAAATGGCCGGTTACGGCGCCGAAAACCGCAAACGTTTCAGCGACATCCGCCTCTCTGCCGGCCTCCTTTTCATGCAGATTTCGCAGAGCACCATGTCGCGAGACATGTCCGGCCGGCTGGAACCAATCTACAGCCATCTTTTCGATGGCGAAGGCCAAGCCTATAATTACGGCCTGACGCTGCACAGGATGCGGAAAGAGACCGGTTATGGGGACGAGGTTTTCTTCACCGCGCCGCGCCCTGGCAAGCCCGATTATGTCGTGCGCTGCCTGCTGCCGCGCGCCGCCGAGGACAGCACCACGGGCGACTGCCAGCGCGATATCCACATCGGCCGCGATTTATCTGTGCTTTATCGATTCTCGAGCACCCATCTTTCCGAATGGCAACACATTGATGACGAAATCGCACGCTTTCTGGAAGCACGGCTTGATCCAGCCGGGTGACGCGGCGTTGTCACACGCCAGTCTAAAATTTGAAACGAACTCGAAACATTGCGTTCATCGTAAACAGATTGGTAACGGGTCGCCGGCTAATGTTCTGGCAACGGTCGCACTGGAGGCGGCGCCCGGACGCGATGAATGATTGGAAGTGAAGAGTAAAGAAGTTGTCTCAGTCAACATTGACCGAATACCGCCAGACATCCGGAAAATCACTGATGACGATCTGTGCAGGCCTTGTCGCCGCAGTCCTTTCGACGACTGCTGCCGCGCCCGCAACAGCCGCCGCTGTCGATAATCCGAAATATGCCGGAATCGTCGTCGACGCCAAGACGGGGAATGTTCTCTACGGCGAAAACGCCGACAGTCTTCGTTATCCGGCCTCGCTCACCAAGATGATGACGCTTTACCTGGTGTTCGAAGCGCTGGAATCCGGCCGCATCACCCTTGACACCAAGGTTCCGGTATCGGCTCACGCAGCGGCCGAACCGCCGTCCAAGCTGGGCCTGCGTACCGGTGGCTCATTCACCGTCGAGCAAGGCATCCTCGCCCTCGTCACCCGCTCCGCCAACGACGCCTCGACGGCGCTCGGCGAGATGCTTGGTGGCTCGGAAGCCCGTTTTGCACAGATGATGACCGCCAAGGCCCGCGCGCTCGGCATGACGCGCACCACCTATCGCAACGCCAACGGCCTGCCGAACACCGCGCAGATGACCACGGCCCGCGACCAGGCTCGCCTCGGCATTGCGCTGCGCCAGCATTTTCCGCAATATTACGGCTTCTTCTCGACCCGCAGCTTCAAATACGGCAAGCAGGTCATCGGCAACCATAACCGTCTGGTCGGCAATGTGCGTGGCGTCGATGGCATCAAGACCGGCTACACCCGCGCTGCCGGCTTCAACCTCGTCACCTCGGCGCAGCTCGAAGGCCGTTCTGTGGTCGGCGTCGTGCTCGGCGGCACCTCGGGCGGCGCCCGCGATGCGCAGATGCGCAAGCTGATCGCCGCCTATCTGCCGAAGGCCTCGCGCAGCGGCAAGGGCAACATGATCGAGGAGCCCGCGGCCTCGCAGTTCGTCGCTGCCCGCGCCCCCGAGCCGGAGCAGAAGCCGCAGAAGGCGATCGAGCCAGACACCAGGCCGGTCGCCGCGGCGGTCGCCTCCGCTTCCAGCCTGCCGAATGCCGGCCCGGTTCCGGAAGCTCGCTATGAAGAAGCCGTCGAGACGGCCTACGCCGCCCCGACCAAGAAATCCGCGGCCATTGCCGCCGCCGAAGGCACGCTCGAGGCGCAAGCGCAGAAGCTTGCCGCCACGCCGGGCGCAGCCGCCGAATATACGCCCTCCGTCGCCGCGCCGCGAGTCGACGAGGTGACCACCTCCTCCACCCGGATCCAGGCCGGCTGGGTCATTCAGATCGGCGTTTCGCCGACAAAGCAGATGGCGCTCGATCTCCTGCAGACGGCGCAACAGAAAGGCGGCAATGTGTTGCGTTCCGCCACCCCCTTCGCCATCGCCATCGACAATGGCGGCGCGCAGGTCTACCGCGCCCGGTTTGGCGGCTTCGATAACCAGAAGGTTGCGATCAACGCCTGCAACCAGTTGAAGCGCAAGGGCATGAACTGCTGGGCCAGCCAGCAGTGACCGACGACCGGCCCGCTTTGTCGCGCGCATTTCCAGCAAATGCGAACCACGGGCGGGCCGCGCACCACACCCTCGAAAAGTATAGTGTACGAGGTCGTGACATGAGCATGAACGAGAACGGTTTTCCGGAACCGGGCAGCAGCCGGAAGAACAAGGGTTCGCGCATGTCGCTGCACCCGATTCACGAGGCGGCGATGCGCATCGCCGATCTTGGCCGCGGCTTCCCCAGATCGCGCACCCGGGATCTGGTCGGGCTCCTGCTGTCGCATGGCGCCCGCGCCTGGCGCTCCTCGCAGCCGCGCGTGAAGATACACCTTTATATCGGTTCCGAGCGCGGCAGCGCTCCGGTTTACCTGCGAATCGAATAGGTCGCTTTTCGCACGCCCGCGCCGCGACATTCGTCATCCTCCGGCTCGTCCCGAGGATTTACCAACATGCGCCAAGTAATTGAAGATATGGATTGTATTCAAAGTGCTTGGATGCTCGAGCCAAGCCCGAGCATGACGGATGTGGAGACTTTACCATCCAAAAGCGCGTCTAAAGCAACCCCAAGTCCGACAATTCCCGCCTCAAATGATCCGGCAGATCGGCCGCATCGCCCATGCTCGACAGGTCGACCGGGGCGTCTTCCGGTTTGAGGTAGCGCCAGCCCTGGAAGGGTCGGCGCGGCTGCAGCGCGGTTTCGATCACTTCCGGTCCCAACAGCAGTTCGCAGCGCGTGATCCCGTCCGCGCCGGTGACGCTACGCAGGTCAAGCAGTTTCTGCCGCGCCTGCACCTGGCCCTTGATCACCCAATAGAGCGAGCCGCCGTCGAGCAGGGCTTCGGCCTGCTTCGGGATCATGCGTGTCGTGTGAATGGAATGGGGTTCGAAGCCGGCGGCCATCGCCGCCATCGACCGGCGCGACACCCAGTCGCGCAGATCCTCGATCGTATCAGCCCCAACGCAAAGTTTCAGAAGATGCAGTACCATGCGGCTGTTGAATGCCCTTTGCACGCCGCCGTCAAGCGGCGACGGGGTCGCAGCCGCGATGTTTTGCGCATATCCGGGGAGAAAACCGCGTCACGCGCTTCCCCGAAATACACCGGAAATCAACACTCGACGACATTGACGGCGAGGCCGCCGGTCGAAGTTTCCTTGTATTTCTCACTCATGTCGTTGCCGGTTTGGCGCATGGTCTCGATGCAGGCGTCGAGCGGCACGAAATGCTTGCCGTCACCCTTCAGCGCCAGCGAGGCGGCGGTGACCGCCTTGACGGCGCCGAGCGCGTTGCGCTCGATGCACGGCACCTGCACCAGGCCGGCGACCGGGTCGCAGGTCATTCCGAGATGGTGCTCCAGCGCAATTTCGGCGGCGTTCTCGATCTGCTCCGGCGAGCCACCCATGACGGCGGCAAGCCCGGCCGCGGCCATGGCCGAGGCGGAGCCGACCTCGCCCTGACAGCCGACTTCGGCGCCGGAGATCGAGGCATTGTGCTTGATGATGCCGCCGACGGCGGCGGCCGTCAGCAGGTAGTCGCGAATGCCGTTCTGATCCCAGTCCTCATGGAAATGCTGGTAGTAGCGGATCGTCGCCGGCACGACGCCGGCAGCCCCATTGGTCGGGGCGGTGACGACGCGCCCGCCGGCGGCATTTTCTTCGTTGACGGCCATGGCGTAGACGCTGAGCCAGTCATTGGCGAGCAGCGGATTGATGCGGTTGCTGCGCCATTCCTCCTGCAGCTTGTCATGGATGGAGCGGGCGCGGCGGCGGACATTCAGGCCGCCCGGCATGATGCCATCGACCTTGAGGCCGCGATCGATGCAGCCGCTCATCGCCTCCCAGATTCGATCGAGGCCGGCATCCAGTTCCTCGCGGGACAGCACCGTTTCCTCGTTGGCGCGCTTCATCTGGGCAATGGTGAGGCCGGAGCGGGCCGCCATGTCGAGCATCTGTTGCGCCGAGGAGAAAGGATAGGGCACGCGCTGGCCTTCGGCTCCCTTCTTCGCCTTGCGCATGGCGTCGAGTTCGGTATCGGTCACCACGAAGCCGCCGCCGATCGAATAATAGATGCGCTTCAGAAGCAGGCGGCCGTCGCGATCGAAGGCGGAAAAGCTCATGCCGTTGGCATGGCCGGGCAAGGGCTGCTTCTTGTCGAAGACGAGGTCGGTCTTCGGCTGAAACTGGTAGGCGGGATGATCGGGCGGCGTGATGCGGCCGGTGCGCTCCACCTCGGCGATGATTGCATCCATTTGATCTGGATCGACGCTGTCGGGACGCTGGCCCATCAGGCCGAGCACGACCGCCCGGCCCGTGCCGTGACCGATGCCGGTATAGGCAAGCGAGCCGTGCAGACTGGCCTTGATCGCGGCGACGCTGGCGCCGCTCGGGCGCGGCCAGTCGTCGGAACGGATCAGATCGAGAAACCGCACTGCCGCAGACATCGGACCCATGGTATGCGAACTGGACGGACCGACACCGATCTTGAAGACGTCGAATACGGAAAGAAACATGGAAAGCGCCTCTTGCAGCGGCTGATCTGAACGTGATGCGAAGCTACGATACTGCCGGCCGCAGCCATGGCGGGCAACCGACATCGGCTTTCACCACCACGACATCAGTATCGGCTCAACCCGATGCGAACAACAGGTTCGCAACGCCAAACCCTTGCCCGAATCCGCCACCACGACATATCGTCGTGACAAATCCGGTGACATAGTCTCTCCCCATGCAGAACGTCGATTACATCGCCCTTGCCGTCTTCGGCATCCTCTGGTTCGGTTACTCCTATGTGGTGGAGCACATCCGGCTGTTCAACCGCATCAGCCTCACGGAAGTCATGTCCGAGCGCCGCCGCCGCTGGATCTACAATTCGCTGAACCGCGACCTGAAGATGATCGACACCCAGATCATGTCCGGCCTGCAGAACGGCACCGCCTTCTTCGCCTCGGCCTCGATGTTCGCCATCGGCAGCTGCTTCGCGCTGATCGGCGCGACCGACAGGATCGACGCGGTGTTCCGCGACCTGCCGCTCGCCTTCGATGGCGGCCGCGCCGCCTTCGAGATGAAGGTCGGCGGGCTGACGGCGCTTTTCGGCTATGCCTTCTTCAAGTTCGGCTGGTCCTATCGGCTGTTCAATTATTGCACCATCCTGTTCGGCGGGCTGCCGATGGTATCGCATATGAACGACCGCGCCGAGGCGGAGCGCGCCGCCGACCAAGTGGTGCGGATGAACATCATCGCCGCCAAGAACTTCAACGAAGGCCTGCGCGCCATCTTCCTGTCGATCGGTTATCTCGGCTGGTTCGTGAACGCCTACATGTTCATGGGCGGGACGCTGCTGGTGGTGATCATCCTGACGCGCCGGCAATTCTTTTCAGATGCGCGGCACGCCATCTCCGACACGACCCTGCCTTGAAAAGGCCGCAACTGTCGCTTCTTCCCCGGTTTTTCCCCTTGAGAGGATGATTCCCGATGTCGCCCGTCCCGGAACACCCGACCCGTCCGCGCATCGGCCTTCTCGATACCGCGCGCGGCGTCGCGCTCATCGCCATGGCGAGCTATCATTTCGCCTGGGATCTCGAATTCTTCCGCTATATCGAAGCAGGAACCACCGCCTTCGGCTGGTGGAAGATGTATGCACGCGGCATCGCCGGCAGTTTCCTGTTCCTGGTCGGCTTCAGCCTGGTGCTGGCGCATACGCCGGCCATCCGCTGGCGGCCGTTCCTCATCCGCCTGGCGATGATCGCCGGCGCGGCCGTCGCCATTACCGCCGCCACCGCCTATGCCATGCCGGACGGCATGATCTTCTTCGGCATATTGCATTGCATCGCGGCGGCCAGCCTCGTCGGACTTCTGTTCCTGCGCCTGCCGCCGATCGTGACGCTCATCGCCGCCGCGGCGGCCCTGGCAGCCCCCTGGTTCCTGCGCACCTCCCTGTTCGATACGCCCTGGCTGTGGTGGGTCGGTCTGTCGGAAACCATACCGCGCTCGAACGACTATGTGCCCCTGCTGCCCTGGCTCGGCCCTGTGCTGATCGGCATCGCCGCCGCCAACATCGCCCGTACCAGCGGCCTGTTGGCGCGCCTGGCAAGCGGCCCGCACAACAATCTCCTCGCCCGCATCGGTCGCCACAGCCTCGCCTTCTACCTCATCCACCAGCCGGTACTGCTCGGCCTCGTCTATCTCGCAAGCCTCATCTTTCCGGCGCCGATTCTCGCGCCGGAGGCCTATCTGAACTCCTGCGTCGCGAGTTGCCAGGCCTCGCAGGGCGAAAGCTTCTGCACCGCCTTCTGCGGCTGCACGCTCAAGATGCTGACCGAAGAGAAACTTTACGAACCGCTACAGTCTGGCGCAATCCACGCGGCGCAAGATGAACGCATTCAGACGATCGCACAGCAATGCACCGCAGGTGCTCAGTGACAGGACGATTCTCATGAATGCCTATCGATTGAAGCCGCTGAGTTTTCCCTGGCCGCCCTTTCTCTACGGGATGGCCATCGTCGCTGCTTTCATGTGCCACCGCGTCGCCGGCATGCCGACGCCGATCCTTAACGAACAGTGGCGCTGGATCGCGGGTGCCGCGATGCTCTCGCTCGCCGTCTTCCTCGACATCTGGGCGACCAAGACGCTGCTCGAAAGCTGCACGACCATTCTGCCGCATCGAGGAAGCAGCCATCTTGTCACCCGCGGTCCCTATCGCCTCACCCGCAACCCGATCTATCTCGGCTATACGCTGGGGACGATGGGCATCGGGCTGATCACCGGCAATGCCTGGTTCTTCATCATGGCGACGCTGGCCGCCATCTCGACGACGATGATCGCCATCCGCCGCGAGGAAATGCATCTCCACGCCCGCTTCGGCATCGAATACGAGCGCTATTGCCGGCGCACGCGCCGATGGCTGTGAGATAGAAGCGACTACGTTCCCACGCCGATTTCGGCGAGGCGCGTGAGACAGGCCTCCTCTATCAGGTCGAGATCGGCCAGCGTATCGTCGATATCCTTGCGCTTGCGGCGCAGCTCTTCCCGTTTCTCGGCGACGCTCTTCATCAGCGTGGTCAATTCGCCGGCATCGCTCGGCGGCTCTTTGTAAACACGGATCAGCTCACGGATTTCCGCGACCGTCAAGCCGATGCGCCGGCCGCGCAGGATTTCCTGCACCAGCCGCCGGTCCTCGGCGCGGTAGAGGCGGGTACGGCCGCGACGATCCGGCTGGATCAGCCCCTCGTCCTCATAGAAGCGGAGCGTGCGCGTCGAAACGTCGAATTCCCGCGTCAGGTCGGTAATACTGTAATATTTTTCCACGTCCCACTCGCAATTGCCCGCCCGGAATCGTCACCTGCGCGAAAGCAGCTCCGTCCGGCCGGCTAGTGGATTCCGAACCACCACGTCGCCAGGCCGAGAAACGCAAAGAAGCCCGTACAGTCCGTCACCGTGGTGACGAAAACGGACGACGCGATTGCCGGATCGGCGCCGAGTTTATCGAGCAAAAGCGGCAGGAGGATGCCCGCCAGCGCGGCAGCCATCAGGTTGATGATCATCGCTGCCCCGATCACCGCGCCGAGCTGGTAGTCATGGAACCAGGTTCCGGCGAGACCGCCCAGCAAGGTCGCGAAAATAAGGCCGTTCAGCAGGCCGACGCCGGCCTCCCTGCGGATGATTCGTCCCGCATTGTAAATGTCGATGTCGCGGGTGGCGAGAGCGCGCACCGTCACGGTCATGGTTTGTGTGCCGGCATTGCCGCCCATGGAGGCGACGATCGGCATCAGCACGGCCAGCGCGATCATCTTCTCGATCGATTCATCGAAAAAGCCGATGACGCTCGCCGACATCATCGCCGTGCCAAGATTGATCACCAGCCACAGGAAACGCGAACGCACAGTGGACAATATGTTGTCCGAAAGCTCTTCGTCGCCGACGCCGCCGAGGCGTTTGATGTCCTCGTCCGCCTCCTCATGGATGACGTCGACGACGTCATCGATGGTCAGCACGCCAACCAGACGGTCGTTGTCGTCGACGACGGCCGCGGAGAGAAGGTCGTATTGCTCGAAAAGCTGCGCCGCCTCTTCCTGGTCCATCTCGGCCGGAATCGGGTGGTTGGTCTCGCGCATGATCGTTTCGATCTTCATCTGCCGCTTGGTGCGCAGGATGCGGTCGAGATCGACGGCGCCGAGCAGCTTGAAGGTCGGGTCGATGACGAAAATCTGGCTGAAACTCTCCGGCAGGTCGCCATCGTCACGCATGTAGTCAATGGTCTGGCCAACGGTCCAGAAGGGCGGCACCGCGACGAATTCCGTCTGCATGCGGCGACCGGCCGAGCTTTCCGGATAGTCCAGCGCGCGCCGCAGCCGCACCCGCTCGGTAAACGGCAGCTGAGCGAGAATCTCTTCCCGGTCCTCCTCGTCGAGGTCTTCGAGAATATAGACCGCGTCGTCCGAATCGAGCTCGCCGATACCGGCGGCGATCTGTGCATTGGGAAGCTGTTCGACGATTTCGAGGCGGATGGCTTCGTCCACCTCGGTCAGCGCCGTCATGTCGAAATCGTCGCCGAGGAGCCGGATCAGCGCCAGACGCTGGTCCGGCAGGATCGATTCGAGCAGATCGCCCATTTCCGATTCGTGCAGGTGGCCGACATGATTGCGCAGGTAAAGCACATCGCGATCGGCGATCGCCGCGCCGACCTGGGCGAGAAAGTCCGGGCGGATCGAGCCGTCCTCGGTATAGATGTCGCTGTCCCCATCGTGGGAAGCGGGGCGGACTCGGTCAGTTTCGCCGATATTCGTCATCTATCCGCCCTCGCGCGCTCGTGGAGTCCCGATGCATCCCCGCCTTCATGGATGCATCGGAAAATCTGTCCCAACAATCGGATAGCCGCATCCGTCCGACGAACGCCTTCCTCGCGCGGCTCTTTCTGCTAACCCAAGACAATCCGCGCGTCCAGCCGTTTGAAAACAGAAGCAAAAAGACGGCTTCGCGAGAGCGAAAGACTTGCTATGGATAATGCTGAAACCGCGACCCGCAAGGAAAGGCGCAGGCATGGCAATACAACAGATCGTGCGATATCCGCATCCGGCGCTCGCCATGTCTTGCTCGCCCGTCACGACCTTCGACACCGATCTTCGCCAGCTTGCCAGGGATCTGATCGAGACCATGCACGCCGCTCCTGGCGTCGGCATCACCGCGGCACATATCGGCGTCCACCGGCGCGTCGTCGTCATCGAGCTGGAACAGCAGCTCGGGCCGCGTATTTTCGTCAATCCGGAAATTCTCTCCGCTTCCGCCGAATTGCAGGAGTTCGACGAAGGCAGCGTCTCCATGCCCGGCGCCGTCGAATCGGTCAGCCGTCCCGCCGCCATCCACCTGCGTTACCAGACCGTCGACGGCACAGCGCAGGAGGAAGAGATGAGCGGGTCCCTCGCCACCTGCATGCAGCACGAGATCGACCAGCTCGACGGCATCTTCTGGCTGCAGCGCCTGTCGCGGCTGAAGCGCGAGCGCCTTTTGAGGAAATGGGAGAAATCACGGCGCTGAAGACAGCGCGGTGAACCAAAGCCACGCTCCCGGCGTTTAAGCGGTCATGATATCCGAGAGGAGTGAAACGATGACCGCCACGCCCACCCCCGGCGAACGCCGCCCCCGCGAGGAAGATTACCGCGACTACGAAAGCCGCGACGTGGACGCCGGCTGGCCCTATGCCGATACGCCGCGCGATCCCGGCGAAAACCCCGATTACGGCCATGAGCGCGCCGACACCGACGAAAACGCCGGCTTTCGTGTCACCGGCATCGACAGCGCCGGCAATGAAGCCGACCTTCGCGACAACGCCCTGCCCGCAACCGATGGCCGCGACATCTCCGACGACCTTGAGGAACGGATCAACGACCGCTTGTCGCTCCTGGAAGATGTGGCGCTTGACGCCATCGATATCCATGCCGATGGAAATGTAGTGACGATCACCGGCAGCGTCGACGACATGGCGCAGATGCGCCGCGTCGAAATCGCCGTCGCCGGCGTCAGCGGCGTTGCCCATGTTCGCAACGAACTCCGCACGCTCGGCACCGATAGTCACATGCCCGACGACGATTGATCAGGCGACATCGATTCGCGGGCTTTCACGCAGCGTATTGCTGACCGTGCAGATACGCTCCGCCCGTTCCGCGATATCGGCCTTTTCCACGTCGCTGAGCATCCCGGCAATCTCCAGCCGGACGCTTATCGTTTCCACGCGGGAAAATTCGCTCGCCGTCTTCTCGCCAGACACGGACACCCGCACCGATTCGAAGCGCTCGAACAGGCCGAGTTCGCTGGCTGCAATGCGCGTGCTCAGCGCCAGGCAAGCCGAGAGCGAGGCATAGAGCAGGTCGACCGGATTGAAACCCGGCGTCGAGGCGGCATTGGAAAGCTCCAGCACGGCGCCTGTCGCCGAAGCGGTGGACGCCGCGCCGCGCCTGCCGACCGTCGTCACCGCCCCGCTTGGCCGTTTGCGGATGCGAAACGTCATGCTGCGGTGACCGAACAGTGCGTTTCGATCTCGGTCGGCCCGAACACGCTTTCAAAGGCAGTGCGCAGGCGCATGTCCACATCGCTCAGCATCACCGGCAGGCCAAGATCGACGAGGCTGGTGACACCATATTGCGTGATTCCGCAGGGCACGATACCACCGAAATGATCGAGATCGGGATCGACGTTGATTGACAGCCCATGAAAGCTGACCCAGCGCCGCAGCCGGATGCCGAGCGCGGCCACCTTGTCCTCAGCCATCGACCCATCCGGCAACAAAGGCCGCTCCGGCCGCCGCACCCAGACACCGACGCGATCCTCGCGCCGTTCGCCACGCACGTTCATCGCTTCAAGCGTGCGGATGATGACCTCTTCCAGGGCCGCCACATAGGCGCGCACATCCTGCCGCCGGCGCTTGAGATCGAGCATGACATAGACGACGCGCTGGCCGGGCCCATGCTGGATGAGATCCGCGGCATCGGCGCTCGTGCCGGCGGTGTAAAGCGGCGGATGTTCGAGCAGCCAGACCAGTTCCCGTTCCGCGCCGCCGGCGATTGCGTCCACCGCCCGCTCCATCTCGGCCAGCGCCACGTCGTAGGGCACCAACCCTTCGCTGATGCGCCAGCGCACCGGGGGCGACCCTTCGGCCGGAAACATGAGCGTATCGAGATCGGTCCTCAGCATGGAAACTCCTCAGGCAGGAACTGCGTTATCACGGACGGCGGGCAGCCGTTCCCGGCGTCCGACATGTTTTCCATATAGAGATTTTTATTTCCGAAAAAAATCTGTCGTAATGCTCTTGTGTCCCCCGAATGCTTTTGCTACACGCTCCCTCGCCGGCACAAACCGGCACCTACCACGATGCGGTCGTGGCGGAATTGGGAGACGCGCAGCGTTGAGGTCGCTGTGGGGCAACCCGTGGAAGGTCGAGTCTTCTCGACCGCACCAGTGAAACAAGGAAAGTAAGGACAGCGATTCGACGCGTGTTCAGCCGTTAGTTGAGGAGGCCTCCCATGACCCGGGAAACACCCCGCCTCAGCGAGCAGGATGAAGCGTTCGACGCTGTTCTTACCCTTCCGGACCCCCCGATCGCGGATCAGCCTGCCGAGGACCTAGAGGACCTCGCCCTAGGCGACGACTACGCGCTCAATCCCGAATACGTCGAAATGGTCGTCGATGCGGCTGACCGCAACGATGAGGCGCGGCTGCGGGAGCTGCTCGACGCCCTGCATTCCGCCGACGTCGCCGACCTGATGGGCTTCCTGACGGCCGAGTACCGCGAGGACGTCATCAAGTACCTCGACAGCGAGGTGCTGGCCGAGGTGATTTCCGAGCTGGAGGACGACCTCCGCGAAGAGGTGCTGGAGGCGACGCCGTCGGCCGCCTTGGCCAAGGCGCTGGAGAGCCTCGATTCGGACGACGCCGCCGACGTCGTCGACGACCTTGAGGACGACAAGCGCGCCGAGGTGCTGGCGGCCATGCCCGAGATCGAACGGGCGGCTATCGAGAGCACGCTCGCCTACGAGGAAGAGACCGCCGGCCGCCTGATGCAGCGCGAGGTGGTGGCCGCGCCGCAGTTCTGGACCGTGGGCCAGGCTATCGACCATCTGCGGACCGAAGGCGCGGACCTGCCCGAGCTGTTCTTCGACATTTACGTGGTCGCCCCGTCCTACAAGCCGGTGGGCGCCGTGCCGGTCAGCCACCTGCTGCGCGCCCCACGGACCAGCGGCCTGGCTGAAATCATGGAGGCCGTGACCGAAGTCACCGCCGAAATGGACCAGGAAGAGGTCGCCTACATCTTCAACAAGTACCACCTGATCTCGGCGCCGGTGATCGACGCCGGCGGACGGTTGGTCGGCCAGATCACCGTCGACGACATCGTCGGCGTTATCCGCGAGGAAGCCCAGGAGGACATCCTGGCCCTGGCCGGTGTGTCGGACGCCGGTCGCGACGCCGGCGTCGGCGATATCGTCCGCTCGCGCCTGCCCTGGTTGCTGCTCAACCTGCTGACCGCCGCCGTCTCAGTCAGCGGCGTGGCGCTGTTTCAAGAAGAGATCGTCCGGCTAGTGCAGCTGGCCGTGCTGATGCCGATCGTCTCGTCGCTAGGGGGGAACGCCGGCACCCAGACCCTCGCCGTCGCCGTGCGCGCCCTGGGCGCCAAGGAGATGAGCGCCGCCAACGCCGGCCGGGTGATCGGGCGGGAGCTGACGGTGGGGCTGATCAACGGCCTCGCGCTGGCGGCCGTCATGGGCGCGGCGGTGTTCGCGATCTACCACAAGCCGTTGCTGGCCCTGACCGTCAGCCTGGCGCTGATCGTCAACACCTTCATCGCGGCCCTCGGCGGCATCCTGGCCCCACTGGCGCTCGAGAAGATGGGCCGGGATCCGGCCGTGTCCTCGTCGATCTTCGTCACCTTCCTGACTGACTTCA
>Ga0066256_1002632_pt1 | contig 19263 bp, 17 predicted proteins | sample ThiBio_1000_biof_FD_87107 | JGI IMG/M metagenome (GOLD analysis project Ga0066256, IMG submission 87107) | Wastewater bioreactor microbial communities from Cape Town, South Africa - Thiocy_expt_1000_biof (version 2) | ecosystem: Engineered > Bioreactor > Thiocyanate-remediating >... | reverse complement strand
GGAGGGGCGCGGCAGGCCGGCGCGCCCGGCCTGGGAGGTGGCGCCTGCTGCCCACGGAGAAAGGGGGGAACCCCGGCGCCCCGGCGGCGCCCGCCGCCGACACGGCGTCACCCGCCGCCACTGGCGCCGCCCACGTGGCGCGCTTCAGCGACAGCACCAGGTTGGTGGGCAGCGCCGTCTTTACCACAAAGTACGCCGCCGCACCTTCCCGGTCTGGCAGCCCCAGCTCCCCCGCCACCGCCTCATACCCCGTCGCCAGCTCCGCCATGACGTCTCGACCGCCCCCGCCGCTACCGCTGCTGCTGCTATTGTCGCTAAGTGGCCCGCGCAGCGGCACCGCGGCGCCGCCGCCCTATGTGCCTTCTGGGCTCCGCCGCCGCTTCCCCGCCGGGGCCCCGCTGCTGTCCTCAATCCCAGAACCGCCGCCCCCGCCGCCGCTGTAGCTGCTACCTTCCGCCGCCGCACCCGGTGCCCCCGGCCCCAGGCTGCCGCGTGGTCCGCCACTACCGCCGCCGCCACCACCGCTGCCGCGGAAATCGTCGCCACGCCGCTTGTTGCCACTAAGTGCACTGCCGCCACCGCCGCCACGGCCGCCGCCGCCCTTGAAGCGGCGCACCTGGTAGTCGCCGTGCGCGTAGTTGCAGTGGTCAAAGAAGCTGCACCAGCCCGTCTTGAGGAAGGTGGGGCATTGTGCCACGCGGTAGTGCGTAGGGCGCTCACGTAGAAGGCGCAGCGAGTTGGCTTCCGCCGCGTAGTGCGTGGTGAAAAGCTCCGAGACGGGCGGCAGGTCGGAGGGCGGCAAGGGTGTGTGGCGGAACTTGCAGATGGGGCCGCGCGAGCAGAAGCCCAGCCGGTAGTTCACGCACTCCTCCTTCTCCGCGTCCGGCGTGTGCTTCAAAAAGCAGCTTTTCCTCTGGCAAAACAAAAACGTGGGGGCGCTGGGCTAGGGAGGCGGCGAGCGTCACAAGCGAACCTTCCTGCCGGATGAACCGCTAGCGAGGCGGCCGCCAGGCAGCGACTGTAGCGTGCCCACATTCCACAGCCGCACTGTGCCGTCCTTTGACCCGCTCGCTGGTCAAGATGCCATTGGGCAGAACCGCCAGCGCTGCCACAGACCTTGTGTGCCCGGTCAGTGTCGCCGCCACAGCACCCGTGCCGGGACCAATCGCACACCGCAGCCTGCGGCCAGGCGCCCATCGCGCAGCACCGTCAGCGCGCACACGCCGCTGCCGCAATCAATGGTGGCGCACGGGGCGGGCGGTGCGACCACCGTGTCCCACACCACGATCCTGCCGGTACCCTTCTCACTGTCAGCCCACACGCCGACAGCCAGTCCGACACCATCAGGCAGGGCCGCCAATGCCATCACCCGCCCAACATGCCCCTTCAGCACCACGGTTGCCTCGCCGCCGCGCGCCGCGTCCCACGCCGCCGCGGACCACACAAACGTGGCGTGTCCGCCTCCTATTCATACACCAGCGGGACCGACCCTGCTGGTGCCCCGGGAGCAACTGCACCTGTTGCCAATGCGACAGCTGCTGGTGTAACTGCAGGCGCTGCGACCAGCGCGGCGGCTGGCGCAGCAGTCGGCAATGACGCGGCCGCCGCCGCTGCAGCTGGCAGTTCCACCGGCAGTGAAGGTACTTGTAAGGGAACGGACGCAGCAAATGGTCTACCAGTACGCCCCCCACCACCACCGCTGTCACCAGCCACGCCCCCAGTAGCCGCCACTGCTACCTCCAGCGTGCGGTGCACTGCGGTCATGGTGGGCCGTGCCGCCTGCGATGGCGCCCAGCACGCCTCCACCAGCGCCACAACTTCTTGCGGAACACTGCGCTCCACTAACGCGGACAATGCTGGGCGGATGCCAGCCAGCACGTGCCTCCGCAGCGCCTCCACCATTTGCGGGCCCGTTGCTGTTGCCGGCATTGTTGTCATCATCTCTGCGGCGTACGGCACGCACCCGCTCAGCACCTGCCATGCCATTACACCAAAGCTGTACACGTCGCTTGCAGCCGTGATGCTAGCCGCAGCGTCAAACAGACGCGGGTCCATGTAAACCAGCGAGCCGCGCTCGCCCATTAGCGTGTCGCGGGTTCGGGTGCCCTCCCGGCGTAGCACGCTGCTGCCAAAGTCCGACAGCTTGGCGACGGGTTGGGTGGAGGCACTCAGCAGAACGTTCTCCGGCTTTACGTCCGCGTGGATGACGGAACACGAGTGGAGGTATGCCAGACCGCCTGCCACGTCCGCTAGCAGTCTGAGGCGCAGTGCCAAGCCGGAGTAGTAGTGTGCGCCGCCTGGCTCTAGTAGCCGTGCAGTCATGGTGCCCGCCAGCCGCTCCATCACCAGGTAGTGCGTCACCACGTCGCCGTCGTGGTCAACAAGTGTCCCGCGTACCGCCACAATGTGTGGGGACGTGGCGCTCATGTGAAGGCGGGCGGCTTTCATCCATGCCTCCTCCTCGCCGGCACGAAGCACCTCTGCCTTGATGGCCACGGGCTCGCCCTGCAGGCGGCCTGCGTACACGGTGCCAAAAGAGCCGCGGCCAATAATGACAGGCGAACGGCCTCTGCCAGTATCCCACACTAGGTCATCATTGTTGAGCGTCATGCCACCATTGGTGCTACCGCTGTTGTCGCTGCTCCCCCCGCCGCCGCCTCTGCGTGCGGGATCCAGCACTGTTGTCACTGCTAGTGACGGTGATAATGCTGGTTCTGGATATAATGCGGCAACTGGTGCTGGTGGTAGCGTGCCCGCCTCTCGGGCTTCCAGGTAATCCAGATAACGTGGAGGTAATGCGGGAACTGGTGGTGGCATGTCCAGGCGATCTGTCATCGGTGCCGATGATGCCGACTCCAGCGCACGGTGCACCTCCGCCATTGTTGGCCGCGACGCAGGCCCCGGTGCCCAGCACGACTCTACCAGCGCCACCACGGCCACCGGCACGTCGCGCTCCACCAGCGTCGCCACCGACGGGCGGCCTCCACCCAGCACGTGCCGCCGCAGCGCCTCCACCTTATGCGCCACTGTTGCAGTCGGCGCCAGCGTCGCAATCATCTCTGCCTCGTACGGATGCAACCCAGTCAGCACCTGCCAAGCCATGATGCCAAAGCTGTACACGTCACTCGCCGCAGTGATGCTCGCGCTGCCTTCCAACAGGGCGGGATCCATGTACACCATTGTGCCGCGCTCGCCCGCCAGTGTACCGGTACCCCGCGTTCTAGTGCCCACGCGCCGTTGCCCGCTACGGCCAAAGTCCGCCAGCTTGGCGACGGGCAGCGGCGTACCGGTACGGCGGCTGGGTGCCGTCAGCAGCACGTTGTCAGGCTTCACGTCACCGTGGATGATGGATGCCGCATGCGTGTATGCAAGGCCGCCAGCCACTTGCGCCAGCAGTTGCAGACGCAGCTCCATCCCGGCGAAGTAGTACCGGTAGTAGTCGTGTTTGAAGCCGAGCGTCAGCAGCAGCTCCGCCATGGTGCCCGCCAGCCGCTCCATCACAAGGTAGTGCGTCACGCTGGCGCCTTCGCGTTCTACAATGACACCGTGTGCCGCCACAATGTGTGGGCAGGTGGCGCGCACGTGCAGTCGCGCGCTCTCTAACCACGCCTCCACTTCACTGTCCTCCAACTCCTCTGCCTTGATGGCCACTGGCTGGCCGTGCAACACGCCTGCGTACACGTTGCTAGACGCGCCGCGGCCGATGATGACCTTGTTGCCGTGCTCGTCACGCTCCCACGTCACGTCGTCGTACTCCAGCATCATGGTATCTGCCATGCTGAGATGCTTGACAACCAGTCCACTGCTATCACGGCTGCCGCCACCGGTACCGGTACCGGTAGTGCCCTGGTCACCACCTTCGCTGCTGCCACCTGCAGCTGCACTTGCAGCTGCCGCCATGATTTTAATTTGGTCGCCGATTCTGTTGGCCGGGCAAGCAACGCCTCTGAGTTACTGGTACCCCGTGGCACACGGTGTTTGGCGGGCAACTGCGAATTGCGCGCGTTTGCGTCGTGGACGCAGCGCTTAGTAATTGCAGCAGCGCGACAGCAGCTGTGTGTTGCGTCCTTCAGCTGGGGACTGTTGTGTTGTTTTCCCCACACGCGTCCACCACAGCAGCTTTTGAGGGTCAACCGCCCGGCAAATGCTGTGCGGGCCGGCTGCAGCTGCTGCCCATGTGTCGGAACCGGTGCCGGTACTGACGCAACCACCTGCAGACATGCCAAGCAATGCTAGCGCACAAGAGAGGCAATACTGCCCGGTGCCATCACACCCTGATTGCGCTGTGTGCGCATCCCTGCTGAAGCGCCCGACGCCGCCGCTGTGCGCGCCGCCGTGCGCATCTGTAGTTTTCCCGGCCGGACACAAACGCTGGGCATCGGCGATAATTTGACGCGGCGGGCCACGTACAAGTACATTGCTCCTTTGTGACGGAGGTGGGGCGGCCTGGTCGTCGTGGTTGTGCTGGCTGGTACCTGGCCGCGTGTATCGCGCTGCGCTGCCGAAGTGCTGGCGACAGCCTGTCGCAGCACTCACACCATCAAGGGTACCGGAGTCACCGTCGGACGGAGCGACGTGAACGCAGCGGCGTCCTGTACTGAACCGGTACTACTGTGGAATACTTCTGTAGTGCTGGTGAGGGCGCAGGCGCCACGGCGGTGTAACCTTCTTCGCTTTTCCATCCTTTCCCAAACAGCGGCCATGGACTACCATCCCGTTCCGCTGGGTGCAGCCCGCCGTGGCGCAGGTGGCGCAGGCATGGCGCCAACGTTGCCCGGCCGTGGCAGTGGTGGCGCTGAGATGACGCCAGGCGGCAGCAATGGCATGGCGCCGCCGCATTACCTGTATGCTGGAGTTGGCGGTCGCGGCACTGACAAGCCACCTGGAGGTGTCGCCGGAATGCCGCCGCCTGCAGCCCGCAGTGGCGGTAGCGTCACTGGTACCGGTATGGTGCCGCGGCGCTAGCGGTACGCTGGCGAAGGCGAAGATGGGATGACGCCCGGTGACGGCGCTGGCATGGTGCCGCGGCGCTATGCTGCCAGCGGCGCAGGTAGCGCCGGTATGCCGCCGCGGCGCTATGCTGCCAGCGGCGCAGGTAGCCCCGGTATGCCGCCGCCTGCACCCCGCAGTGGCGGTCATGGCCCTAGCATGGCGCTGCCACGCCGCGGTGCGCCCATCTACTCTGCCTCAACTGGTCCTCCGTACACAGCGCCAAGCGGCGGCATGGGCATGGGCACGGGTTCACTGTCGGCGCCGCCCTTGCCCCCCGGCATGCCGCCGCCGTCGCCGCCGCCAACGCCTGCTTTGCCCGCCCGCACAGCGCCCACGCCGCCGAGTATGACGGCATACGGAGGGATGTCAATAGGGCCACACGCCGGCAGCATGCCGGGTTACTACGGCATCCCGGTACCGGCAAGGGGTGTTGCTGGTACTGGCACCAGCCGGGGAGGCGGCGACAGCACCATTGGCGGCGGCGGCGGTGGTGGTGGCGGCCCCCGTAGCGGGTACGATGCCACTAGTCACAGTGGTGGCGGCGGATACACTGGCGCTGCGTTTGCCGGTGGTGGCGGCAGCGGGGCACCGGTACCAGGACCGGTACCGGTAAGCCGCGGTGTTCCAAGTGGGGGAGACTATACTGGGGGAGGTGGTGGTGGCGGCAGCGGCGCGGATGTCGACTTGAGCGGCATGATACTCAAGTACGAGGACGTGACGTGGGACCGCAACAAGCGCGGCGACAAGGTCATAATCGGCCGCGGTACGTACGGCATTGTGTATGCGGGGCGCCTGCGAGGCAAGCCGGTGGCCATAAAGTCAGAGGTCCTTGACGCCGGCGAGGAAGAGGCATGGCTGAAGACGGTGCGACTACACATGCACGCGATGTCCCCACACATTGTGGCGGTGTACGGCATCATTGTGGACCGCGAGGACGATGCAACGACGCACTACGTTTTGATGGAGCGCTTAGCGGGCACCATGACGGCGCGACTGCTAACGCCGCGCGGCGCGCACTACGGCGCTGGCATGGAGCTGCGACTGCAGCTGCTGGCGGATGCGGCGGGCGGGCTGGCGGACTTCCACTCATGTTATGGCATCCACGCGGACGTCAAACCCGACAACGTGCTGCTGAGTGCGTCCTCGCCCCCCGTCGCCAAGCTGGCAGACTTTGGCAGCAGCGTGCAGCGCCGCGCGGGCACCAAGACACGCGGCACGCTGCAGGGTGAGCGCGGCACGCTGGTTTACATGGATCCCTGCCTGTGGGACGACAGCGGCAGCCTCAAGACAGCCAGTGATGTGTACAGCTTTGGCATCATGGCGTGGCAGGTGCTGACCGGGTTGCAGCCATACGGTGCCGAGCTGGTAGCGGCGGGGCCAGCAACCGAGCGGGAGGCGGAGAGGCTACTGAAGGCGCATGTGTGCGGGCCGAGCGGGAAGCGGCCACCGGTGGCGGCGCTGGTGGAACGCGGTGTACCACGGGACGTGGCGGCGCTGGTTGAGTCGTGCTGGGCGCCGGCGCAAGGGTTGCGGCCGGCCATGGCGACGGTGCAATGTATTCTGCAGGCGGCGGCAGGAGTGAGGGCAGCGGGTGACACCGGTGGCGGTGGCGTACGCAGCGCAGTTCCGGCATCTGCACCTAAGACTGCACCGCCAGCTGCAGCGGCGGCGGCACCGCCGTTGCCGACTGCTGGGCTACATGGCGCCGACAAGCGCGCAAGCGGTGGCGGCAACGGCAGTGCTAGCGGCGGTTCTGGCGGTGGTGCCGTCAGCAGCAGTGGCAGCAACGGCTCTACCGGTATAGGCGGCGGCGGCGGCGGTACCGTGGGGTGGAAGGACACAGACTGCCAGTTCCATGGCGCTCCGGGCACAGCGTGCAAGCATGGTAAAGATTGCATGTACCGGCACCGCGATTTGCGCGCCGTGGACCGGTCGTTGTGCCCGGACTGGGTGGTGCAGGGCGCGGGCATGCCTAGTTGTCTGCGCGGACAGAGCTGCCCTGCCACGCACCCCTGTATGACGCTGCAGCCTTTGTTTGACTGCGCGCGGTATCTCACCGGCGAGCCTGGCGCGTGCAACGCAAAAGTATGCCGGCTGCGGCACTCGCCGGCGGTGGCGGATGCCGTCAAGCGCGGTGTTGCCAAGGTGTGCAACCGCTGGCTCAATACCAGTGGGTGCCGCGTGGGCGAGACGTGCCCGTACGTGCACCCCACGGGGCGCACGGCCGACACCATGACGCTGTTTGGGTTTGCCTTTCTGAAGGGGCCGGCGCCGCCCGCCCCGCCGCTGCCGCCGTCGCCCGCCGTACCGGTACCACCCTCCCCTGCACCGCGCGTTTTTGTGGCGTGGGACATCGATTACGCGAGGGTGCCGGCCGGTGCCGCGGTGTCACGCATCATGGCGACCTTGCGGAAGATGCTTGCTGACGCGCTGCACTTTGGCGATGATATGGTTATGGACACCACCGCGTTCCACAATGCGCACATGGAGGATCCGCGCTACCCCCTCACCACCACAGTGGTGACAGACCTGAGAGAGGCAGGTGTGCTGGTGTCAGTTGTGGACATCAGCACAGAACACGCGTTGAAGGGCGCTGTGACGCGCAAGCTGCGTGAGCGTGCCGACGGCCTACCGCTGGCGGCTATTGTGGTGGTGACATGGGACGGCAAGTTTGCGCCCACCCTGCATGACATCCGGAAGGAGGGGTGCATCGAGGTGCTGGTTGTGGGCCCGCACCCCAAGCCCGAGTTGGTGGACGCGGCGTGCATCAAGCTGTACTGGAATGATGTCCTTGCGGCCGCTGGCGCCTCGCCGCGACGGGGCCCGCCGCCGCCATCTACTGGTACCGGTACGCCGGTGGCTGTACACATGCCCCCAGCGCATGCTGCCGCGCCTTCGTCTGCAGCCGCGCGGCCGCCCCCTGCCGTGCCGCCTTTTACCGCCGCACTGCCGTTTGCTACCGCACCGCGTCCTGCAGTATCGGTACCAGCGTCTACCGCCGCAGCGCTGCCTTCTGCCGCGCTGCCCCCTGCCGCCGCACCGACCTTCACCGCTGCAGCACCGCCTGTCGCCTCTTCACCGTATACCGCCGCAGCGCCTCCTGCCGCCGCGCTGCCGTTTACCGCCGCGCCGCGGTCTGCTTACGCTGTCGCTTCACTGTTCACCGCCGCAGCGCCTCCTGCCGCCGCGCCGCCGTCTGCTGTTGCGCCACCGTCTGCCGCTGCACCGCCGGCCGCCGCACCACCACCTGCCGCCGCACCGCGGCCTGCTGCGGTACCAGTGCCGGTACCGGTACTGGTGCCTGCCGTCGCGCCACCACCAGGCGCCGCGCCGCCTGTTCCCGCCCCGCCACCTGTCGCAGCCGCCCTTACCGGTACCGAGGAACACGACTGGGCGTGTCCTACCTGCACGTTCTATAATCGCCCGCTCTGGCTGGCATGCGATGTGTGCGGCACTCTACGGCATTCGTAGGTACCGGCACCTCTAAGTACCGGTACCGGTATGATACCGGTACCGGTACCGGTACCAGCAAGGTGGATGGTACCGGTAGGCTCGCCGCAGCCTGCTTGCGCGGAGCGCGGCGTACTGCTGCCGCCCTGTCTGTGCCTGCCCCATTGAAGTTGGTTGTCCATCCGCGTGTGCTCTCTGCTTTCCTTAGTGGTGTGTGTGTGGTACGGAGCTTGTAGCGTGGCAGCAACGCCCGCGATTGAATCTGGTACCGGTACCATGTACGGTATGTACCATACCGGTAGGTACCGGCGCGGGAGGGTGCTGGTTTGTGCCCTCTGCCTATCGGCGGTCGGAGGAGGTCGGCGTTTGGGACGCCGCGGGACTCGGCGCGGGAGGTGTACCGGCATTCCCACCTTGCGGGGTCTTGCAGCTCTTGCCCTTCCGGAGGCCCGAAGTATCCTTCGTTTGCGCAGCCCGCCCCGCCCGGAACCTTCTGCAGATTTCCAGCGCAGATTTTCAGGTCCTCTGTACCGGTAAATGCTACTGTGCACACACCTGCTGCATGGCGGCGGCGGCAATTGCAATACCAACCCCAAACGCATCTGCTTGTTCAATTGTTGGCCCTTCGTGAGTTATTTATCTGTGCGGCACGCCCTACAGCCTGCGTTTTGTGTCCCACTCAACTTGTGACTCAAGTTACTCTGTCTGACTTCGCGCCCTTCTCTAGACTCTAGCCAACAAGTCCAACAACATGGCAGCGCATCATGGCGGCGCTGGCGGCGGCGGGGACAAGGAGCACCCACGGCCCGACGCCGACTGCGCTTTCCATGAGTTTCGTACCTGCGGCTGCAGACATAAGGAGGGGTGCGGGTTCCGGCACCGCGACCTGCGCACCGCCAACCGGTCGCTGTGCCCAGACTGGACGGCGCGTACGCGGGGTTCTTGCCAGGCTACATGCCCGCGCGGCGCGGACTGCCTATTCACGCACCCCAGCACGAAGGTGCTGGATTCGTATGACTGCGCGCGGTATTTGATGGGCGGGCCCGATGCGTGCAACGCAGACACATGCTGGCTGCGCCACTCGCCAGCGGTGGCGGACGCCGTACAGCGTGGCACCGCCAAGGTGTGCACCACGTGGCTACGTACCGGTAGCTGGAGATGCCCCAAGGGTGCGACGTGCCCGTATGTGCACCCCACGGGGCGCACGCGCGCCACCATGACGTTGTATGGGTTTGATTTCCTAAAGGGGCCGTTACACCCTGGGCCGGCGCCCGCCCCATCGCAGCCGTTACTGGCGTCCGCCCTGCTGCGGCCGTCTCCACCGCCCGTCCCGCCGCGGCCGTCAGCGTCGCCCGCCCCACCACTGCCACCGTCATCGGACCCGCCACGGCCACAGGCGCGCGACCCGCCACCCCCACCGGTACCGCCGCGCCACCGGCGCGTGTTTGTGGCGTGGGATATTGAGAACGCGCCACTGTCGCACGACGCCGTGGTGTCACACGTCTTGGCAACGCTGCGGGAGAAGCTGGGTTGTGTGCTGCACGTTGGGGAAAGAATGCTGTTTGAAACCACGGCGTTCTACAACGCGCACCTGGAGGACCCGAGATACGCGCTCACCGATGTGGTATTGGATAATTTGCGCGCGGCTGGTGTGGTGGCGGTGGACGTGGGCACCAAGGAGGGCGCCGCGCACCACGCGCTGAACCCGCGCCAGCAGTGCTGGCTATCAACGGTTGGGTTGCGGACTTAATACAGGTACGGTACCGGACCGGTAGTTCTAATGTTAGATGGCCGCCTTGTCAGCAGCACAATCGCTGTGGGAGGCCACTGCCGCGGGCCTCGAAACAGTGGCGGAGCTGGAGCTACGCTGTCTGTACAAGTACCTGTATGTGTTTGCACGTGCCATGGCGTCAGCGTGGCCCGCCGCACGACACCAAGCACCCAACCATTGCTTCACCAAGCAGGCAGCGGTTCACAACAACGGCATACCGGTACGGTGGTACCTGTGCTAGTGGCGGGGTGTGCCGACGGCAAGCTGCGCATGGCGGATGTGGATACGAACACCGTGGTGGCAGCCTGGCAGGTGGCAGCGTTGGAAACGCACGGCAAGCCACCGTGACCGCAGTGGCGACGCTGACGGGCGGCAGGATGGCCAGTGCGTCGAATGGTGGGGATTTGATGCTAGGGACGTGCATATTCAGCTTGGGTGTCGGCCTTGCCATTACCGGTTCCCGAGGTGAATCTCACGCTGCCGTGCACGCCACTAGGTACCAGTACCGGTGCCGGTACTGGTACGTCCGAGTCGGCGGGCATGCTGCTGCCACCAGTTTCCCAACGAGCACGTACCGATACCTGGAATGAGTCACGCTGGTGGTGGCAATATCGCGCTGCTGCCACATTGCACCCTATTGGTAGCAGTGCATCATACCACTAGTGGACATGGCTTCGGTAGCGGGTCGTGTGCGACGTCGCCACCCTTCGCTTGTACCGCCGCCACCACCACCACCTACCGGGATGATGGAGGCACTTCCGCTACTGGTGACCCTGCTGGGTGGCAACGTTGTCACATCCATGTTCGTGTACTCATGCCTCAACACCGCTGACGCTACTGCACTGCGGCGGCTGCACCCAGCGATTGCGGCGACAGCTGCAGCGGTGCCGTGGGCCGACACGGCAACGCCAGTGCGCGACGCTGTCGCGTGGCGCGCGGCGCTGCCGGCGGCAACGGGACTGAAACTGGCGCGATGGTTCTCACATTCAACGCACTACGGAATCAGAACGCTGGCCGAGCTCTCCGGAGTTACAACGCTGGACCTGGTTGGCGCCGCAAGCGACGACATCGTGCACCTGCTGCCGCCCACGCTGCGCGCACTGCCCGTGTCAGAGAGTTATCACATCACGAAGAGGGTTGACTTCACGCACTTCCCAGTGCTGGAGTTGCTGGCCTGCAGCGGCACAGCCGCCATAGTGGCGGGGGTAGCGCGCCTGCCGCCGTCGCTGCGCGAGTTACGCATGAACCGTTGCGAGTTGCCAGACACGGCCAACTTCCTCCACCTGCGGCGCCTGCAGGTGGTGACACGCCGCAGAGGGTGGCGGCAGGAAGAGCTCAGTGCCGCCGCCGTCGCAAGCCTGCCGCCGTCACTGGAGGTGTTCAACATTAGTTTCCGCAAGTTTGTTTCGAATGAATCCCCGATGATTGAGTGGCCGCCCGGCTGGTCTGCAGCGCACCTGACCCGCCTGCGCGTGTTCAGAGCAGCGTGCTGCAACATTCGCGGCGCTGCCATTGCCAGCTTGCCGCCGTCTCTCCGCTTCCTAGACCTTGAGGACTGCGAATTTCTGCAATACTACGTGGGTGTCTCGTTTGCACATCTCACCTGCCTACACACGCTCAATCTTCGCTCCACGCTGCTTAGCGGCACCGCGCTGACCACCCTGCCGCCTTCACTCGTGTCACTCGACTTGCATCACTCTGTCTGGAAGACGTTACCGGTAGCAGCAACCGTGTTCCCCCACCTGCCGGCGCTGCGAGTGCTGGCCATAGATTACACCTGTCTCGGTGACGCGACGATTGCCAGCATGCCCGCCGGGCTGCAGGAGCTGTCCGTGGTTAGATGCAGCAACGTGACGCAGGCCGCGCGCTTGGATCACCTGCCGGCACTGCAGGTGTTGCATTGCACCGGCACGAATCTGTCGCCCGCCACAATTGCGGCATGCCGCGCGCGTGGGTGCTATGTGCCAGCCGACGGTAGGTTTGGGCCAAGTCTGGGGGTCACCTCGCTGCTCCCCCTGCCGGATGGCCAACTGGGCGTCGGCAACACTGACCGTGTCACTGGCGGCTGTGTAACGCTGTGGAATGTGGCTGGACGCAACGCAGCAATGGAAGAGGAGCTGAAGCTTTCTAGTGTGTGCGTTAACGCGCTAGTACTGCTGCGCGACGGCCACCGTGTGGCGGTGGGCACACGCAAAGGCATTGATGTGTGGGACATGCGCGATGCGCCACACTACATCAACGCAACCATCGCTTGCGACAGCAGTGATGTGTGGGCGCTGGCAGTGGCCCACAATGGCCACCTTGTAGTAGGGTGTTCAAGCGGAATGCTGTGTGTGGTGGATGTGGACGCGCGCGTCGTAGTGAAAACGATGGTGGTGCATACTAGCCAGCCTGAAACGGCTGTAGCTGCGCTGCTGGACAGCAGAGTAGCCAGCACGTCGAACGACAGCACAGTTAAGATGTGGGACCTTGGTACGGGGGCGTGCGTGCTAACGTTGGTAGGACACACTCACACAATTTCATCACTGGCAACGGCCGTCTTGCAAGTGGGAGTCATGACTACACGGTGCGACGGTGGGACACAACCAGCGGCGCTTGCATCCGCGTGCTGGAAGGTCACACCGACGTAGTACGGCGACTTGCAGAGTTGCCGGGCAGCAAGCTGGCAAGCGGCTCTTCTGACGGCACGATCCGGGTGTGGGACACGCGCGACGACCCTGGTGGCGCGGGTGGCGCGTTGGCGCGGCCGCCACTGAAGATAGTGTGCGGTTCAGGTATTGGCTTTGCAGCGATGGCGCCGCTGCCTGGCAACCGCCTGGCTACCGGCGGCTATGGCGGTGTGTATGTTTGGCGGCTTCCACCCCGTCGCACCGATGGTATTTGAATGCACCATCGTGATGGGTACGCTGCCTATGCAACTGCCACGCGCTTTGCACGGAGTGACTGCCACCAGTGCTGTGCCAGCGCGCTGCAGCCTGTGGATATCCGCGGCACTTCAATTGAAGATGGGCACCACCGCAATGGACACGCTCCGTACCGGCCCCCTCACAGTACAGCATCTCGTTGCAGGCCCGGAGCCGAGCAATGTTTAGTATGGTGTATTCGAGAGCTCCGTAGCATATACTACAAAGAACCTCTTTAGTTGCTCGTTTGCAACACGAAAACGTGCGCTTCCCGCGCCTTCACCTGCCACGGCCGCGAGGTGCGTCAGCATGCCCTCGTAGTAGAACGTGGATTCAATGGCGTCCTTCTTTGCTTTCACGCATTGCCAATCCAGCACGCCGGTCGCGGCAGCTATTTGGAGCTCGACCGTCATCGTTGCCAGCGTATGGGGTGCGGCCGTATATGGCATAAAGGCCAGGTACCGGAGGAGCGGGATGAGGGTATGCCCGACTGCAAAGAAGCCCACAATGGCGCGATTGGGCTCCACCCGCAGCGGCGATGATACCCATGCCGCCAGTACGTCAGCGAAGCTGTCTGCAGCCTGCACGCTGTGCACCACATCCAACACGTCCACTACCATGGCGGGCGAGAACATGCCCTCTGCCTCCGTCAGGTGACCTTCAAACAGGTAGCCGCCGCCCCACCGCTGCGCCAGCGCCTCCACAATGGCGGCGTGCCCCGCAGTGCCCGCGGAGTAAGTGGTACATTTGCCAATGGCATCCGACACGTCACTGCGGCTAAAACCGACGACACCGTTGAACCTGGGTTCCAGGGACACGTCGAGGATAGGTTCAATTAAACCTTCCGATACCACCAGCGGCATGATGCCTGCACAATCGACGTGAGCAGCGGTGGCGGTGTTGAGGGGGAAGTAGCGCAACTGGACGCGCGTGCGGCGCAATGGGCATCCCGCCCCAAACGTACCGGCCAGGAAGATGCGCGACACACACCCGCTGTCTGCCAGCACCTTGAAGCGGCCATAGAACGCGCGCATCGGGTCACGGGCCAGACGCGCCTCTTCAATGGTGCCTGTGTAGGTTGCAATGTTGTGGCGCAGCGGCGCGTCACACTCGTCCACCAGCATGTACACCGGCTTGCCGCGCCACCTCGCCCAATTGCACACAGCCGTCAGACACCGCGAAGGATTGGTTGGCTCACGCAGGATATCCGCAGGCACGGCGTAGCGCGTCCTGAACTCGTTGACAGCGTTCAGGACCAGCGCATCCAGGGCATCGTACAGTGCCACCATCTTTTCGTGGTTGGTGGTGGCGTCGGGCCCCGCGGCACGGGCCGCGTCCACGACGCTCGAGAAGTCAAACCGCAGGATGGCAAAGGTGTGTGCCAGCTCCGTTCCGCCGCCCGTCAAGCGTACCACCGGCGCGCCCGCGTTTGCACAGTCGTAGTACGCGTCCAGCATGTTCAGGAACGTGGTCTTGCCCCAGCCACGCGGGCGATGAAGGGCAACATATTCACCAACGGCCTCCAACTCCTTGATGAAGCGCGTCTTGTCCACATTGAACGCCGCCGCCGCAAGCGGAGAGCTTTCCGCGTCCACAACGCCGCCCACCGCAGCGCCGCCGTTGATGTCAGGTGAGCCGAATAGAGGTGGGCCCGCTAGGGGGGCCACGCTGTCATATCCCCAGCGGCTCTTGACACCACCAATGATGGCAGGCGGTACAATACCGGTAGCCGGAGTCGCGTGTGGGGGCGCCCCCGCCCGCCGCCGCCCGCCCCCGCGGGCAGGGGGCGGCCGCCGGGGGGACAACCACCCGCCGCTGCCCCCGCCGCCACCAGTTACGGCAAGTGGTACACTAGGTGCCGCATGCGGCGGGGAGCCGCCGCCGCTGCCATTGCTGTCGTCATCTTGCGCCGTAGGCGGTGGCGTTGGTGTGGCGGTGCTGCTGCTGCTGGTGCTGCCAATGCAGGCGCGCTTTGCAACCGGCGCGGGCGCCAAACCGTCGTTGCTTACAGAACTTTCGCGCTCTTCCATCTTTCAATTGGCCCCTCCCCCGAGTACAAATGCAGCGGCAGCAGCGTTGCTGATCAACAACAGAGTGGTTGTCTACCAGTACTGGCGCGCGTCCGAGTTTTTGGTGTGAATCCGAGTTGGCGGGCATGCGACCAATCGCGCTGGCGCCGCTGCCTGGCAGCCGTCTGGCTGCCGGCGGTGGAGACGTGCGTGTGTGGCAGCTGCCACCACCTTTCTAACGGCCACGTAACATGTTATATCCGGCGGTCGGAGTGAGCTGCCAGGTACGAGTGACAGCGTGGTGGCACGCGGTGGCTGACGCGTGGGGTGTTGGCAACACGGGTGCGGCGCAGGGTGTGGTGACGCACTATCATGCACGCCAAGCGCTGCCAATTGAAGCTCAAGGTAGACAACATTATCAACCGGCCGTTCGTCACCGCAGTGGCGTGCCAAATCTCCCCCTACCGGTAGGTTAGGCGGCGTTACCCAAGCCCGCCAGCACGCCAGGTTCGGCGGCGGCCAGGCGGGCAAAATGGGCGGGCGTCAGCAGGTTCGCGGGCGGCACGCCATGCAGCGTGGAGGCAATGATGAGCTGCGAGCGCTCCACCTCCTCGATGGGGTTCATGTTGCCAACCACCAGCGTGTTCAGCAGCGTGTCGTCAAAGGCGTGTGTGGCGCCCAGGATGACGTGCAGCTGGCCATGCGGCAGCGGCAGCGCGCCTGACCGCGTCAGCGCATCCAGCAGGTCAAACGCGGCCGCCAGCGACGCGGCCTGCTCGCTTGCCCCCCACGTCGTGGTGCCTACAGCGCGACGCAGCGTCCACGGTGACGACGGTGTAATGATGGTGGACCGCAGAGCGGCGCGGCCGTCGTGGCGCAGGTAGGTTGCGTCCAGCGTGTCTGGCAGGGCGGTGAGGTCGCCGTCGGCGCCCGACGGGTGGCCAACCGCAGCTGCCGGCGGCTCAGTATTGGTGTGGGTGTCGCGTGCGGGGCCCTCCTTGGTAGGCAAGTCGGGGGGCTGCTGCTGCGGCACAGGCGTACTATTAGGCACCGGCGGAGTTACACCTGCAGGGTTGATAACAGAAACAGTACCAACACAATCGGGTCCATGGCAGGAGGCACCGGCACCACTCACTGCCACACTGCCGCTCCCGTAGGCGCCGCTACTAGGCCCACTACTCACTGCCACACTGCCGCTCCGATAGGTGCCGCTACTAGGCCCACTACTCATTGCCACACTGCCGCTCCCGTAGGTGCCGCTACTATGCCCAGCAGAAACTCTCACCCCAACACCGGCAGTGGGTGTGAAAGCGCCACTACCGGGAAGAACCTCAACGTCACCTGTGATACCGGTACTCGTTACCGGCGCTGGCGCCGCACGCGTCGGTTGCGGACCCTCCTCGCTCTTCTTCGCCGCCGCCTCCGCCGCCGCCACCGCCGCCTGGATGCTGCCAACGTGCTCCTTCACCGCCGCCAGCCGAGTGCGCGCATCCGCAGTGTCTGGTCCGTCGTAAGCCAGCAGGTCTGCCGGGATCTGCACAGCATGGAGGGTGGTTGTGCGGGTGAGAGTGTGTGTCATGCCACATACCGGTACAAACGCACAACAACCCAACGCACCTGGTGCTTGATGAACAACTCGGTGAGGTCGCGCGTGAGGGCAATCTCGCGCGTCAGCGCGTCGTGCGGCAGGCGCAGCAACACCTCCAGCTGCGGCTTGATGGCCAGCACCAGCACGCCGACCAGGCTGCTCTGCAGCTGCGCGGCGCGCAGCGCGGTGGCAAAGCGGCGCTGCTGCGGCGACAGGCTGGTGATGGCGTCGGCAAAGGCGGCGGGGGAGGGCAGTTGTGACAGCGCCAGCGAGATGGACAGCTCGTCGCGGTCCTTGACAATCGCGCCCCACGCTGGCGCAAACGTGGTCGGCGCCGTGATGCGGCCCACCAGCACGATGTAGGACGCAAACGCGCGCGCCGACGCGGTGAGGCGCAGGCCGTCACCCAGGTGTGACGCAAACCGGTGCCCCAGCCACGCGTGTACGTACACGTCGCCGCCAACCTGCACGCGCGTCTGCGCGTTCAGCGCGAACGACATGGTGGCATTCGCCGTTGTTGTGGAGCGGCGCAGCGCTTGGAAGGTGGCAATGGGGTTGCCGGTTGCGGCGTCGTCAATGCGTAGCACGCCCTCCGGACTCGCTGTCGGAGACCGGCGCACGGAGTACACAAAGGGGCGTGGCACGTACTCTGGGCGGAACGCACGCGCGTTGTGGTACACCATGTACTCGCCAAAGTCGCCCGGCTGCAGCACCTTGCCCACTGCTGCCGTCAGCTGGTCGCGCAGCATTGCTTCCACATACTGCACGCCATCCGCCGCGCGCCTCCACGCGGCCGCCGCATACTGCAGCGCCAGGGCCGTGCATGCCTCATCTGCCACCGCGGCGTTGCGCGCCAACGCCGTGACGCGGGCGCATTCATCCAGTAGCGTGTCGCGGCTTTCATCCAGTAGCAAGCTGGCCGCCGTAAAGTTGACCACCTTCGAAGTGTAGGTGCCGTTGTTGTCCACACCATCAGCGGCGGCCGCGCCAGCAGCAGGTTGTTCAAACAGCGCCGGCGGCAGGAACACGTTGTCAACGCGTGGGATGGCGCTGGAGTCAACGAGCAGCATGCGTGCAGCGACAGCGGCTGCGCGCTCCAAAGCGTTACCAAACGCCAGCGCCGTCTCCACGTCGGCGTTGCGGCGGGGCGTGTGACAGGTGGGCTGCGTGCGGTTCACGGCAAAGCCCACCGTGAGGGCGGTGGGGTTGGACTCGAGTGGAACGGGTATCAGCTGCAGCAGCCAGGTGAGGGTCAAATCAACGGGCGGCGACACCACGAGCTCGCGCTCCGGCGCCACGGGTGTGGTGGTGATGATGGTGTTGGTGACGGATGAGGTGCGCAGCGTTAACGTGTCCGACGCGGCGCCGTCATCACGCGCCCCCGCAAACGCTGTCAGCGTCCAGTTGCGGCTGGAAGCCCACTCATAGTCCTCGACGATGTGCACCACCCGTGTAGTGGTGGTGGATTCCATGCCCATAAAGTTGGTGCTCACCGTCTCCAATGCCGGCCCTTCCTCCCGCCGCTCCACCTTGCCAACCAAGCGGGTGCCAGCGACGTGTGACAGCCGCAGTGTGACGGCTTGCCCGCCGTCTGCCCACCGCGCCATAGTGGCCAACGCGCTGTAGCTTGCGCCAGCTCTGTGCAGCGCATGCATCGTGGCAGCAGCTGCGTTAATAACCTGTAGCTCCACCAGGGCGTACTTGTCGTCGTAGGTGTGCGCCGCATCAGAGGGCACCACGGGGTGGCGTGCGGCGCCCAGCACGCGGTGCACCGTGTCCATCGCCTTGGACACCGCCTCGCGCATGCGCAGCTCCTCGAAGGAGTGGGAAGCGGCTGCTGATGCGGTGGTTGTGGTGGTGGCAACTAGGCAGGCGGCTGCTGCCAGGAGGGGGAGAAGAGCGGGTGCCATTCTGACTCTGCTGTGGGGGAACAGATGGCGATCCAAGAACTGGGAAGCGGTGTACCACGTAAGTGCGGCGGCAGCTGCACACGCAGCTGCAATTGCACGCTGCGACGGGCGGCTAGCGTGCAGTGTTGTGTGTGTTGGTGTGGTTGGCGCCGCAGCTGAGACTCGGTGCGTTGCCCGCCGACTCGGACGGGGCGGACCTCCGGCGTCGAACAGCCGGAGAACCGGAGACGGGCGTCGGGCGTCCATCAGGCTGGCGATGGACGTGCGGCAGATGGCGGCGTACAACCGGCGGTGCAGACGCCGGGCTTCGTGTCAGTTGTGTGCAGCAACAAGACGGGCAAACCAGAAGATGGTGACGCGCATCCGCAAGGCCAGAGGCACGACCCAGCGCCTGCAGCATGGCAGCTGTTGCCGCACCAATTTGAATCTCCACCAGCGCGTGCTTGTCATAAGTGAGCGCCGCGTCGGAGGGTACCGGTATCGGTAAGTCAAGCTACCTCCCCCAGGGACAGCAGGCGCTGCCAGATTACAGAGGCAGCACACCATCACAGCCGCTGCGCTGCCCCACGGCACTCTTTGCAACTCCTCCTGCGCTGCCGGCCATGCTCACAGATGCCTTTCCCGCCGCACTTCTTGCAGA
>Ga0066256_1002630_pt1 | contig 19266 bp, 18 predicted proteins | sample ThiBio_1000_biof_FD_87107 | JGI IMG/M metagenome (GOLD analysis project Ga0066256, IMG submission 87107) | Wastewater bioreactor microbial communities from Cape Town, South Africa - Thiocy_expt_1000_biof (version 2) | ecosystem: Engineered > Bioreactor > Thiocyanate-remediating >... | reverse complement strand
GTGGACCTCTGACATGGCCCCGTCATCCACGGCTGATAGGGGCTCGCTGCCGCCCGCCGACCTGCTGCAAGGCATCCGGGTGCTGGACCTCACCAATGTGCTGTCCGGCCCCTATGCCACCTACCAGATGGCCATGCTGGGCGCCGAGGTCATCAAGGTCGAGAATCCGACTGGCGGGGATCTTGCCCGACAGCTCGGTGCCTCGCCCGCGCTGAACGCGGCGCTGATGGGCACGTCCTTCCTCGCCCAGAATGCGGGCAAGAAATCGGTGACGCTCGACCTCAAGAAGCCGGCGGCCAAGGAACTCTTCCGCCGCCTGCTGGAGAGTGCGGACGTGATCGTCGAGAATTTCCGCCCCAAGGTGATGGAACGGCTCGGCTTCTCCTGGGAGGAGGTGCGCAAGATCAATCCGCGCATCGTCTATTGCGCCATCTCCGGCTTCGGACAGACCGGACCGCTCAGCGCCAATCCGGCCTATGACCAGATCGTGCAGGGCTATTCCGGAGTGATGAGCATCACCGGGGACGCGCAGTCTGCGCCGCTGCGCGTGGGCTATCCGCTGTGCGATACGCTGGGCGGCATGGGCGCCGCCTTTGCCGTGGTGAGCGCCCTGTTCCGCCGCGAACGCACCGGCCAGGGCTGCTACATCGATCTTTCCATGCTGGATTCGACGATTTCCGCCATGGGCTGGGCGGTTTCGAACTATCTGATCGCCGGGGTGGAGGCCAAGCCAATCGGCAACCAGAACATGACGGCCGCCCCTTCCGGCGCCTTCCGCGCATCCGACGGCCCGATCAATATCGCCGCGAACAAGCAGGAACAGTGGGAAGCGCTGTGCGGCATCATCGGCCGGCCCGAGCTGACGAGCGACCCACGCTTTGCCGAGCGCGAGGCGCGCAAGGCGCACCGCCAGGAACTCAACGCCCTCATTGATGAGGCCTTGGCCGCCAAGACTGCCGAGGAATGGGAAACGCTGCTCAATGCCGCCGGCATCCCCGCCGGCCGCATCCTGACGGTGCCCGGCGCGCTGGCGCATCCGCAGATCATCGCGCGCGATCTGGTGCAGGCGCTGCCGCTCGGCCAGGCGGGGCTGGATGAAGTGAAGGTCGTGCGGCCCGGCTATGCCTTTGCCGACAGCCGCCCGACCGCGCGGTGCGCCCCGCCCGTTCTGGGCGCCGACAATGAAGATGTATTCGGCGCGCTCGGCGTGGACGCGGACACGATCGAGACGCTGCGCCAGGATGGGGCGATGTGATGATAATGGCGTCTGCAGGTCTGGTGCGCGCCGGAGGGCGCGCACCAACGCCTGTCCGTTCAGCCAGCCCGCAACGCCGCAAATCGTGCCGGGGAAGCGCCCAGACTGATCGACAGCCGCACGCTCGCATCGATGAGCGCGGGCTTCATCTGCTCGGCATAGGCCTCGTTGAAGCGGGTGATCGGGCCGGACAGGGTAAGCACACCCATCAACGCATTGTTGGCTCCAAAGATCGGCACCGCCAGCGCCGCCATTTCCGGCTCCACGCTGCCGAAGGATGCCGCCATGTAGCTGTCCGGCGTCAGCGGACGGCCCGGCTCCTCGGTGAACCGGCGGAAGATTGTCGCCGCTGCGCCGTTGTTCATCGGGCGCCGGTCGCCCACGCGGATATTGTAATCGCGGATCGCATGTCGGCCATCGACGCGGAACAGGCAGAACTGCCCGTCTCCATCCGCGATGAAGAAGGTCGCGCCTTCGTTGGTCGCCGTTACCAGTGCCTCCAGCGCGGGCTCCACAAACTCGCGCAGGCTGAAACTGTCCTGAAAGATGCTCGCCATGCTGAGCAGGCCCGGGCCCAGCTGATAGGTGCCGTCCGAACGCTGCCAGACAAAGCCATATTTCTCCAACGAGCCCATCAGGCGCAGGATGGTGCTCTTATAGAGGCCCGTGCTGCGCGAAATCTCCGCAAGCGTGAGCACCGGCTTTTCACGCCGGAACGAATGCAGAATTTCGAATGCGCGGTCCACCGCCGCAACGCCCGCCTTGGAATTCATGACCTCGGTCTCTTCACTGTTATCAATGTTATCGCTGTTCTATTTAGCGGAACAACGGTCCGTTCTGTCAACGGCTTTTTCGGAGGTCGTTCGACGGTCATCGTCGAGGAATAAGCACCATGTCCAGTCTGCCCAACCGTGTCCATATCAAGGAGGAGGGGCCTCGCGAAGGCTTCCAGATCGAGAAAGGCCCGATCAGCACGGAACAGAAGATCCGTCTCGTCGACGCGCTGGCCCGCACCGGGCTGGATCACATTCAGGTCACCTCCTTCGTGCATCCGCAGAAAGTGCCGGGCATGGCGGATGCGGAGGCCGTGGTGGCCGGTTTCACCCCGCAGCCCGGCGTGCACTATACCGGCCTGTGGCTCAACCAGCGCGGGCTGGAACGCGCCATCGCCACCGGGCGACTGCACATGGAAGGCAAGCTGACGCTTTATGCCTCCAACGCCTTCCTCAAGCGCAACCAGAACCGCGACCCGGCCCAGCAGCTTGCCGCCCAGCCGGAGCTGATCGCCATGTATCAGGCCCATGCCATTCCGGTGCGCACCGGCTTCGTCACTGCCGCCTTCGGCTGCAACTTCGAGGGCGATGTCCCGGTCGAGCGCGTTGTCCAGCTGGTCGCGGACATGCGCGCCATCGCGCGGGATCAGGGCGAGGAGCTGAGCCTCATCGGCCTGGGCGACACCATGGCCTGGGCCACGCCCGAGCGCATCCGGCAAGTCGTTGGCGCGGTGCAGGATGCCAATCCCGATATCGCGCTCTCGCTCCACCTGCATGACACGCGCGGGCTCGGCCTCGCCAATGCCTATGCCGGCCTGCAAATGGGCGTGGCGCATTTCGATGCCGCCGTCGCCGGCCTTGGCGGCTGCCCCTTCGCGGCCCATGCGGGCGCGGCGGGGAACAACTGCACCCGGGGCCTCGTGTTCATGTGCGGGCCGAGGGGCTTCCGGGCCCCCGGCGGCCGGGCAGGCTGAGGCCGGGGGGCGGTCTCGCGGCGCGGGGGGAAGGGCGCCCCGGCGCATGCCGGGGGCCCCCGGGGCCGAGGCCCCGATCATGACGCCGCGGTCGCGGCTGGAGGCAGGGGATCGTCCCCGCCTCTCTGCCCTGCCCCGCTCGCTGGTCATCCTGCTGGAGAACATCCTCGCGCATGAGCCGGAGCTGACGCCCTGGATCGCGCTGTTCGACGGCTGGCTGGCGCAGGGCGCGCTGGAGGGAGCGGAGATTCCCTTCCGTCCCTCGCGCATCCTGCTTCAGGATACCGCCGGGGTTGCGGCGCTGGCCGATCTTGCCGCGCTGCGCGATCATCATGTGGCCAGGGGCGGCGCGCCGGAGGGCGTGGATGCCGCCATCCCCATCGATCTGGTGATCGACCATAGCGTCCGCGTCGATCATAGCGGCACGGCCGATGCGCTCGCGCGCAACCTCGCGCTGGAATATGCCCGTAACACGGAGCGTTACAGCTTCTTCAAATGGGCGCAGCACAGCTTCCCGCGGCTCAATGTGGTCCCGCCGGGGCAGGGCATCTGCCACCAGATCAATCTGGAGCAACTGAGCGAGATCGCGACGGCGCTGCCGGCCCGCCCCGAATGGACCGGCGCGCAGACGGTGATCGGCACGGACAGCCACACGACCATGGTCAACGCGCTCGGCATCCTCGGCTGGGGCGTGGGCGGGATCGAGGCGGAGATGGCGGCACTGGGCCAGCCGCTCCCCATCCCGCTGCCGCGCATCTGCCTCGTGCGCCTCAGCGGGCGGCGCCAGCCCGGCGTGATGGCCACGGACATCGCCCTGCACGTGACCGCCCGGCTGCGCGAGGCGGGCGTGGTGGACCAGATCATCGAATTTGCCGGCGACGCACTTGATGACCTGACGCTGGCCGACCGCGCGGCCATATCCAACATGTGCCCGGAATATGGCGCGACCGTCGCGCTCTTCCCGGTCGATGAGCAGACGCTCGACTATCTGGCGGCCAACGGGCGCACGTCCGATGCCCTTGCGCGCTACCGGGCCTATGCGATGGCGACCGGCCTGTGGCGCGACGCGGGGCCGGAGCGGCGCTACAGCCGCACCCTCGACATCGCGCTGGGCGATCTGGCGCCGGTCATGGCCGGGCCCAGTCGCCCGCAGCAGTTGCGCCCGCTCGCGCAGGTGCCGCTCAGCCTGCAAGAGGCGTTTCCCGATGCGCGCCTGACGTCCGATCCAGCCCGCTGCGGGGACGGCGCCATCGCGATCGCCGCGATCACGAGCTGCACGAACACCGCCAATCCGCACCTGATGATCGCCGCCGGGCTCGTTGCGCGAAAGGCGCGGGCGCGGGGACTGGCAGTGCCGGCGTGGGTCAAGACCTCGCTCGCCCCCGGATCGCGGCGCATCGCGCGGATGCTACGCCTTTCCGGCCTGCAGGACGATCTCGACGCTCTGGGGTTCCATCTCGTCGGCTTCGGCTGCACCACATGCGTCGGCAATTCGGGCGACCTCAAACCGGCGATTGCGGCGGGGCCGCATGGCGTTCCGTCCCTGCTGACAGCGCTGCTCTCGGGAAATCGAAATTTCGAAAACCGGATCCATCCCGATGTCTGCGCCAATTATCTCGCCTCGCCGCCGCTGGTCGTGGCGGGCGCGCTGGCAGGCTCTCTCGGCATCGATCTATCCGCCCAACCGATCGGCCGGGACCAAGACGGTGCCCCCGTCATGCTGGCCGACATCTGGCCAGAAGCCGCGGAAATCGCGGCAGTGGTGGCAGCAGCGGCTGACGCCATCCGCGCCGAAGAGCAGACCCCGGCACAGGACGAGGCATGGGCGCGCCTTCCCTTCGCGAAAACGGCCTGCTTTCCATGGGACGCCGGCTCCACATTTGTCCAACCGCCGCCGTTTTTCAGCGCGGATCAGGTCCGCCCGCAGGGTGACATCATCGATGCCCGCCCTCTGCTCTGGTTGGGCGACAATGTGACGACGGACCATATCTCGCCAATTTCCCGTATCCGGGCCGATTCCCCGGCCGGCCTCTATCTCCGCCAACTCGGCGTGGAGGCCGAGCGGCTCGGCGGCTATGGTGACCGACGGGCCAATCATCACGTCATGATCCGCGGCACCTTCGATAATCAGCGGCTGGACAATCAACTGACCGGAATCGCTGGCAATCATGCCCTTGCGCCGGACGGGCAACTCATGTCCGTTTTCGAGGCGGCAAGCGCCTTCGCCGCATCCGATATCCCCATGGTCGTCATCGCGGGCGGCAATTATGGAACGGGGTCGGCGCGGGATTGGGCCGCGAAAGGCACCGCCCTCCTCGGCATTCGGACAGTCATCGCACGCAGCTTCGAGCGCATTCATCGCAACAACCTCATCGCCATGGGCGTCCTGCCCATCGTGCTCCCGCCAGGCGCGGCACTGCCGCCGCCCACGCCCAATCTGCGCATCAGCATATTGGGCGTAGATCGCCTCTCGCCAGAGCGGCGCACCGTCGCCGTGTGCTTCGCCGCGCCGGATGGGACGCATCTGGCGGAACTCGACGCGCAGGTGGACACGCCCTCGCCGAGCCAGATCGCGCTGCTCCGGACCGGGGGCCTCTTCGCGCGGTTCATCGCGAGCTGCCAGCGAGGCGCGGGATGTGCGCCGCTGGACGGGGATTAGCCAGCTGGGCTGCCAGGCGCGTCCATTCCTGCCCTGCGAGATCGGGCGATGAGGTTGTAAAGTCGTAAGCAGCCTTGAAGCGTGATGACGGGCGTGACCTGCTCCCCTGAAATGTCCTCGGATTGAGGTTAGCCTGTTCCCAGATGAGGAGACAGGCAGTGAAGCGATCGAGGTTCAGCGAAGAGCAGATCATCGGTATATTGAAGGAGCACGCGGCCGGACTGACGGCGGCGGAGTTGTGCCGCAAGCATGGCATCAGCGATGTGACCTTCTACAAGTGGCGCAGCAAATATGGCGGCATGGAGGTGTCGGAGGCGAAGCGTTTGAAGGCGCTGGCGGAGGAGAACGCCAAGCTCAAGAAGCTGCTGGCGGAATCGATGCTGGACGTCTCGACATTGCGCGAGATGCTCGGAAAAAACTTCTGACGCCCGGTTCGAGGAGAAGTGCCGTGAACTGGGCCATCGAGAACAAAGGCTACTCGCAGCGCCAAGCCTGCGGCCTGGTGGGCATCGATCCGCGTGTCTATCGCTATCGATCGACGCGGGGAGATGATGAGGAGCTTCGCTCCAGGTTGAAGTCTTTGGCGGCTGAACGCCGCCGGTTCGGCTATCGTCGGCTGCACATCCTGCTGCGGCGTGAAGGCGTCGATGTGAACTGGAAGAAGCTCTACCGGGTCTATCGGGAGGAGCGGCTGACGGTGCGCAAGCGTGGCGGCCGCAAACGGGCACTGGGCACCCGGGCACCGATGACGATCCCGCAGGGGCCGAACCAACGCTGGAGCCTGGACTTCGTCTCGGACACGCTGGTCGACGGACGGCGGTTCCGGATCCTGTGCGTCATCGACGACTATAGCCGGGAGTGTCTGGCCGTGGTCGTCGACAACTCGCTCTCAGGTCAGCGCGTTGCCCGCGAACTTGATGCCATCGCTGAGCATCGTGGCTACCCCTGTATGGTGGTCAGCGACACCGTCCGTGACGGATTGATCTGGGGGATCAATCCGTAGGGCGGCACCGAGTTGACAAGCAATGCGATGCTTAAATGGCAACAGGATCGCGGCGTCGAGTGGCACTATATCGCACCGGGAAAGCCGATGCAGAACGGCTTCGTCGAGAGCTTCAATGGCAGGCTCAGGGATGAGTGCCTCAACGAGCATCTGTTCACCAGCTACCGTCATGCCCGCGAGATCATCAGCGCATGGCGGGAGGACTATAACCAGCACCGACCCCACACGAGCCTCGACGGGCTCACACCATCAGAATATGCAACCAAAGCCCATGAGGCCCAGAACGCGAACAGAGCTAACTTATAATCGCGGACAATCTGGGGAGCAGGTCACACCCACGAACTGAAGATCGAGATCGCCGGCCTTTAGATAAGGTGATGTTACACTTGACATACCACGCCCCTTAATGCAGTATCTCGGCCATAGGAGCAAACCCATGGCCAAGTCCGTTTTCGACGCCCCGCAGTTTAAGACCGAAGAAGGTGCCTTCGCTTATGTCGAGGCGCATCTGTGGCCGCACGGCCCTGTCTGCCCGCATTGCGGCAACTGCGACGAGGCCCGCATCCGCCGGATGGAAGGCAAGACCACCCGCCTTGGCCTCCACAAGTGCAATGAGTGCCGCAAGCCCTTCACCGTCCGCATGGGGACCATCTTTGAGTCCTCGCACCTTCCGCTGCATCTGTGGCTTCAGGTCATCCACCTGATGTGCGCCAGCAAGAAGGGTGTCAGCACCCGTCAAATCCAGCGCATGCTCCAGTGCAGCATGAAGACCGCTTGGTTTCTTACCCATCGCATCCGCGAGGCCATGCGTTCGGGCGACGTGACCCCGTTCGGCGGCAATGGCGGTGCGGTTGAAGTGGACGAGACTTTCATCGGCAAGAAGAAGGGCGCTGTGAAGCGTCGCGCCTTCCATCACAAGATGAAGGTTCTCGCTCTTGTGGACCGTGAGAACGGGCAGGCTCGCACCATGGTCATTGAGGACGTGCGCGCCGAAACCATCATGCCGATTGTGATCGCCAACGTTGACCGTGAAGCCCGCATCATGACCGACGAGCACAGCGGCTATCGGGATGCTGGCAAGTGGTTTGCGGCCCATGGCACCACCAGCCACGGCAAGGGCGAGTATGTGAACCTTGAGGATCGCTCGATCCACAGCAACACTGTGGAAGGCTATTTCAGCATCTTCAAGCGGGGCATGAAGGGGATCTATCAGCACTGCGCCGAACACCATCTGCACCGGTATCTCAGCGAGTTCGAGTTCCGCTATAACAACCGCGAGAAGTTCGAGATCAGTGACACCATCCGGGCGCAAATCGCGCTGCGCGGTGTCGTGGGCAAGCGCCTGACCTACGAAACAACTGGTCGCGCGCACTGAACCTGAGCGCGAGCCTGTGCAGCTAGAACTGCCACTATGGGAGTGACCGATCATGGCCATAGAAGTCCAACGAACCATCGTATCGCCCACGGATAACGGGACAGCCGTTTCGCTCTTTGTCTCTGACAAGCGGCCCGGTGATGAAACCGCATCGTTTGCGCTTCAAATTGACGTGCAACTGCCAGAATATCCGAAGGCAGCGCTATTGGAGCAGGTGCAGCGCGACGCGATGAAAGCTGCGCAGGATCGCCTGTCAGAGCTTCTTCGGGAGTTGATGCAGAAGATTCAGGAGCGATCATAGCCATGACTCAAAAGCCCCCGGCAAAAGCCAAGCTAACCGACGAGGAGCGCCACAAACGCTTCGTCGAGTTAGCGCGCGAGGTCGAAGCATCCGAAGATGAAAAGGATTTGGATAAGGCGCTGGAGATGGTCACTAACCCTTCTCCGCCATCTGATCCGAAAGGCGTTCGATAAAATCAGTGACGTGGTTGAGGACGGTTAGCGCTTGGTTCTCGGTGTATGGCACCTTGGCGTGAGCGACATAGTTGCGCCAGCCATCCTTGAAATAGGCGAACTCTTTCGCTGCTTCAGACAGGAATTGGAGGCGCGCATCCTTTGTCGCCTTGTCCATCCCTGGGATGCCGTTCTTACGCCAATCCTCTAACTGGGATTCAATCTCGTTGATGATGTTCTGCCAATTTTGAACATCGAATTTCTTACCGACATTGTCGGCTAGTGCATGCAGACCATGCTCAAGGGCTCGCATCGAATAGTAGATGCTGCCTTCCGCTAGAGCCGCAGCATAAGCGTTCCCTGCTGATCGCAATTCAGCGACGGCCTTAGGAAATTTCGCCTTAGCGTTGTCACTTAGAAGGTTGTCCTTTTCCCAATGGGATGCGCGCTCCTGTGGGACAAAGAGGAAGAGTTTGCTTTCGAGTTCATCCTTCAAAACTTCAACGATAGTAGCAAATTCCAACCGCGTTTTGGGCAGATTGTCCTCATACCCCAAGCGCCGGCCAATCAATTTCATCGAAACCGGAAGACCCAGCCTTTTCGCATGCCCGATAGCATTTTGGAGATCCTGCCGGATTTCTGCCTTCCCCTGCTCATTCAGAACGGTTTCGCCATCAACTTCGGCGCTGGTATCGCTGTTCATCCAAAGTAACTGAGCCGAGGCCAGCAATTCTCCGAGGGAGACGAACGCACGGGCATTGTCTTTCAGCATATCCCACAGACTCCACAAGGCGCCTGCGTTGAAAGATGGAGGCGCGCTCATCTCAGCGCCCCCATAGCACATTTGGTGCGTGGTATGCGAAGTGTAACTTCGCCAATTCTTTATTGCAACACGGAAAATTAAATTGTTCGCCTACAACAGCAAGCGACCCAGCCCTACACCTATTCCACCGTCACCGACTTGGCGAGGTTGCGCGGCTGGTCCACGTCGGTGCCCTTGAGCACGGCGACGTGGTAGGCGAGAAGCTGGACCGGGACGGCATAGACCATCGGCGCGATCAGGGGGTGGACGGTGGGCAGAGCGAGCGTGGCGAGGCAGCCCTCGCCGGCCGCCGCAATGCTTTCCTCGTCCGAGATCAGCACGCCCTTGCCGCCGCGCGCCTGGACTTCCTGCATGTCCGAGACGGTCTTTTCAAACAGCGGGCCGGATGGCGCGATGACGATGACCGGCACCGCCTCGTCGATCAGCGCGATGGGGCCGTGCTTCATCTCGCCAGCGGCATAGCCCTCGGCGTGGATGTAGCTGATTTCCTTGAGCTTTAGCGCACCTTCAAGCGCCAGCGGATAATCCGTCCCCCGCCCCAGATAGAGCACGTCCCGCGCCGGCACGATGAGCGGGGCGAGCGCCTGCACCGCCTCGTCCTGCAGCAGCGCCTGGTTGATCGCCGCCGGTGCCTCGGCAAGGTGACGGACGATCGTCTTTTCCTCCTCGCGCGTCAGGCGCCCCTTGGCGCGGGCGAGATTGGCGGCAAGGGCCGCAAGCACCGCAAGCTGACAGGAGAATGCCTTGGTGGAGGCAACGCCGATTTCCGGCCCCGCATGGGTGGGCAGCAGCAGATCCGCCTCGCGTGCCATGGAGCTGGTCGGCACGTTCACCACGACGGCGATCTTCTGCCCCTCCTTCTTGGCGTGGCGCAGCGCCGCCAGCGTATCGGCCGTCTCGCCCGACTGGGAGATGAACAGGGCCAGCCCGCCCGCCTCCATCACCGGCTCGCGGTAACGGAACTCGGACGCGAAATCGAGATCGACCGGCACGCGCGCGAACCGCTCGAACCAGTATTTGGCGACCATGCCGGCATAATAGCTGGTGCCGCACGCCACGATGGTGACGCGGCTGATCGCGGAGAGATCGAAGTCCGGGATGGGCAGCGAGAGCGCGTCATCGATGCGGCGCAGATAGCTGCGCAGCGTCTGGGCGACCACGACCGGCTGCTCGTAAATCTCCTTCTGCATGAAGTGGCGATGATTGCCCTTGTCGATCATCGCGCCGGAGACGCCCGAGACGGTGATCGGCCGCTCGACGGGCATATTGTCCTTGTCGAACACCTGCGCGCCATCGCGCGTGACGACCACCCAGTCGCCCTCGTCCAGATAGGCGATGCGCTGGGTGAGCGGCGCCAGCGCCAGCGCATCCGAGCCGAGATAGGTCTCCCCCTCGCCATGGCCGACGACCAGCGGAGAGCCCAGGCGCGCGCCGATGAGCAGCTCGGGATGCTGGCGGAACAGGATGGCGAGCGCGAAGGCGCCGCGCAGGCGGGGCAGCACCTGCCGCACCGCCTCCTGCGGGCTCGCGCCGGCCTCGACCAGCTCGCTCACCAGATGCGCGACAACCTCGGTATCGGTCTCACTGTGGAAGACGCGGCCCCGGCCGATCAGCTCGTCGCGCAGCGCCTTGAAATTCTCGATGATGCCATTGTGGACGACCGCCACCTCGCCGGTCGCGTGCGGATGCGCGTTGCTGGTGGTCGGCGCGCCGTGGGTCGCCCAGCGGGTATGGGCGATGCCGGTGGTGCCGGGCAGCGGATCGGCAGCAAGCGCCTTGGCGAGATTGACGAGCTTGCCCTCGGCGCGCCGACGCTCGATCACGCCGTCCACCACCGTGGCGAGACCGGCGGAATCATAGCCGCGATATTCCAGCCGCCGCAGCCCGTCGAGCAGACGGTCCGCGACATTGTCCGCGCCGACGATCCCGATAATTCCGCACATGAGCCGAGCCTTCCGTCTGTCTGATCTAAAGCGTGTAGGGAATGCGGATGCCCGGCATGTTGGCCGGGAAGTCCTTGTTGTTGCGCGTCACCAGGATGCGGCCGCTGAGCTGCGCCGAGGCGAGGATGATCGCCTCCGGCAGCCGCATGGCGCCGCGCTGCTGGCGCAGGAGCGCGGCGCGGCGGCCGACTTCCTCGCCCACCTCGGCAATGGCGAAGAGATCGAGGAAGCGCTCGGTCTCGGCCTGCGTGCCCTCCGGCGCGCCGGCCAGCACCTCGATCCAGCTGATGCGGCTGATCCACGGGCGCCGGGCGCGACGCAGCTCCGCCCACGCCTGCGGCCGGTCATGCAGCGCATCGATGAGGATATTGGTATCGAAGTAGAATTCGCTCATGCGCCGGGCGTGCCAGGCTTGAGAGGGACGTCCCGGTCCCATTCGCCGCGCAGGCGCCGCTCAAAGGCAAGGCCGTCCTGCGTCGATCCAGGCCGGGACCACAGCCCGAAATAGCGCTCGATGCCCTGCTTCGATTGCTCGGCGCGATAGGCGCCTACCGCCTCGCGCAACACCGCCGCCCGCGACTTGCCTTCCTCGGCGGCGCGGGCATCGAGCCACTTCACATCGTCTTCGCTAAGGTCTGCCAGGAAACGCATGATATATTGATATCATATCATGATATCATGTCAACGTGAGGAGCGCCTTGAAGCGGCCTGAAAACGAAAAGAGGGCGGCCCCCACAGCCACCCTCTCCCCGTCCCACGAAAACGGCCTCAGATACGCCGCGAACGGCGCATTTCCCACAGAGGCCCTATGAGATGGACCAGAAAACCGGTCCGGGAACAGCGGCGGCGGTTACCCCGACTGGCTCCGGCAGCGGTCCCGGATGACCGCTGAGCGAAGATCGGACGCCGCGCTGCTTGGGAGCTGATTTGTCACGATCATGCCGGGCGTGATTGGACGATTCCGACACTCGGGCCGTTGCCGCCGCATTTGATCGCTCGTGGAAAACGGTTCGTCGCAGGAAAGGCGGGATCGGTGGCTTAGGCCGGATCGACATTGCCCTTCGGTCGCCTTCGGCCCAACCGTCGGGAGCGTGTTGCCTCCCAAAACCCGTCATGCTGAACTTGTTTGAGCATCCATCGTGCCTTCAAGCGCCGCCCTCGGAGGCGGAGCTCAACCCTCGCCCTTCTTCTCCGCCGCCTTCTTCTTGCGCATCGCATCATGGAAGCGATCGGCCCAGCCCGGCTTCACGAACTGCTCCGCGCGGACGAGGCGCAGTTCCCCGTCTGCAACGTCACGCGAAACGGCGCTGCCTGCCGCCACGATCGCATCCCGCCCGATCCGCACCGGGGCGATCAGCGCGCTGTTCGATCCGATGAAGGCATGATCGCCGATGATCGTGCGGTGCTTGAAATAGCCATCGTAGTTGCAGGTGATGGTGCCCGCGCCGATGTTCACGTCCTCGCCGACCGTCGCATCGCCGACATAGGAGAGGTGATTTGCCTTGCTGCCCTTGCCCAGCGTCGCATTCTTGATCTCGACGAAATTGCCGACGCGCACGCCTTCGCCCAGCGATGCGCCGGGGCGCAGCCGCGCATAGGGGCCGACCGCGACGCGGGGGCCGACATGCGCCCCCTCCAGATGGCAGAAAGCGTGGATCACCGCGCCTTCCTCCACGCGCACGCCGGGGCCGAAGACGACGTTGGGCTCGATCGTCACGTCACGGGCAAGCTGCGTGTCATAGGAGAAGAAGACCGTCTCCGGCGCGATCAGCGTGACGCCCTCGCGCATCGCCTCCTCGCGGCGCTGCGCCTGCCAGCGCGCTTCCACCGCTGCCAGCTCGGCCCGGCTGTTGACACCGGCGACCTGCGCGGCATCGGTCTCGATCACCGCGCTCGCCCGGCCGTCCGCCGCCGCCAGCATAACGATGTCCGGCAGATAATATTCGCCCGCCGCATTGTCGTTCCGCACCCGCGCGAGCAGCGCGAACAGATCGGCCGAGCGCGCCGCCATGAGGCCGGAGTTGCACAGCGTGACCGCCCGCTCCGCCTCGTTCGCGTCCTTATATTCGACCATCCGCTCGATCCGGCCGCTCGCGTCGGCGATCACGCGGCCGTAGGCGGCGGCATCGTCCGGACGGAAGCCGAGCACCACGCACGCCGGTGCGTCGGCCCCGTGCAGCCGCTCGATCATGGCCCGCATCGTCTCGGCGCGGACGAGCGGCACGTCACCATAAAGGATGAGCACATCGCCTTCGAAGCCCGCGAGCGCCGCCTCGGCCTGCGCGACGGCATGGCCGGTGCCGAGTTGCTCGGCCTGAAGCGCGATCCCGATGCCGCGCCCCGCCACCGCCTTCTCGACCTGCTCGCGCCCGGCGCCGACCACGACCACCTGCCGCTCGGGCGCCAGCTCGGCCACGCTCGCCAGCAGGTGCAGCAGCATCGGCCGCCCGGCCACCGGATGAAGCACCTTGTGTAGGCTGGACTTCATGCGCGTGCCCTGCCCGGCGGCAAGGACCATCACGGCCAGCGGGCTGTTCGACGGCTTGGACAAGGCGGCATCCTCGACTTTGAACTGGAGACTCAATCGCGCCATTGCCATGTTTGACTTGATCGCGCCACATGGCAGCGGGCATGGCCCGGCTCCATGGCACCCATATGTTTCGATATCGTTGGCTTCGACCTCGACGGCACGCTGCTCGATACGGGCGCGGACCTCGCCGCGGCGGTCAATCACGCGCTCGTCCTCATCGGGCGCCCGACCCTGCCCGTGGCGCAGATCAAGCCCTTCATCGGGCGCGGCGCCCGGCTCATGCTGGCGCGGGCGCTGGAGGTGACCGGCGGCGGCAATGCCGAGCTGCTCGACGAGCTGCACCCGAAACTGCTCGAATATTATACCGCCCATCTCTGCGTGGCGACCGCGGTCTGCACCAACAAGCGCGAGGGGATGGCGCGCGCGTTGATCGAGACGCTCGGGCTGACCGGACGCTTCTCAGCCATCGTCGGCGGCGACACGCTGGGGCCGGACCGGCTGAAGCCCAAGCCGGATCTCGTGGTCGAGATGATGCGGCAGGCCGGTGGGGGACGCACCATCTTCCTGGGCGATACCGAGAACGATACCGGTGCTGCGCGCGCGGCGGGCATCCCGTCAATCGCGGTAAGCTTTGGCTTCGCGCCCTGCACGCCAGAGGAGATCGGCGCGGATGCGGGCATCGATCATTATGACGAGCTGGTTCCCCTGCTGGAACGCTGGCCGGCCTGATCCGGACGCGCACCGGACGCCGCGGATTCAGGCAAAATGCTCTGTTCAGTCCTGACCTTATTCCCGTCGCGGTCAGGCGAAAAATAATCTAGGGGCACGCTCATGCCGCGCATAGATCGCTCGATCTGGATCCTGTTTCTGTCCGGGACAGCCGCGTCCGCGACCGTCTATGCCCTCACCACAAGCTGGGAAGCGACCTTCGCGACCGCCGTTGCCGGCCTGTTCGGCGTCGCCATGCTGTTCGACGCGCTCGAGCGGCGGGCCGCCTTCATGTTCACGCGGGGCCAGCCCGAGCCGGCCAAGCGCCCGACCGAGAACGAACTCGACACGCTGCTCGACGCGCTGCCGCATCCCTGCCTGATCGTTCATCGTGGCCGCATCGAGCATTGCAACGATGCCGCGCTGGCCCTGCTTGGCCGCCATATCGCCGGTCAGGACGTTCGCCTCGCGCTGCGCCATCCCGCCGCCATCGATCTGCTCGCCGGCCCGCGCGCGACCAGGGAGCCGGCGCGCATCGAGATCGTCGGCCTCGGCACCGCCCAGCAGAGCTGGGAAGTGGACATCCAGCCGATCCGCGAGGACCGCCTGCTCGTGCTCCTCTTCGACCAGAGCGGGCGCCAGGCGACCGAGCGCATGCGCGTCGACTTCGTCGCCAATGCGAGCCACGAGCTGCGCACGCCGCTCGCGGGCATTCTCGGTTTCATCGAGACGCTGCGCGATCCGGTCGCCGGGGCGGATCAGGCAACGCGCGAGCGCTTCCTCACCATCATGGATGGCGAGGCGCGGCGCATGCAGCGGCTGGTCGACGACCTCATGTCGCTCTCGCGCATCGAGGCGGACAAATATCGCGCGCCGGACCAGCCGGTGACGCTGGCACCGCTCATCGAAGAAGTCGCCTCCGTCTTCCGCCAGGGCCAGAACAAGCGCGGGCAGGACGTCGTCGTCGTCCCCCTCCCCCCCGATCTGCCCGCCGTGCGCGGCGACCGGGCGCAGCTGAGCCAGCTGCTCCACAATCTCATCAGCAACGCGCTCAAATATGGCACGCCGGGCACGGCCGTGACGGTCGCCGCGAGACCGCTTGAGAGCGGCATGGTGGAGATCAAGGTCGTCGATCAGGGCGACGGCATCCAGCCCGCGCATCTGCCGCGCCTCACCGAGCGCTTCTACCGAGTCGATTCGAGTCGCAGCCGCGCCATGGGCGGCACCGGGCTGGGTCTGGCGATCGTGAAGCACATCGTGCAGCGCCATGGCGGCCTTTTGCATCTCGACAGCACGGTCGGCGTCGGCACCACGGTTCGCGTTGAATTACCGCCGTTCGCGGCCGGTCCGGCAGTCCCTGCCGATGGCCGGTCGCTTGCCGGCCCTGCAAAGTCCGAGGACAATGTCACAAAAGCGCAATAGAAGTGTCACATTGGCGCGACGAACCGGGTTCTAAGGCGAATCCGGAATGGCAAGATGGCCATCAGGAGATTCCTCATGCGTAACGCATTTTTCGCTGCCTCGGTGCTGGTGCTCGCGGGCTGTGGAAGTCAACCCGGCGGCGGCGGCGCGGCCCGCGACCAGATCCGCGCCGTTGGCTCGTCCACCGTCTATCCCTTCGCGCAGGAGGCCGTGGGGCTCTTCACCCAGGCCAATCCCGGCATGAAGGCACCGATCATCGAATCGACCGGCACGGGTGCCGGCATGAAGCTGTTCTGCGCGGGGGTGGGCAGCCAGCATCCCGACATCGAAAATGCCTCGCGCCGCATGAAGAAGAGCGAGTTCGACCAGTGCCAGCCCAATGGCGTCAAGGACATCATCGAGGTCCAGATCGGCGTCGACGGCCTCGCCTTCGCGGAGTCGCGCAAGGGCCCCGGCTTCAAGCTGACGCCCAAGCTGGTCTATGAGGCGCTCGCCGCCAATCCTTATGGCAAGGGCCCCAACAAGGCCAAGACCTGGGCGGATGTCGATCCCTCCCTGCCCGCCACGCCGATCTCCGTGTTCGGCCCGCCCTCGACCTCCGGCACCCGCGATTCGCTGGCCGAGCTGGTGCTGACGGTCGGCTGCGAGAGCGACGCGGCGATGAAGGCGCTCAAGGCGAGCGACGAGGCCAAGCACAAGCAGCTCTGCACCCAGATCCGCGAGGATGGCGCCTATGTGGACGCGGGCGAGAACGACAATCTGATCGTCCAGAAGCTCTCGGCCAATCCGGATGCGATCGGCGTGTTCGGCTTCTCCTATCTCGATGCCAACCGCGATACGCTCAAGGACATCCCGCTGAACGGCGTGGAAGCGACCTACGACACGGTGGCCACCAGCAAATATCCGGGCGCGCGACCGCTCTACATCTATGTGAAGAAGCAGCATCTTCAGGCCGTGCCGGGCCTCAAGGGCTATGTGGAGACCTTCGCCAAGAACTGGGAACCGGGCGGCGCGCTCGCCCGGCGCGGTATGGTCGCGGCGCCCGAGGACGTCCGCAAGCACAATGCCGACGTGGTCGCCGGTCTCACCGCCATGACGGGCGCGGACCTCAAGTGACGTCGCGCCGCGCAGGGATGCAAGGGGATAGCGTTTCATGACCGGCGTGATGATCGTGTTCGTGGTGATCGCGCTCGCGGCGATCGGCTGGATCGTGGCGCGCGCGCGCGCCACGCGGCTGCAGGTCGAGGTCGGGCGCCTCGCCACCAACAGCCGGCCGACGCAGCATGGCTGGTATGTGGCGCTGTGGACCGCGATCCCCGCGCTCGTCTTCCTTGCGATCTGGGCCAATGTGATGCCCGGTCTCATCTACGAGACCGTGCTCTCCGAGACGGCGGCGCAGCAACTGCCGGCGGACGATTTCTCGCGCGGGGCGATCCTGAGCGAAGCGAGGGCGATTGCATCGGGCGCGCAGAACGGCGCCTTCAATCCCCTGGCGACTGCGTTCGTGGAGCCGTTCCGCGAGGCGACCAGCCGCTATTCGGCGGTTGGCGCCGTCCTCGCCGCGATCCTCGCCTTTGCGGGCGGCGCCTATGCCTTCTCGCGCGTGAAGCCGGACTTCACGGCGCGCAACCGGGTCGAGCGCGTGGTCATGTGGGCGCTGCTGCTCGCATCGCTGATCGCGATCGTCACGACCGCCGGCATCGTCGCCTCGCTGCTGTTCGAATCCATCCGCTTCTTCTCGATGGTCAATCCCATCGACTTCCTGTTCGGCCTCAAGTGGAGCCCGCAGTCGGCGGCCATGGGCTATGGCAATGACGACGCGTTCGGCGCCGTGCCGCTCTTCTGGGGCACGATCTTCATCGGCGCGATCATCGCCATGATCGTCGCCATCCCGCTCGGCCTGATGAGCGCGGTGTATCTGACGCAATATGCCCGGCCCGAGACGCGCAAGTGGATGAAGCCGATGCTGGAGATCCTCGCCGGCGTCCCCACCGTCGTCTACGGCTATTTCGCGGCGCTCACCGTGGCGCCCGCCCTGCGCAGCTTCGCCGCCACCGTGGGCATTCCCGGCGCATCCTCGGAAAGCGCGCTGGCCGCGGGCCTCGTCATGGGCATCATGATCATCCCCTTCGTCTCCTCCATGGCCGACGACAGCATCGCCGCCGTGCCGCAGGCGATGCGCGACGGCAGCCTCGCCATGGGCGCGACGGCGAGCGAGACGATCCGCAAGGTGCTGATCCCCGCCGCGCTGCCGGGCGTGGTAGGCGGCGTGCTGCTCGCGGTCAGCCGCGCGATCGGCGAGACGATGATCGTGGTGATGGCCGCCGGCCTCGCCGCCAATCTCACCCTCAATCCCTTCGCCAGCGTGACCACCGTCACCACCCAGATGGTCCAGCTGCTGACCGGCGACCAGGAGTTCGACAGCGCGAAGACGCTGGCCGCCTTCGCGCTCGGCCTCGTGCTGTTCGTCGTCACGCTGCTGCTCAACATCGTCGCTCTGCGCGTCGTGAAGAAATATCGTGAGGCTTACGAATGAGCTCCGAGGCCATCGTGTCGGCTGATGCCGCGCGCCCCGCAAGCCGGGCCACCCGCACACCCACGGACTGGAAGAGCGAGGCGATGCGCCGCCGCATTGCCGGGCGCTATGCCGCCGAGCGCCGCTTCCGGCTCATGGGCCTGCTTGCGGTCGCGCTCTCCGGCGGGTTCCTGCTGTTCCTGCTGGTCACGATGATGGCCAATGGCGTGCGCGGCTTCACCCAGACGCAGATCGCGCTCACGGTGGACTTCCCACGCGCGCCCATCCTCATCGATCCGGCCGCACTCAAGGCCAATCCCGATCATGTGCTCGCCACGGCCAATCTGCCGCAGGTCGTCGAGCATGCGGCGGAGGCGGCATTCGGCAAGGATGGCGGACGGCTGCTCTCCAGCGGCGCGGTGAATGCGCTGCGCCGCGCCATCATCGCCGATCCGGAGATCCTCACCCGCAAGGCAACGATTAAGGTTCCGGCGTCCGAAGGCATCGACCTTGCCGCCAAGAGCACGGGCAGCCCGGCGAACGAGGCGGCCGTGGAGCGGCTTGAACAGGCGGGCCTGCTCTCGACCGGCTTCAACGCCACCTTCCTCACCGCCAGCGACGGCACCGATCCGATGATGGTCGGCATCTGGGGCGCGCTCAAGGGTTCGCTGCTCACCATGGCGATCACGCTGGGGCTGAGCTTCCCGATCGGCGTGTTCGCCGCGCTCTATCTGGAGGAATATGCGCCGCGCAATCGCTGGACGGACCTCATCGAGGTGTCGATCAACAATCTCGCGGCCGTGCCTTCGATCATCTTCGGCCTGCTCGGTCTC
>Ga0066256_1002629_pt1 | contig 19269 bp, 22 predicted proteins | sample ThiBio_1000_biof_FD_87107 | JGI IMG/M metagenome (GOLD analysis project Ga0066256, IMG submission 87107) | Wastewater bioreactor microbial communities from Cape Town, South Africa - Thiocy_expt_1000_biof (version 2) | ecosystem: Engineered > Bioreactor > Thiocyanate-remediating >... | reverse complement strand
CGGGCAGTCAGGTTTCGAGGCCGGTCAGCGCGCAAGGATCTCGCTGAGGCGCCCGACGCCGTAGAGCAGGCCAAACCCCCAGGCGAAGGAAGCCAGCCAGTTGGCGAGCTGGAACTGCCAGGCGGGCATCGCGACGAGGCCGGCGACGATGGCGATGACGGCCCGCAGCGGCCCGAAGAAATGGCCGATCAGGATGCTGGCGATGCCCCATTTCTCGAAGAAGGCATGACCGCGATCAAGCAATTGCGGGTTCTTGGTGAAAGGCCAGTGATCATGGACGCGTGGTCCGAGATAGATGCCGGCGATGTACGACACCCAGAAGCCGCTGCCGGCGCCGAACGAGGCCGCCAGTGCCAACGGCACGAGATTGAGGCCCGAGGCGCCGGCAACCGCGCCGAAGGTGGTGAAGAACATCGTGGCAGGTATAAGCCAGGATAGTACCGCGACGCATTCGGCGAAGGCCACCGCGAAGACGATCGGGATCGCCCATTGCTGATGGGTCTGCATGAAGTTGACGAGCGCCTTCATGGCTTGCTCTAGTTCGGCCATGGCGTTCGGCTCGGCTCCAGCGGGGTCGGGTCGGTCACGCCATATGGCCGTGTCGCTGGAACGATGCAAGCGGCGGGCCGCCGCAGGGCGAGGCGTTGCCTTCCCCTGATGATCGCCTATTAATTCCGGCAACGCGAAAAAAAGCTGACGGCCGGGCGCCAAGCCTTGAGCCCGAGGGGGAAACGGATTTCATGGAGTTGCAAGATCGCCCGCAGGCGCATGCGGGCACGGGGGCGGTTTCGTCTGATGATCCGGCGGTGGCGCTCGGCGGCATCGACATCACCTTTCATCTCGCCGATGGCGGCCGCTATCAGGCGGTCAAGGGCATCGATCTCAAGGTCCATCCCGGCGAGTTCGTCTCGATCGTCGGGCCGACCAGCTGCGGCAAGTCCACGCTGCTGAATGCGGCGGCGGGTCTGCTCGCACCTTCGGCCGGCACGGTCGGCATCTTCGACAAGCCGCTCTCCGGGCTGAACCGGCGCGCCGGCTATCTCTTCCAGCAGGACGCCCTGATGCCGTGGAAGACGGCGCTGGAGAACGTCAAGGTCGCGCTGGAGCCGATGGGCGTTCCCGAACGCGAGGCCGATCAACGGGCGCGCGAATGGCTCGGCCGCGTGGGTTTGCGCACCTTCGTCGACCGTTATCCGCACATGCTCTCGGGCGGGCAGCGCAAGCGCGTCAGCCTGGCGCAGATGCTGATCCGCAATCCCGAGATCCTGCTGATGGACGAGCCCTTCGGGCCGCTCGACGCACAGACCCGGCAGATCATGGGCAATCTCCTGCTCGATCTCTGGTCGCGCGACCGCAAGGCGCTGATGTTCGTGACCCATGACCTTGAGGAGGCCATCGCGCTCTCCGACCGGGTCGTGGTGATGTCGGCGGGACCGGCAGCGGGGATCGTCGCCGATTACAAGGTCGACCTGCCACGCCCGCGCGACATCGCCGATATCCGGCTGGAGAAGGCCTTCCACGAGATCCATCGCGATATCTGGGCCTCGCTGCGGGTCGAGGTGCAGAAAGCCTATGCGATAGGCGAGGGGCGCGAGCTCGTCGGGGGAGACGCGTCATGAAGCGGATGAAGCTGCTCTCGCTCCAGATCCTCGTGATGCTGGTCTTCCTCGCGATCTGGCACGTCGTGACGACCACGAGCCTGTTCGGCGACGTCAAGACGATGCAGTTCTTCTTCTCGACGCCATCAGCGGTGCTGACGCGCACCTTCAAGCAGCTCACCAGCGGGGACATCTACTACCATCTCGGCATCATCTGGTCGAAGGTGGCGCTCGGCTTCACGCTCGTCTTCTTCATCGTGTTCTTCAACGTCTACCAGGGCGTGCGCGAGGTCTCGCCGACGATCCTGTCCAATGCCCGCATGCTCGGCATGAACGAGCGCCAGCTCTTCAAGCATGTCTACTGGCCGTCTGCCCTGACCTGGATGTTCTCCTCGCTGCACACTTCGGTAGGCTTCGCGCTGGTCGGTGCCGTGGTTGGCGAATATCTCGGTTCCTCGGCCGGGCTCGGCTACAAGATTCACGAGGCCGAGAGCGTGTTCGACGTCACCGGCGTTTTTGCGGGCATGTTGATCCTCGCGATCTTCGTCATCGCCATCGACTCGCTGGTGACGGTGGTCGAGAAGCGGCTGCTGGTCTGGCGGCCGGGGCAAAGCTCGACGACGGCGACGTAAGGCGAGTTGCCGGGGTCAGCAGAACTCGCCTATCGTTACCCGACATGCGCCCCGCAGAAGCGCTTTTTTCATTCAACCGGAGGTTTCGCCATGATCTTCACCCGCCGCGCCGCACTGGCTGCGCTCGCTCTTTCGACCGCGCTCGGCGCCGCGCCGCACGCCGCGCTCGCCCAGAATGCCGAGAAGCCGAAGCTCACGCTCGGCGTCGGCGGCAAGCAGCTTCTGTACTATCTCCCGCTCACGGTCGCGGAGAAGAAGGGTTACTTCAAGGAGCAGGGGCTGGACGTCGAGATCAACGATTTCGGCGGCGGCGCCAAGTCGCTGCAGGCTCTCGTCGGCGGTTCGGTCGATGTCGTGACGGGTGCCTATGAGCATACCATCCGCATGCAGGCGAAGGGCCAGGATATCCGGGCCGTGATCGAGCTCGGGCGCTTCCCGGCGATCACCATCGCCGTGCGCAAGGACCTCGCCGACAAGGTGAAGTCTGCCGCCGATTTCAAGGGCCTCAAGATCGGCGTCACGGCGCCGGGCTCCTCGACGGCGCTGACCGCGCAATATGCCATGGTCAAGGCCGGGCTGAAGGCGACGGACGCTCCGATCATCGGTGTCGGCGCCGGTGCCAGCGCGGTCGCGGCGATCAAGCAGAAGCAGGTCGACGTGATCTCGCATCTCGATCCCGTCACCTCGAAGCTGGAGGCTGACGGCGACATCGTCTCGCTGATCGACACTCGCACCGAGGCCGGCACCAAGGGCCTGTTCGGCGGCTCGAACCCGGCAGCCGTGCTCTATCTCAAGGCCGATTTCGCCGAGAAGAACCCGGTCACGACCCAGAAGCTGGTCAATGCCCTGATGAAGTCGCTGAAATGGCTGGAGACGGCGAAGCCCGACGATGTCGCGGCGCTGGTGCCGGAAGAGTACCTGCTCGGCGACAAGGCGCTCTATATCCGCGCGGTCAAGAACTCGCAGGAGAGCTATTCGCGCACCGGCATCGCGACGCCTGACGCGATGAAGAGCATGTACGACTCGCTCAAGCTGCTCGATCCCGAACTGACCAACTCGAATGTCGACCTGACGAAGACCTTCATCGACGGCTTCGCCAAGAAGGCCGCCTCCGGCTCCTGATCGCATGTCCGAGCGCGATGGCTGTCTTTTGACATCGCGCTCGTTCTGCGTTCCGTGCATGGTGCGCGGATTCGCGCTGGGGGAATCACGTGAACGGCGAAACGGGCTTCCTGGATGGCGGCGGCGCGATGGCTGCTGCCATCCGGGCGCATGACTGGCGTTCCACGTCGCTGGGGTCGATCGCCGGCTGGCCTGTCGCGTTGAAGATCGCCGTCGGCATGATGGTCAATTCGCGCTTTCCCAAATGCATCGTCTGGGGCGCGGACCTGATCACGATCCATAACGATGCCTTTCGCGCGATCCTCGGCGACAAGCCCTGTGCGCTCGGCCATTCGTTTCGTGATGTGTGGGCGGAGGTCTGGGACGATATCGGCCCGCTTGTGCACAAGGCGCTGGCCGGCGAGGCGACCTTCATCGAGGATTTTCCGCTCACCATCGATCGCTACGGCCATCCGGAAGAGGTCTGGTTCACCTTCTGCTACAGCCCGATCCGGGACGAGAACGGCCGGGTTCTCGGCATGATCGATACGGTGATGGAAACGACAGGCAAGAAGGAGGCGGAGCGCAACGGCCGCCTGCTCAACGCCGAACGAGCCCATCGCAAGATGAACCCGCTGGCGATGGTCGCCGCGATCGCGAGCAAGACCCTCCGCTCGGCCGAGACGCTGGAGGAGGCGCAGTCCATCCGCAGCGATGGCATCGCGGCGCTGGGCGGGGCGCACAGCACCCTGACCCGGTCGAGCTGGAGCAGTGCGCCAATCCGGGCGGTGATCGGCGGCGCGCTGGCGCCGCATCGTTCCGATATCGGCACGATCCATATCGAGGGGCCGCCGCTGCAACTGCCGGCCGATCTGGCTATGACAATGGCGCTGGCCGCCAACGAACTGGCGACCAACGCCGTGAAATACGGTGCGCTCTCGGTCGAGGCCGGTGAGGTCGCCATCCGGTGGGCCGTCGGCCGGCCGCAGAGCGAGGACGCCTTCCGGTTCGAATGGATCGAGAGCGGCGGCCCTGCTGTCGTCAAGCCGCGGCGGCAGGGCTTCGGCTCGCGCCTGGTCGAGCGCGTCATGGCGCAGAAATTCCAGGGCGAGGTTGAACTCGACTATCGGCCCGAGGGCCTGCGCTATGTCCTGACCACGACGATGGCGCATGTCGCGCCGCGGGAATGACCGCTCTGCGCGAGCGATCGGTTTCTTCACCGCTTTCGATTTGCGCCCCGCGTGAGAGCCGTTAGGTTCGCGGTCCCACCGCGAACGGGGTATCGCTTCGGACCATGAATATTCTCTCGATCCAGTCCCATGTCGCCTATGGCCATGTGGGCAACGCCTCCGCGACCTTTCCGATGCAGCGGCTGGGGGTCGAGGTCTGGCCGATCCATACGGTGCAGTTCTCGAACCATACGGGCTACGGCAACTGGAAGGGCCGCGTCTTCGATGGCGGCATGATCGACGAGGTGATGGACGGCATTGCCGAGCGCGGCGTGCTCGGCAGCTGCGACGGCGTGCTCTCCGGCTATATGGGCTCGGCCGATATCGGCCATGCCATCCTCTCGGCGGTGGAGCGGGTGCGCGCCGCCAATCCCAAGGCGCTCTATTGCTGCGATCCGGTGATCGGCGATGTCGGGCGCGGCGTCTTCGTGCGGCCGGGCATTCCGGAGTTCATGCGCGAGCAGGCGGTGCCGGCCGCCGATATCGTGACGCCCAACCAGTTCGAACTCGAGCTGCTGACCGATATCGAGATCAAGACCCTCGCCGATGCGCATCGCGCCGTCGAGGCCCTGCGCGATGCCGGGCCGAAGGTGGTGATGGTGACCTCGCTCGTGACCGAGGAAACGCCCGGCGACTCGATCGACCTGATGGCGGCGGATGCCAAGGGCAGCTGGCGCGTGCGCACACCGAAACTCGACGTCAGCGTCAACGGCGCGGGCGACGCGATCGGAGCGCTGTTCTTCACCCATTACCTGCGCGAGGAATCGGCGGCGGCCGCGCTTTCGAAGGCTGCATCCTCGGTCTACGGCCTGCTGAAGCGCACCAAGGAGGCGGGTTCGCGCGAGATCCTGACGGTGGCGGCGCAGGACGAGTTCGTCACGCCTTCGCAGGTCTTCGCGCCGGAAGCGATCTGAGCGCCCGACGATGAAGCTGCGCGTCGGCACCTTCAACGTCGAGAACCTGCTGACGCGGCACCGCTTCGAGCCAGGCGGGCGCACGGAGACGGCCGCCGCGATGTCGCTGTTCCACTTCCCGCGCGCCGACGAGCGTGACGCGGTGGAGCGCTCGCTCGCGGTGGCGCTGGAGGACGACAAGCGCCAGATGACGGCGCTCGCCATCGCCGAGGCGCAGGTGGATCTCTGGATGTTGCAGGAGGTCGATTCGCTCGCGAGCCTGCAGGCCTTCTTCGCCAACTACGTCCACCGCATCGCTGACCACCGCTACGGCCATTTCACGCTGATCGACGGCAATGATCGGCGGAGTATCGATATCGGCTTCGCCGCGCGGCGCGACCTGTTCGGGCCGGGACAGGTCACGGTGCGCTCACACAAGGACCTGACATTTGCCGAGGCCGGCGTGCATGACCGTGAGCTCGCCATGCTGGGCATCGGCCCGCATGGCAAGGTTTTCGCCCGCGACTGCCTGGAGGTGGAGCTGAGCTTCGCGGGGCGGCGGCTCAGCCTGTTCGGCTGCCATTTCAAGTCGATGAACAACGGCCGCGAGGATGGGCGCACCGCGACGCTGCCGGTGCGCCGCGCCGAGGCGCGGGCGGTGCGCTGGCTGGTCCAGCAGCGCTTTGGCGGCGGCTGGCGCGAGACCAACTGGATCGTGCTCGGCGATCTCAACGGCTATCGCTACGGGCTCGGGCCCCGCGCGGAAGTGGTCGACGAGGGCGTCAGCGGCATCGAGCCCCTGCTCGACGGTTTTGCCGTCGATCCCATGGCCACGCTGCCCGTGCATGAGCGCTGGACGCATTTCCGGCGCTACTGGTCCGACAGTCAGGAGCGGCTGATCGACAGCCACATGCCGCTCGACCACATCCTGCTCTCGCCGGCGCTCGCGGCGGCCAATCCGAAGCCGGCCATGCAGATGATCCGGCGCGGCCTGCCTTATCGCGTGCCGCTCGATCCGCGCGAGCCGGACCGCTCGATGGCGGCGCTCGCGACTTGCGCGAACCGCTATCCGCGCGTCGGCTGGGACCGGCCCAAGGCCTCCGACCATTGCCCGCTCGCCATTGATCTCGACATTCCTGAAGGCTGACCTCAAGGACGCATCGATGAAACGCCGCTTCGTCACGCTCGACGTCTTCACCACGCGCCGTCATGCCGGCAACCCGCTGGCAGTCGTGCTCCAGTCGGACGGGCTCGATACCGAGGCGATGCAGGCGATCGCCCGGGAGTTCAACCTGTCCGAGACGGTCTTCATCGCGCTGCCGGAGACACCCGGGCACCGCGCCTCCGTCCGCATCTTCACCCCAACAGGCGAACTGCCCTTCGCCGGCCATCCGACTGTCGGCACGGCGATCGCCCTGGCCGAACAGGTGGGCGAGTCGGCGGGGATTTTCGTCCTGGAGGAAAACATCGGTCCTGTCCGCTGCGCGGTGAGCGGGGGCGATAGCGCGACCTTCGCCGAGTTCGATCTCGCCAGGCTGCCGCAGCCGCTGAAGCTGGAGGCCGATCCCGTTGCGATCGGGGCCGCGCTCGGGCTCGCGCCGCATGAAATCGGCTTCGAGAATCACGTCGTGTCCTTCTGGTCGGCGGGCGTACCCTACGTCACCATTCCCGTCGCCGACCTGGCGGCGGCCGCCAGGATCAGGCTGGACAATCAGGTCTGGTCGGAACTGGCGCCACGCAAGAGCGATTGGGCCTTCGCCAGCCCCTATGTCTACTGCCGTGAGACGGTCAATCACGACAGCGCCTTTCACGCGCGCATGATCGTGCCCGGCAACCCGTCCTATGAGGATCCGGCCACGGGCTCGGCCGCGGCCGCTTTCGCCGGCGCCGTGATGCATTTCGACGCCCCGACCGACGGCATCTCGCAATTGTGGATCGAGCAGGGGCTGGAGATGGGCCGGCCCTCGCGCATCCGCCTTGAACTCAATGTCGAGGCCGGAAAACTCGCCTCCGCGCGCATCGGCGGCCAGGCGGTGAAGGTCGGCGAGGGCAAGCTGTTCGTGTGACCGGCAAGCCGTCGGCGAGCCATCTGCCGGCAAGCGCCGCAACCGCGTTTCCAAGGCGTGCGGAACGCCTCCGCGCCATGGCGGATTTGGTATCAGCGGTCAGGTCAAGTCTTTGAAAAGATTGGTGGGTGTGCACAGGATCGAACTGTGGACCCGCTGATTAAGAGTCAGCTGCTCTACCAACTGAGCTACACACCCACGCCGCTGTAAATTCAGCGTCGGCGGGCATATAGCCGCCGATATCGGTCCTGTCCAGCCCTGTGAAGATCATTTCCCGACAAATCGCTCAGACGCGCCAAATACTCTGGTTCGATGTGCCTGAAATCAGGGCGCGGGCTTGCCGAGAGCCGGCTTGAACGTGACCTTCATGGCAATCTGGCCGTTGATCGTGATCTGCGAGGGCATGCCGCCGCCCAGGGCTCGGTCGCGGACATTCACATTCGAGGTCACGCTGGTGACCTCGCACGAATCACCGATGGTCTCGAGGACCATGGCGCAACTGCCCGCGGCGACCTTGTAGAAAGACCGAAGCCCCGCTTCCTGCTGGGCGGCAGGATCCTCGCCATCCTTCACGGGAATGGTCATCGTCAGGCTCGACTGGACCCTTGCGGGCGCGTTGTCGCCGGGAAGGACACGCAAGGGACGACCTGTGTCGTCCAGGCCCTGCGCGAAGGCAGGGGTTATGACGGCAAGAAACAGAACGGTGGAAAGCATGGTCTTCAGTTGCATGATGATCTCCCGCAAGGAGTGTATCGTTGCAACCGGACACCAAAATGACGTTACGATTTTGGTTCAATGACGCTGAAAGTTCGATCGACCCAATAGCGTCGCGACAGTCCGATTCGTTCCCGATGCCTGGGATCGTTCATTCCGAACCGGCGGACGCTTTCCTGAGGCGCTACTTCTCCGACACGCCCGCCTCGGCGAAGCTTGCCATCCTGACGTGGCATTCCAGCGCCGAGCGCACGATGTTGATCGCGAGGCATGCTCCGGAGCCCTCGCCGAGCCGCATTCCGAGATCGAGCAGGGGCGGCATGTCGAGCGCCGCGAGCAGGCCGCGATGGCCGGCTTCAGCCGAGACGTGAGCGGCGATGGCATGGGCGAGGCCGGTGGGATGCAGTTTCGCCAGCGGGGCGGCGGCGGCGGTGCAGACGAAGCCATCGAGCAGCACGGGCACGTTGTTGCGTCGCGCGGCAAGGGTGGCGCCGAGGATGGCGGCAAGCTCACGCCCGCCCAGCGCGGCCGCCACTTTCAGCGGGTCGGAAAGCGAATCGGCGTGGCGCTTGAGGCCGGCCTCGATAGCCACGACCTTGCGCTTCAGGCCGGCATCGTCGACGCCGGTGCCGCGTCCGGTCCATTTCTCGGCGCCACCGCCGAACAGGGCCGCCGAGATCGCGGCCGCCGGCGTCGTGTTGCCGATGCCCATCTCGCCGAAGCAGACCAGATCGAGGTCGCTCGTCACCGCGTCATGGCCGGTCGAGACCGCGGCCAGGAAAGCCGCCTCGTCCATGGCGGGCACCTGCGTGAAATCACCGGTCGGACGGTCGAGATCGAGCGGGATGACGTCGAGCTTCGCGCCGGCGACGCGGGCAAGCTGATTGATGGCGGCGCCGCCGCCGGCGAAGTTCGCCACCATCTGCACGGTGACTTCCGAAGGATAGGCCGAGACGCCCTGGGCGGTGACGCCATGATTGCCGGCGAAGACGACGACCTTCACGTTGTCGAGCCTGGGCATGTCGCGGCCCTGCCAGCGCGCCAGCCAGGCGGCGATCGTCTCCAGACGGCCGAGGCTGCCCTGCGGCTTGGTCAGCGTGTCCTGCCGGCGCGCGACGGCACTGGCGGCGGCGTCGCTGCCGGCCGTCACGGCGAGGCAGGCGGAGCGTAGTTCATCAAGCGATTTGAAGGCCATGGCGAAGGTTTCTCCAAAACTGAGTCAGGATGCGTTTCTGAGGCATGCCCTTGTCCGAAATCGGATCGACATGCCGGGAATTCACGAAGCGAGCGCGACCGAGGCGACAAGCAGCACAGTGATTTCCCCCAGTTGCTGCAGCGCGCCCACGGTGTCGCCGGTCTGGCCGCCGATCTGGGCGTTGCAAAGCATCTGGAAGGAGGTGAACAGGAGGGCCAGCAGGATCAGCGCCATGATCGCGCCGCCGATTCCCAGCAGGAGCAGGGGAACCGCGCCGACGATCACGCCGACGATGGCGGTTTCAAACGAGACGGCTCCCGCGCCCGCGGACAGCCCGTCGCTTCGCGCCGGCGGCAGAAGATGCATGAAGGCGCCGAGCATGCCGCGCGACGCGGCATGGGCCGCAAGCAGCGCGAAAAGCGCCTGCGTCGGATCGGTGAACTGCGCGATTGTGCTCCAGCGGATCAGCAGCGAAAGGCCGAGCGCGCAGGCGCCGTATGCGCCGATCCTGCTGTCGCGCATGATCTCCAGCTTCCTGGCGCGCGTCTTGCCACCACCAAATCCGTCGGCGACGTCCGACAGGCCGTCCTCATGCAGGCAGCCGGTGACAAGCACGGTCGCGGCGAGTGCCAGTGCGGCGGCCGGACCGGATGCCAGATCGAACCGCTCGCCTGTCGCGTAGACGACCGCGCCGATCACCGCGACTGCGAGACCGGCGACGGGTGCGGCCCAGATCGCGGCGGCGAGGCTGCGGCCGCGAAAATCGATGACCGGCAGCGGCAGCCGCGTGAAGAAGACAAGGCACAGCGCCATGTCGTCGCGGATGCGCCGTGGTGGCGGAATCATTCCCCGGTATTTAAGCCTGAACTCGGAGAACCGGTTCCAATCCTTCGGAATCATGCCCCAGCCCTTGCGATGGCGTGGAAGAAGGTACCGCTGACATGGCCGCGCCGGTAGCCCGAGGCGCCGAGCGGGTTGCCCTGGCCGTCGGCGAGATCGGCCAAAGGCGCGTCGTTGCCGGTGGCCGTCGTCTGGGCGTAGTGAAATTCATGCCCGCGTATCAACTCGCCGGCGGCGCCGAGCGGGCAGGCGGCGCGCAAACGCGCCTCCCTGTACCCAAGGTTCATCTTGCGACGGGCAAAACTTGTCGAATGGCCGAGCAGTCCGAGCATGGCGTGCGTCTCGCCGGAAGCGTCCTCCAGCGCCTCGCCCAGCACCATGAAGCCACCGCATTCGCCATGGACGGGCTTGTTGCCGGCGAAGCGCCGCACGCCGGCCTGGAAATTCGCCGCGGCGGCGAGGCGACCCGCGTGAAGCTCGGGGTAGCCGCCGGGCAGCCAGCATACGTCGCAATCACCGGACGGCGCCTCGTCGGCAAGCGGGGAGAACGGCACGATCTCGGCGCCCGCGGCGCGCCAGCAGGCGGCGACATGCGGGTAGAGGAAGCTGAAGGCGGCGTCGCTGGCCAGCGCGATGCGCTGTCCCGGTGGCGGCAGGGCGTGTTCGAAGTCGCCGGCACGCGGCGTGAGTGGCGTTGCCAGCGCCATGATGGCGTCGAGGTCGAGCGATGCCTCGGCCATGTCGGCCAGCCTGTCGAGATGCGCCGCCAGGTCGTCATGCTCGCCGGCCTGGACGAGGCCGAGGTGGCGCTCCGGCAGGTTGAGCGTCGGATCACGCAGGATGGCGCCGACCACGGGAAGTCCGATCGCCTCGATGGCGCTTCCGGAGAGCTTGCGGTGGCGTTCGCTGCCCAACCGGTTGAGCACGACGCCGGCCATGCGCACATCGGCATCGTAGGTGGCGAAGCCCTTGGCCACGGCGGCGGCCGTCGTCGACTGGCCGGAAACGTCGAGCACCAGGAGCACCGGCAGGCCATAGAGCCTGGCAAGGTCGGCCGCCGAACCCGAGCGTCCCTGCGGCGCGGGGATGCCGTCGAACAGGCCCATGGCGCTTTCGAGGATGATGAAATCGGCGTCGCCGGCCGCATTTGCCGCCAGCGCGTTGAGAAGGCCGGGGGCCATGGCCCAACTGTCGAGGTTGACGCCCGGAAGGCCCGTGGCGGCCTCGTGGAAGCCCGGGTCGATATAGTCCGGGCCGGACTTGGCGCCGCGTACCTTCAGGCCGCGACGGGTGAGCGCGCGCAACATGCCGATGGTCACGCTCGTCTTGCCTGAACCCGAGCGGGGTGCCCCGACGATGATGGCGCGCGCTGTCATCTCTCGCCCACCAGCGCAGCCCGCATGGCGACGATGCCGCCGACAACGATCAGTGCCGGCGACGCCATGCCCGCAGCGGCGGCTTCCTCCGCAAGCGTGGCGAGCGTTGCCACCAGCGTGCGTTCCTTCGGCGTCGTCGCCGCCGCGATGATCGCCGCAGGCGTCGATGGCGGCAGACCGCCTTCGAGCAGGGAGGCAGCGATTAGCGGCAGGTTTGCCATGCCCATATAGATCACAAGAGGCTGGCCGGTGCGGGCCAGCGCCGCCCAGTCGATGTCCTCGTCGGTGCCGGCGGCGTGCCCTGTCGCCAGGATCACCGCCTTGTTGATGCCGCGCATGGTGGCCGGAATGCCGGTGGCTGCAAGCGCGCTGAGGCCAGAGGTGAGGCCCGACAGAACGCGGAAGGGGATCGCCTCGCGCGCCAGCGCCAGCGCTTCCTCGCCGCCTCGGCCGAAAATATAGGGGTCGCCGCCCTTCAGCCGCACGACGCGGCGGCCCTCGCGCGCCAGCCTGACCAGCAGTGCGGTGATGTCTTCCTGCTTCATAGAGGGCTGGCCGCCGCGCTTGCCCGCGTAGAACAGCTCGGCGTTCGCCGCCACGGCGACCACGTCGGGCGAAACCAGCGCGTCATAGACCAGCGCATCGGCCTCGGCGAGCGCCGCCAGCACTTCCAGCGTCAGGCAGCCGGGATCGCCCGGGCCGGCGCCGGCTAGCCAGACATGGCCGGGCTCGAGCGGTCGCGGCGTGAAATTCAGCCGGCCAAGCGCCTGCTGCAGCGCGGTGTTGCCGCTGTCCTTGCCGCTCTTGTCACTTATCGCGCCGCTCACAATCCATCCCGTCCGCGAAAACGCCGCTGGTAATAAGCGTCATAAAGTGAACTCTCGGTGAAATCCTCCGCCGCCAGCGAACGGCCGACGAAGATGAGCGCCGTGCGCTCGATGGGGTTGGCGGCAAGTTCGGCCTCGATGGTTGCCAGCGTTGCCTTCAGCACGCGTTCGTCGGGCCACGAGGCGCGAAAGACAATTGCGACAGGACAGTCGCCGCCATAGAGCGGCGTCAATTCGGCGACAATGCGATCGATGGCGTGGATGGCGAGGTGAATGGCGAGCGTGGCGCCGGTGCGGCCGAAGCCGGCGAGCGTCTCGCCCGGCGGCATACGGGAAGCGCGGCCGGAAACCCGCGTCAGCACCAGGCTTTGCGCCACTTCCGGGATGGTCAACTCGCGGCCGAGCGCGGCGGCAGCCGCCGCGAAGGAGGGAACGCCCGGCGTCAGTGTGTAGGGAATGTCGTGCTTGCGCAGGCGGCGAATCTGCTCGGCGACAGCGCTCCAGACCGACAGATCGCCGGAATGCAGCCGCGCGACATCGTGGCCGGCCTTATGCGCGGCGACATATTCCGCCTCGATCTCGTCGAGTGACATGGGCGCGGTATCGACCAGCCTCGTGCCGGGTGCGCAATGTTCGAGGATTTCGGGCGCGACGATCGAGCCGGCATGGAGGCAGACCGGACAACTGGCAAGCAGCCTGCTGCCGCGCACGGTGATGAGGTCGGCGGCGCCTGGGCCGGCGCCGATGAAATGGACGGTCATGCCGTATCTCCGCCAATGGCTATGGCGCAGGTTACCGGACCGACCACGGTACGCGGCCCAAGCAGCTTTGCGCCTTTACCCGCTGCGGCCAGAGCCGAGGCTTCCGAGACCGACGGCGTGCCGGCTTGGATCCGTGACGCTTCGGACCGACTGATCGTGGCGGACGAGACGGCTTGCAGCGCTGCGTCGGAAATGATGAGGACGGGGAGCTCTAGGTCGCGACCGGCAAGGAAGATTGCCTGCTCGTTGCGCTTGATCTCGCTGGTCGCCAGTGCCGAAAGCGCGGTCATGGACAGACCATGCGTCTCGAGCGCGGTCTCCACGGCGGCGCGCACATCACCTACCGTCACATCTTTCCGGCTGCCTATGCCCGCGACCATCATGGCTTCACCCAGCTCCACTGCATGACCGGCATGGCCGGGCGCCAGGCCTGCATCGAGCCGACGGGCGCCGCGCGGGACAGCGCGATGCGCAGGAGCTCGCCGCCGCACCTGTTATGCTGGTCGAGAAGCAGCGCTTCCATTTCGAGCGTCACGGCATTGGCGACCAGCCTGCCGCCCTGGCGCAGCGCCGTGATGGCCGTCTCGACAACCCCGGCATCGCTGCCGCCGCCGCCGATGAAGATCGCGTCGGGCGGGTCGAGCCCGGCGAGGGCCTTGGGCGCCGGCCCCTCGACAACCACCAGGCCGGGCACGCCGAAAGCCGTCGCATTGCGCCTGACGCGGGCGGCGCGGGTCGGATCGGCCTCGATGGCAATGGCGCGCAGCGAGGGATGCGCGAGCATCCACTCGATGCCGATCGATCCCGAGCCGGCGCCGATATCCCACAGCAGCTCGCCGTGCCGGGGCGCCAGCGCCGACAGCGTGACGGCGCGGATCTCGCGCTTGGTGATCTGGCCGTCATGCTCGAACAGATGGTCGGCGAGGCCGGGTGCCGCGGGCAGAACCCTCGCATCGGGCGTCGATTCAATTTCCAGCGCCAGGACGTTGAGCGGATTGATGTTTTCGAGATCGAAGGCGTCGGCGCGGGCCGTCCGGCGCGCTTCGTCCGGACCGCCGAGTGCTTCGAGGACCGTCATGCGCGATGGACCGAAGCCGAGTTCGCCGAGCAGGCGGGCGATGAGCGCCGGCGCGTCGCCATCGGAGGTCAGCGCAAGGATTCTCGCGCCGGGCTGGAGCAGGGGCCTGATGAGGTCGATCGCGTGGCCATGCAGCGATATGGCCTCGACATCCTGCAATGGCCAACCGAGCCGCGACGCGGCCAGCGAGATCGAGGACGGCGCCGGCAGGACGAGCATCTCATCCGGGCTCACCTTGCGCGCCAGCGTCACGCCGACGCCGTGATAGAACGGGTCGCCGGAGGCGAGCACGCACACATTGCGCCCGGCAAGCGCCAGCACGTCGTGCATGCCCGCGTCGAAAGGCACCGGCCAGGCACGCGATTCGCCTTTTGCCAGCGGCGCGACCAGGGCAAGGTGGCGTTTGCCGCCGAACACGAATTCAGCCTCGGCGATGCGCCGCTTGGCCTCGTCGCCGAGACCCGCTACACCGTCCTCGCCGATGCCGACTATCGTAAGCCAGGCGGCGCGCCCTCGACCCTTAGTAGGCATGATGACCCACCGTATTCTGATCCTCGGCGGAACCACGGAGGCCCGGCAACTGGCTGGCAAACTGGCGGACCGCGCGGATTTCTCGGTCACGCTGTCGTTGGCCGGCCGCACCGAAAGTCCCGTGGCGCAGGGTGTGCCGGTACGTGTCGGCGGCTTTGGCGGCGTGGACGGACTGGCAACTCATCTTCGTGACGAGCAGGTCGATCTGCTGATCGATGCCACCCATCCCTACGCCGCGCGCATCTCGGCCAATGCGGCCGAAGCAGCACGGCAGGCTGGCGTCCCTGTGCTTGCCTTGCGGCGTCCCGGCTGGGAGCCGATGGCGGGAGACCGCTGGACGCTGGTGGACGACGTGGCGGAGGCAGCGCGCGCGCTTGGCGCTGTCCCGCGCCGCGTCTTTCTGGCGCTCGGCCGGCAGGAGGTCGCCGAGTTCGAGGCGGCTCCCCAGCACAGCTACCTCATCCGCTCCGTCGATCCGGTCGAACCGAAGCTGGCGGTGCCCGACGCGACCTACCTTCTGGCGCGGGGCCCTTTCCCGGAAGCCGATGAACGGCGCCTGCTGGAACGGCATGGCATCGAAGCGATCGTTTCGAAGAACAGCGGCGGCCTCGCCACCTATGGCAAGATCGTCGCCGCGCGCGCGATCGGCATCGAAGTTGTGATGGTCCGGCGACCATCCCTGCCGGACGTGCCCTCGGCGGAAAGCGTCGATCGGCTGGCCGCCATGGTCGATCATTTTCTGGGGCCCGCTGCCGAACGCGGCGTGTAGACGAGCGCCGGCTTCTCGCCGCGCCTGATGATGCGGGTTTCCGGCGAGCCGATGATGATGCAAGTCGCCATGTCGGCCATATCAGCCTCGGCATTGGCCAGCAGGCAGATGTCGATGCGTTCGTCCGGCCGCCCGGCGGCGCGGCCGAATATCACCGGCGTGGTGCCGGGCAGGATCGCCTTGAGGCATTCGAAGGCGCGGCCGAGCTGCCAGGGGCGCGCCTTGCTGATGGGATTGTAGAGCGCGATGACGAAGCCGGCGCCGGCGGCCGCCAGCAGGCGCAGCTCGATCAGTTCCCAAGGCTTGAGGTTGTCAGACAGGGAAATGGCGCAGAAGTCGTGGCCGAGCGGGGCGCCGATGCGCGCGGCGACCGCAAGCATGGCGGTGACGCCGGGGACGACCGATATGTCGACGCCGCGCCATTCGGTCGGACCGGCCTCGATCGCCTCGCAGACGGCCGCCGCCATGGCGAAGACGCCGGGGTCGCCGCCCGAGACGACCGCGACATTGTGGCCCTCGGCTGCCTTGGCCAGCGCCTCGTTGGAGCGGGCAAGCTCCTCGCGGTTGTCGGAGGCGATGCGGGTCTGGTCGCCGCGCAGGTCGAGCCGGTCGAGATAGGGCTTGTAGCCATAGAAGAACGAAGCGTCGGCGACGGCGCGACTCGCTTCCGGCGTCACCTGATCGGCGTTGCCCGGCCCGAGGCCGATGACGGTGAGACGGCCGCTCATGACGTGGCTCCCGGCTTGCCGGACCAGCCCGCGACCAGCACGATGGCGAAGTAGGGCGCCTTGTCGTCGGTCTTTTCGGCCAGCCGCATCGACGAACCGCCGGCCATGGTGCCGCGCTCGACATAGACGGCCTTCGCCAGCTTGCCGGTGGCCTCCAGCGCGCGACGGATCTTCGGCAGGTTGCGGCCCACCTTCATGATGACGGCGGCATCCGTGTCGGCAAGCCGGCGCGTCAGCTCGAACTCGCTCATCGTGCCCGGCAGCACGCTCAGCACGTCGTCGCCCTGGACGATGGGAAGGCCGGTCGTCGACCAGCAGCCGGACATGGCGGTTATGCCCGGAATGACTTCGGTGGCGAACCGGTGCGCGAGGCGCACATGCAGGTGCATGTAGGAGCCGTAGAAGAGGGGATCACCCTCCGACAGGACAGCGACGGTCAGCCCGCGGTCGAGATGGGCGGCGACGCTTTCGGCGGATTGCTCGTAGAAATCCGCGATCTGCGAGCGGTAGTCGTCGTGATCCTTGTCGATTTCCGTCGTCACGGGATAGAGCAGGGGCAGTTCCACCATGCCGGGCTTGAAACGCGCCTCGACGATGGCGCGCGCATTGCTGTTGTTCCCGCGCTTGGCGAAATAAGCGACGACATCGGCCTCGGAGAGTGCCCGCGCCGCCTTCAGCGTCAGCAGTTCCGGATCGCCAGGACCGGTTCCGACACCGATCAGCCTTCCTTTCGAAATCGCGTTCACAGGCCGGGCCTCGCCAAAGCGTTGAGCGCCGCCGCCGTCATGGCGCTGCCGCCAAGCCTGCCGCGCACGATGGCGTAGGGCACGCCATAGGAGTTCTCGGCCAGCGCATCCTTGGATTCCGCCGCGCCGACGAAGCCGACCGGCATGCCGATGATCGCGGCCGGCTTCGGCGCGCCGTCGCGCAGCTTTTCAAGCAGGTAGAACAGCGCGGTCGGCGCATTGCCGATGGCGACGACGGCGCCCGCCATGCGCTCGCCCCACAGGTCGATAGCCGCCGCCGAACGGGTGTTGCCGATTTCCCTGGCGAGATCGACGGTGCGCGGATCGCGCAGCGTGCAGACGACCTCGTTTCCGGCGGGCAGGCGGGCGCGAGTCACGCCGTGGGCAACCATTTCCGCGTCGCAGAAGATCGGAGCGCCGGCGGCGAGCGCCGAGCGCGCAGCAGTGACGAACCCTTCGGAGAAGACGAAGCTGGCGGCGGCCTCGACCTGACCGCAGGCATGGATCATGCGGATGGCGACATCGGCCTCGGCATCGGAGAAGCGCGACAGGTCGGCCTCGGCGCGGATGATGGCGAAGGAGCGCTCGTAGATCGCCATGCCATCGTGAATGTAGTCGTAGGCGGCCATGTTCATTCCTGTCGATAAGCCTCGGCGATGCCTGCCGCGCCCAGCCTGGCCAGGCAGGCGGCAACAGTCTCGCCGGGATGTCTCGCGCGGCCGATCAGCGCCGCGACGCGACCGATGCCGCGCGCGGCGTCATAGCGCGGCCTGTATCCCGCAGGAAGGGCCTTCGCCGTCCCGTCCACGACAAGTCCGGCTCCATTTTCGCCGCCGACCACCGCAAGCGCCGCCGGGCCGGGATGCGCGCAACCCTTGGCGCAGCCAGAAACATGCAAAATGAAGGAGCCGTCGAAAAGGTCGGCGCTTCCGGAGGCCACGGCCTCGGCCAGCTCGCGCGTCGCGATCCGCCCCGAAGCACAGGCCGGCATGCCGGGGCAGGCGGCAATTCTGGCGCGGGGATCGGCGGCGTCCGTGAGGAAACCCAGTCGCACCGCCTCTTCCCGCAAGGCCGGGAGTGCTGGCGTCGCAAGACCGAGGAAAAGCAGTGTCCGGCCGGGTGCGAAGCGGATTTCGCTGGCGCCCATCGCCAGTGCCTTGCCGGCGAGGTCGGCCAGCGTGCCCGCCGGCACGCTGCCGAAGGGAAGGCCGATACCCAGTGCGTGGCCACCAACCACATCGAATATCCCTATCGGAGCCTTCGCGCCGGACTTCGGTCCTTCCCGCGCGACGCCTTCGATCGAAATTTGCCCGGTTCGGCCGTTGTTCGGCAGCGCGGCGACGAAGGAGGTGAAACACCACGCGGCAAGCGAAGCGAGCTGCCTCTGGTTCAAGTCCCGGGTGTGCGCCTCGCGGCCTTTCTCGGCGACCATTCTCAGCGCGGCGATGGCAATGTCGCGCGCTTCGTCGTCGCCGGCCGTCGTGACGGCGCGCTCGCCACCATCTTCGCCGGCGACGGTGACAATCCAGCGAGCCCCGGCGTTCGATCTCGTCGCGGCAAGACGCACATCGGCGGTGACGCTATCCATCGGCAGGCCGCCGCCGCCGTCGACGACCACGGAGACCTTCGGACCCAGCCGTCCAGGCAGGCCGGCCGCTTCGGCCGCCGCTCCGATCCGCTCGACCAGGGGGCGGGGATCGGCGATCTCATGCGGATCGAGACCCGCCAGCGCTCCGGCCTCGACCGGAATGCCGTCGCGCACGACAATGCCGAGCGCATCGACCTCCGCGGCGAGCAGGGCAGCGCTTTCTGCGGTCAGGCCGCGAATCTGCAGGCTGCCGCGGGCGGTGATCTCGACGATGCCGTTGCCATGGCGGAGGGCCGATTCTCAGAGTCCGATCAAGGATTTGGGAGACAAACCTCCAGCGACGGGGTTGAGCCTCGCCAACAGCCCGTCACCGGTCTGCATGGGTGCCTTCAGGGTCGGGCATGCGCCACGGCGAAGCTCAGCGGTCATGCCGCCACCTCCAGGGCACGGGCTTCCTCGATCAGCGCCGCCAGATCGTCATCGACGGCGTTGCGAAGCGGATGCCAGAGGCCGCGTCGTCGTGCCGACTGGAGCCGCTCGGCGATGACCCTGGCGGCGGCCGGGATCTCGCGCAAGATGAAGTCGCGGACTGCCGGA
>Ga0066256_1002628_pt1 | contig 19272 bp, 8 predicted proteins | sample ThiBio_1000_biof_FD_87107 | JGI IMG/M metagenome (GOLD analysis project Ga0066256, IMG submission 87107) | Wastewater bioreactor microbial communities from Cape Town, South Africa - Thiocy_expt_1000_biof (version 2) | ecosystem: Engineered > Bioreactor > Thiocyanate-remediating >... | reverse complement strand
GGTAGCCGAAGACTGCGTCAAGCTCGGCATTCCGGTGATGGCGCTGTTTCCAGTCATCGACCCGGCGCTGAAGACGCCCGACGGCATCGCCGCCACCAACCCCGAGGGGCTGGTGCCGCGCGCCGTGGCCGAGCTCAAGCGCCGCTTCCCCGAGCTGGGCGTGCTCACCGACGTGGCGCTCGACCCCTACACCAGCCACGGGCAGGACGGCGTCATCGACGACGACGGCTACGTGATCAACGAGCCCACCGTCGAGATCCTGGTCAAGCAGGCGCTGGTGCAGGCGCAGGCCGGCGTCGACATCGTCGCGCCGTCGGACATGATGGACGGCCGCATCGGCGCCATCCGCAACGCGCTCGAAGGCGCCGGCCACATCCACACGCACCAGGGGAAGCAAACTACGCAAACTGCGGCGCGTCGCGGCGCCCCGCCGCGGGTGCCCGTGCATGCCAAAGTGGGTAGTGAAGCGGCCGCATCGCTCCTCTGGCGGCTCCTGGTTACGCACTGGTTATGTGGGTTGCGATAATGCGGCAGGGTGCTTTAATACGCCCCGACACAAAGCACCGAGCCTCCTCACGTGTCGCCGTACCGCGTGTTGCTGCGTTCGTGCTATGGCAGCACCAGGGCAGCAGAGCGCAGCAGGCAGCTGACACGCGGGTACAAAGCAGCGCGCATGGCACAACACACACGCGGATGCACGCACGACTGGCAGCTGTGTGATGTTGGCGCGGCCAGCACCGCCCGACTGTTGGTGCTCAGGGTGTCAGGGCGACACTGCGTACCGCGGCCACGGCGCTGGCAACCAACATAAAGTACCACCGGCGCCATTTCACCCATCAAAACCACCCCCACGCCATAACACACATCAATGTACACACGGCACAACCCCCGATGTTGTGATACGCGCCCGCGTGCCGCCGCTGTGGTGGTGGCAAGGTGGCCGCGTCCGGGAAACGCCAGTACCACAACCACCACTGCCACTACAACGCAGCGGGCGGCCGCACAACAACACGGCCGCCACGGCTGCCGAGACACGTACGTTGACAACAGGACGGCGGCGGTGCTCGCGCGATAATTGGACGTGTTCGCCCCCACCACCGCTGCTGTGTTGGCGCGGCGGCCTGTTTCGCCAATGTTCATCATGGGACGACTTCAAAGTTCAAAATGTTGATGGAGAACACGCAAGTTGGAACTCCAGCGGTGAGTCAGTGGCGCGGGCCCACCCCACCGCGACACCGGGCCTTTGCCATGAGCACGCGGCGCTCACACGCTAGTCCACTCCAGCTCGTCATCTTCGCCGCTGCCGCCGCTGCCGCCGCTGCTGCCACCCGGCACGCGCATCGTGGGCGCGTGCGCTGCGGCTGCAACAGGTGACGCAGGTCGTGACTGTGGCGGCGACGCGGCGGCAGAAGTAGCGGCAGCAGCGGCGACGGCTGCTAATGCCGTCGCCGTGGCAGCACCCGCGGGCGCCGCACTGCCGCTACTCCGCCGGCTGCCGCTGGTTGACGGCGGCGTGGCGCTGCGAGGCACAACAACAGCGGCAGCAGGGCTGCTCCTGCCACTCGTCGTTGTTGGTGCAGCCGCAGCGGCACCAGCAGTGTCAGCAGCGCTTCCACCATCGCCGTCAGCTCCCCTCCCACTACCGCCGCCGCCGTCGGCATCGCCGCCGCCCCATGCCACATCGTCGCCGTCACCCGCGTCCAGGTTTGCCAGCATGGCGCGCGCCGCGGCCGCCTGCTCACTGGCTGCCGCATTGTGTGCAGTAGCCGCCACAGCAGCGGCAGCAATCGCTGCTGCCTCTGCCTCTGCCTCGTCGCCCGCCCGCTGCTGGCTGGGCGACCCGCCGCTGCCGGTTGCCAGACCGGGTGCTACCGCCGCCGCCAGCGTGTTCTCTACCGTGCCCGCCGCCGCCGCAATGTCAGTGGTCAGCACGGAGAAGAATTCGCGCAGGTCGCGCCCCGCCACCGCCGCCGAATCTGCCACAATGGACGACAGGGGCGCCGCCAGCGCGCCCCAAAACGATGACAGCATGCCGCCGCCTGACGCTGGTTGTGATGCTGGCGCGGCGGCGACCGGTGGCGGCGCGACGGGTGGTGCGGCTGGCGGCACGCCGGCAGGTGACGCCGGCGGTGCCTCCGTCATTGCAGCGCTGTGCTATGGCGCTCGAGTAGTAAACACAGCAGCAGGTGACGCGAACGAGGGGCCACCGACGCGGCGAACGCTGCGACGAGGGGAATGAGGTGAACGCGATCAGGGGTTCAGCAACGGCCAGCAAGTTGTTCGACTGTGCTCAAACGGGCCGATGAATCAACCACACGAGCGCGGTACCCAGCACAAATGACGAGTGTCTACAATCTGCAGCTGGGAGTAACATCTGGCAGCGTCGCGTGGCGCCGTGGCAGATACCATGTTTCAACCGCTCTGTGAGCGACACCTGCATCAACCGATAATTTCCAAGCCGCCACTCCGATGCCGATTTCTCGCGTTACCACGCACATTCCGTGCGCACCACCCAGATGAATCACATTTAAGTATCCATCTCCATGCGTGTGAGGCGTGTTTGTTGTGAATACACTCGTGGGTGGAGCGATTTGTCGCAATGAAAAAGCGGGTCCCGTTTTCCGTTACCGGCGACGCCAGAGTGCCAGCGCCACCGACACATATGCACATGCACACCGGTGCAGCGCAATGCAAAACTAATTGTGGGAGAGGGATACTTGTAGCAGATTGGTTGTATATCGCGCTCTATTTTGTGTACTGGCATCGTATTACTCCCAATAACCAGTTGCCACCCTCGTCCTCCACCCAGCCACTACCAACCGACACCACCGCATCTAACACCTACACCCACACACCGCCGCTAACAAATACAATGGCAACCCTGGCGGCGTCGGCCACCGCGCCGCTCACGGTGCTGCACTGCGACATGCACAGCGACGTGCGGGACACGGCAGTGAAGCTGGCACGGGAGGCGCTGGCGTCGGCGGCGGCGGCAGCGACGCCCAGCTCGGCGGCGGCAGCGGCACCGGCGGGCGGCGGCAAGGGCAGTGCGGCGGGCGCGGCGGGTGGTGCCGGCGGTGGCGGGGCGGGTGGCGCTGGGGCAGGCGGCGGGGCGGGTGCCATCATTGCCGGCGGCGCCAGTGGCGGGTTTGAGAAGGATGCGGCGGCGCTGGTGAAGAAGGGGATGGAGTCGGCGTGCGGCGGGTGCTGGCACGTGGTCATGGGCGCCTCCTTTGGCGCCTCCATTAGCCACGACAACAACGCGGCGGTGCTGTTTAAGCTGGGCAAGATGGCGGTGCTGGCGTTCCAAACGTTTGAGGACTCCTCCCTCGTGCTGGCCAAGAGCGCCGCAGGACGGCCGGCGCCGGGCCGCCGCGAGGGCAAGAAGGGGGAGGACGAGGAGGAGGAGGGGTGAGGCGCGCGTGTACCATTGGAACCGTCTATCAACGCCTTGTGCCGCCGTCCCGCTGTTACCCCCCGTGTGCCTGCATGCTGCTGTTTCCTTGAACTCATGTACACAAAAAAACTTCAAACTATTGAACCACCCCCCTTACTGCAGCTTGTCGCCGTCGCCAGGCGGTGTGTCGGCTGCCGGCTTGCCCGCCGCGTCGCGGCTGGCCGCCATGTTGCGCCACGTGCTGCCAGGCACCGCCTCCTTGTGCACCACGCCGGCGGCTTGTGCCGCAGCGGTGCGCGCGCGCCCCATCTCTGCCTCCGGCGAGTAGTATGGCTGCACACAGGGGTGGGTGGGTGAATGGGGTTGGGATGCTGTTTGTGCAACGGCGGTGGCGGCGACGGCATGGGTAGCAAGGGGGGCGCACGTACCACGTAGATGTTTGCATACGCAACCATGACCAGCATCGCCGCCAGCAGGAACGGCGCGACGCGGTAGTTGCGTCCGCCTTCCATGTTGCGTGGTCCCGAGCGCGCCATGATGATGGCGGGTCGTTTGTGTTGGCTGCAGCGTGGGAGGCGCAGTTGGGGTCGGGGTGTTGCAAGGATAGCAGCAGCGACAATACAGTTGCTGCAGTGGTCATGCATGGCGGGCCAGTTCACAGGTACCACCGTTCCAGGTACAACAGTACACGACAGTACCGTGTCGTCGGGAGCATCACCTGCCGCTGGCGGCTGTCAGTGTCCGCCGCAAAAATGACTCACTCTAGCGACCCATCAGCAAAAATCACCCCACAGGACACACCAGCAGCATGCAGGGTCCACGTACCAGTGAAGAAATTGCGTGTCCACCGTGCGGCAGCGACTTCCATGCTGCCCGCTGCAGCTGGGTCTGGTGGCCATTCGCGTCGTTTGCGACGTCGGTGCAGCAGCAGCAATGGTATCCTCGATGATACCTCCACAAATATGGAGTAATTACCATAACGCCAGCACTGGAAGTATGACATGGTCAAGCAACAGGACGCCTGTGTGTAAGCGGCTGTGGCTCCGTCTTTAGTATTCTGGTACGACGGACATAATCACAGCTGCAGTGCCGACAAGTTTGCTGCGTTCCGTGGCGTTCGGATACGCCCGTCGCCACTGGCGGCATGATGACGACGGTGATAACAAATCGCAGCCGGCGGCATACCACACGCAGTTAACACCTGCAATTGCATGCCAATAGCAAATAATGCCGCCACCGGGAGCGCGGTGCTGCGCGATAATGTGAATACTTGCGAATTTTGTCGCCGCGTATGTGGACCACTCGGTCCACACCCAACCACCAACGCAGCAGCAGAAAGAGCAGTAGCAGCAGCAGCAGCAGCAGCAGCAGCGGCCCCTAGCTTTGCCACCGCCGCTGGCGCAACCGCGCATGGCTGCGGCAGCGGCGGCAGCGGCACCTAGGACGCCGCCCGCGCGACGACGCCGGCTTGTGGAGCAGCGTGGGCCAGATGCAGCGGTGACGGATGGCGGCAGCACTGATACTGATGGTGTCGTGGCGGAGCATGTTGCGAGTGAACCGCGGCAAACGCCGCGACGGCGGGGGCGACAGCAGCAGGACGCAACGACGGCGGCAGCGGTAGACGACATCGACGCACTAATGTTAATGGCTGCCATGCCGCTGCCGCCGCACCTGCATGCGGCAGCAGGAGGCGACTCCGCTGCTGCTGCTGCTGCTGCTGCTGCTGCTGCTGCTGCTGCTGCTGCTGCTGCTGCTGCTGCTGCAACAGCTGAAGGCCGTGCCTTGTTTGCGGGCACGCTATTCGCGCCGCTACCGGTAGACTGCCGCATCGTAGGAGCAGATGCGGCGGCTGGCACCATGAATGATACCGCCCCCTTTACACCTGTCCCGCTGCCGTGTTGGCCGCGCGCTGCGCTGGCAGCGGTGTCTGCGCCACCCCTGCCCAGTTTGCTGCCACCAGTACACTTGCCATCACCGCCATTGCCATTGCCGACACCCCCGCCGCTGCCACGCGTACCCACCCACGCGCTATCTGGCGTCCCCACGCTACCCGTGGTGGGTGCGATTGCACTGCCGCCGTCAGAGGAGCTGGTCACGTTGCCGCCGCGAGGACGAGGGCGGGCGGAGAGTAATTATCCGCGAACGACAAGCGGCGCCAGCGGCGACAGCGACCTTGTGTTTGGGGTGGGCACACGGCTGCCGAGCTACCTGGTGGCGCCGCCGGCAGGGCGCATCAGCTGGGCAGCGATCGCGGCACCCATTCCGTTGGAAGAGGTGACGGCAGCCATGCTGCCGGCGGCACCTGCGCAGCATCGCATTGCACAGAACCGACCGCCGCTGCCGCCACCACTACCTGCACCACCGGCTGCACCGCCGCCGCCACCTCCGTCGCACACCATCATTCCGGTACCAGTACCGCTGTTTTCATCAGTGTGTGGCGCCCTCGTGCCATTCATGGCGCCGACTGCCTGGCCGCCGCCGCAGCAGGTACCGCCGCCACAGCCCACCGCCGCTGCCGCTGCCGCCGGCGGCGGCGGTGAGGTGTGGATTTCACCGAGTTTTGGAAGCCACCCGCCTGCCGCTGCGCAGCACCCGCAATCGCCTCCAACGCCACCACCAGAGTCGCCGCCGCCGTTTACGCCGCCACCGACATCACCATCGCCCAGCGGTGACGCTGTTGTTGTGCTGTCTCTGACGCCAGACGCGGGTGGCGGCAGCAGTGTGGTGGAGGTTGTTGACAGCGACGATGGCTGTGGCGCCGCTGCCGCTGCCATGTTTGTGGACGACGACAGTGCCCTACCGGCATCACCGCCACCACCGTCACCTGCCCCGTCCCCTCCACCACCGCCACCACCGCCACCAAAGGTGCCGCAAGCGCCGCCACCGCAGCCGCGGTCCATACTGCGGCGTCCCCCTGTTGCCGCTGCGCCAAGTTTGGCCCCAACGCCGTCGCCCTCCACGCCGCCCGCGCTGCCGCCTTCCAGTGGCTCCAAGCGCGCCCTCATGATGGCGTCGCTGGCAGCCGCGCGCATCGCCTTCTAGGGCGCCGCAAGTTAATGTAAATATGACATGAAATTCAAGTGCCAATCAGACGCGCACTCGCATTGCCGCGCATGCAACCAAACACGCACCCGTGTCTCACACGGACATCCACAGGCTGCAAACGGGAACAGACACGAGAGAGGGAGAGGGGCACGTGCACCTTGGTGGCGCGCCTTTCTCGTTGCATACAAAACAGAGCGCTGGTCTGGTCAAGTCATACATGCACATAACAGGGCTGCCGCTATCGCGCTCGCACACCACCGCCACCGCCGCGGTTCTTACCACCGCTACCACCTCCGTCGCCACCACCGCCGCCACCGCCACCGCCGCTCCCACGTTTAGGGCGGCTGGTGGTGGTGGCGCCACTGCCGCCGTCGTCTTCCACGGCGGCAGTGCCGCCCGGTGTGGGCGCTGCGGAGGTTGACGGCGCCGCGCGCGCCCGAGAGGCGGCGGTGGCGGGCGACACGGTGGCGCTATCCACTGCAGCCTCGGGCGCCTCTGGCACCGTAGGGAAGTGCGAGCCCCCCGGCTCACCGGGTGCCGCTGTGGCGGTGGCGGCGACTCCCAGCGAATCTGAATCGCTGCCGCCGGCGCTGCGCGTGGGGCTGCCAGACCACACGTCGCGGTTAAGCGCAGAAATCTTGGCCATGGTGGCATTCAGCACGCTGGAGGAGCCTTGGAGCGGGCCGGCAACCCGGCCCCCTACGGGGGCGGGGGGGGGGGTGGGGCGGGCGCGGCGGGCGGGGGTCGGGGGGCGCGGCGCCCACAGCCCCGCCGTGCTGTACCGCCGCCCCCCCCCGCCGCCACTGCCGCCCACGCCGGCGTCATCATGCGGCGAGCCCTCGGGCACCAGCACCGGTACGCCATTGAAAGACGACACGTAGTAGCCGCCGGCAGCGGCATCAATGCCGCCCATGCCGTCCGCGCCGTACGTGGCGCGCGGCAACGCAAACACGCTGCCCGGCGGCGGCAGCGCCGGCGCCATCATGAGTGGTGGCGGCAGGCCACCCACCGTCGCCGCGTCGAGGTGCGCAAACGCAGGCGTGGCGGCATACCAGCCTGCCCCGCCGCGCGGCACGTCCGCGCTGCTAGAGGCGCGCCCCCGCCCGCCACTCATCGCGCCGCCGCCGCTCGCCGCGGTGTAGTATGGCGTGGCGCCCGGCGGCAGGCGGCCCGCCATGCGCGGGCTCCAATACGCTGCCGGCGCCATGTGCATTGGCGTGGCGCCGCTGGCGGACGCGGCGCCGCAGGTATCGCACCGCCCGCCGCCACCACGGTGCGCGTGGGGCGGTGACGGGGTGGGATGCCGCAGCAGCCTGCGCGCGCTGCTGTACGCACCCGCACCATCGCCACCACCGCTACCGCTGCCGCCGCCGCCGCCGCCACCGCCGTTGCGGTTGGGAGTAGCAGCTGAGTCGTATGTAGCACCCCATCGACCCCTGCCGCCGTCACTGGTTTGACGGCTTGCTGCGCTCCCGGGCGGCATGCAGGCGGCCGGCGAGGTGGCTGCCGCCGCGTCGCCGCTGCCGCTGGGAGTTGCAGTACCACTGCCGCCGCTGCTACCGCTGGGATTGGCGCCGCCGCCACCACCAGTACCACCAGCGGCGGCGCCAGAGCTGCTACTGCTGCCGCTGCCCGCCGCCGCCTGCGCCGCCTTCATGGCGGTGCGCGCGGTGGCAAGCGCGGACACCATCTGCGTGTTGGTGGACAGCATGCCGCCGCGCACCGACTCGCCCAGCCAGGGCGCCTCCATCCACTCGATGGCGGGGTAGATGATGAGGCCGTCAAACAGCCACACGGCGACGTAGCGGTGGCCAACAAGCACGTCGTCCGCGATGCGGTGGTAGGCGTTGAACAGGGTGACAGCAAAGTAGGTGGCAAGGACGACGTCCAGAGTGTAGTGGTACCGGGAGGCGACGATGGTAAACAGGATGACGGCAATGTGCAGCCACACCAGCAGCTTGACGGGGTTGATGACGAACGTGCCGGGCTTGACGCGGTAGTAGGAGTGCCACACCATGCCGCACAGCACCACCGCCATGGTGTGGCCCGAGAACACCATGTCACCCGCCGAGCGGCACGGGTCGGCAGAGTCATTCACAAAGATGGAGAGGCCGCGCTTCAGCGCCTCGCGCCACGGCACCTCCAGGAACGGCACCGTGCCGGGCGTCGTGACGGTGCAGCGCGGCGAGGCGTCCGGCACGGCGGTGACAAGCACCGTGACGGAGCGCCACAGCGCCAGTGTGCCGTACACAATCATGGCGCGGCGCAGGAGGAGCCAGCGGCAGGGCTGCCACAGCGAGAACGCCAGTGTGGCGGCGATGAGCGTGAACATCAGGTGCTCTGCCAGCTCGATGCCGCCCAGCTTGATGTTGGCGCCCGTGCCAGACAGCGCCGACGTGCCCGGCAGCTCCACCTCCTCCAGGTATGGCACCAGGTCGTGCAGCACGTCAGGCAGGTGGCCCGCATGCTTGGGGTTGCGGTACCACGCCACGCCCGACGCCAGCGACATGACCACCGCGCCCGCCAGCGCATACACACCCGCCGCCAGCACGCGCCGCCCGATGGGGTGCCGCCCCACTATCACAATCAGCGGCAGCGCCACCAGCGCCATGAGGCGCATGTTGTGCGCGCCCACGTGCTCATGCATAATGCCCGTCAGCCAGCCGTGCACCCACGCCACCACGCCGCCCAGCAGCGCCGCCGTGCTCAGCGACGACTTGGCGCCCCACCCTGACGTCGATGCTGCGGCGGCAGCAGCAGCTGGCACGGCGGTAGCGGGTGGCGTGCGCCGCACATCACCTCCCTTCCGCGGCGACACCATGCTATGTGCCGCAGCCGCAGCCGCCGCCGTTGCTGGTGACGCACCAAGACGCGCCGCCGTCAGCGTGCCCAGCACGGTGGGCGCCTCAGCCGGTGGCGACCGGTGCGTTGCATGGGCGGATGCCGGCGCTGCAGCTGCGGCAGCTGGCGCTACTACTGGCACTACTGCTGGACCTGCAACTGCTGCTACTGCTACTGACGAGTTGGCACCCTCTGCTGCAGCTGCCAGCAGCGTTGGAGGAGCACTGTTAGCCGCTGTCGCCTCTGCCGCCTCTGCCAGCGGCGGCGGCGACTGGTGGACGCCGGCAGCAGCCATGCCGCCTGCTGCTGCCTGCCTCACTAGGGGCTGCCTATTGAGAGCTGCTCACCTCGGGGCAGCAGCAGCAGGAGGAGCAGCAGCCGTAGCAGTCCCAGCAGCAGCAGCAGCAGCAGCCCTCTCACGCCCAGCACCAGTGACCCCCAGAGCAGGGACACGGCAGGAGCAGCAGTACCAGCAGCACCACCAGCAGCAGCAGCACCAGGAACCAAGGAGCAGCAGCAGCAGCAGCAGCAGCAGTAGACACCAGGGAGCAGCAGTAGGCAGCAAGAGAGAGTAGTAGTAGTAGTAGAGGAGTAGAGAGAGAGAGAACGGGGCACTAGTAGAGGGAGAGGGGGGGAGGTGAACCGGTAACAAATAAAAATAAAAAGTCACACTTGCAGACACACAACGCCACCTAATAGACAAATACCGTTGATTTGAAGGCGGGCGGTGCACACCCACGTGAAAATGGCGGTGTGCGGGTGCACTATGGCGGCGCAAAGTAGGCCGAAAAGAAGGGGGAAAGAAGAGAAAGAAAGAGACATGCGCCATTCTGCAGCAATTTCATCCGATCCGCTGGGAATCAACGCTAATCCGCACTAGGTACAGACGCCTGGTGGCATCATAGTAGTAGTGTTGCAGAAATTGGCGGCCCGGGTGTAATAGGTGCCAAAAATGGGCAAGTTGGAAAATTTACAGCCTGATGTTGTTAGGCTGCGCCAATTGCTGGCTTTTTCTTGACAGCCTGATTTGAGAAAGACGTGACGCGTGTCGCGGCCACTCGTCGACGGCCAGTGGCGGCGCCCGGGCCGCCGTCGCCACACGTGACGCAGCGCCGGACAGCGCCGGCAGTGCTATTTGTCAATGCGGGATCGTGTTGTTTGTGCACGAACGCGCATGGTTGTTTCAGTGCCGCGGTGTGTGTCGCAAACACTGCTGGTGCCCACTACCCATGACACATGACGAGTCGTCGTTTCAACAGCCACCACCACCCAGTTGAGAGCGCCAATCGCGCAGCGTCGTCGTCGTCCCCAACGCGTGCACCCCGGCGTAGCGCAAGTGTACCTAGTAGTGGACAGTCCCACTGTTTGCTGGCGGTCGGACCCGCACGCGTGGAGGCGGCGGCTGACTGCCACCCCACTTGTCCAGTGGAGGTTGCCAACCGCACGTCACGTGCCCTTTCTTCGGACAACATATGACAATAAAAACACTGTCACTGAGCGAGGCTGCTTGCTGCCGCACGCGGTGCGGCTTGGCACACCGCGCGTCCACGATCATTGTTGTTGGCGGCCTGTTCTCGTACGCGCGGCGGTGTGCTGGCGGCAGTGGCTGCTGAACACAACAGTGTCATACCGGTCGCAAAACCTACACAAACGGGAAAGTGTGACAGCGGCAGCGCTGCAGCAGCCTGGTAACTGCTGACGCGGCAGCGCACGGCAGCAATGGAGCGCCACCAGCACGCCCGGATCATGCGGGCTGCATTGGTGGCCACCACGGTGGCTGCCACAGTCATGGTGCTGGTGCTGCACTCCCGGCACGCCGCTGGCGAGCGGCACGTGGCAGCGGCGGGGGGGCACATCTGCGTGGTGCAGGATGGCGGCCGTGTCGCATGTATTGGCAACACCACCGCAACCGGGCGGCTGACCCCGCCACCAAATACCACGTTCCATGCTGTGACGGTCGGTGACGACTTTAGCTGCGGCCTCACTGCCAATGGCAGCAGCCTGCGGTGCTGGGGTGACCTGCCGGGCAACGCGTCACAGCTGCCGTCAGCATCCACCTTCTTCATTGATGCGCACGCCGGCCCGCGTCATGTGTGCGGGCTTGTGCCAAATGGCACAATCTACTGCTATGGTAATGCGTCATCACGCGGTGCCGTCGACACGCCGCCAGGTGTTGTGTTCCAAGGCGTCAGCGCGGGTGTTGACTACACCTGCGGCGTGGCGCGCAACCACAGTGTGGTGTGCTGGGGTGACACCACTAACCCAGTGGTGGCAAATGTGTCGAGTTGGCGGGCTATCACGGATGCGGAGCACGTGGCGGCGGGAGCCGACCATGCGTGTTACGTACGCGTGAATGGCAGCGTGGCTTGCTGGGGCAGCAATAGTCGCGGCGCCACGATGCCGCCGGCGGCGCTGGCATCTAGCAGCAGCGTGTGGTGGCTGGCCGCGGGTGCCGGCATGACGTGCGCCATGTCAGCCACATTCGTGCCGTCACAGGTGACGTGCTGGGGTGCGGTGACTGGCACCATGGCGGCCGCCGGCTACGAGGTAGCATGTTCCAGCTGGGGCTGTGTGGCATCCATCAACGGCGGCACCACTGGCCGGCTGGTGGTTGCAAGTGCAAGCGGTGGGGCGCCGGTGCCGCAGGATGTGGGCACCAATCTGGGCAGCGGTGCTGTGGTCACCACGCTGGCAGGCAACGGCACGCGCGGCTTCGCCGACGGCGTGGGAACTGCGGCACTGTTCAACCAAACAGGTGGCATTGAGCTGGATGGCAGCGGTGGGCTGTACGTGGCAGAGTGGGGTAGCCACATTGTTCGACAGGTGGACATCGCGTCTGCAACTGTAACACGAGTGGGTGGCATTGCCGGCACTAGCGGCCGGGCGCAGGGCGGAGCACCACTGAACTCCACATTCAGTCAGCCGCGCGGCGTGGAGGTAGACAGCGCCGGCAACGTGTATGTGGCCGATACCGCCAACCACGCCATTCGCATGCTGTCGGGCGCGTGGGTGGCAGGCAGCAAGAACGGCACAACTGGGTCAGCAGACAGCGGCGTTGGCACCAACGCGTTGTTCAATTGGCCGTCTGCGGTACGCTTGGATGCGCTTACCGGGGTGCTGTATGTGGCAGATAGCAACAACTATAAGGTGCGCACCATTGCTGCCACCGGTTCGCGCACCGTTGTGACGCTCTACACATACTCAAATGCCGTCCGCGACATTGCACTGAACCCCGCGGCGGGCGTCATATATGTGGCCGTGGGCAGCTCAGTGTACAACCTCACGTACGCTGGCGTTTCTATGCTGCTGGCAGGCTCCGCCGGTACCCCCAGTTTTGCTGACGGCACAGGCACTGTGGCGCGGTTCAACAACATCTTTGGGTTGGCGCTGGATGCCGGCGCGGGGCTGCTGTATGTGGCAGACTACGGCAACCACCGCATCAGGCGCGTTACCACCGCGGGCGGCGTTGTGACCACCATTGCTGGATCCAGCACCGCGGGGTTTGTAAATGGCATCGGTGCTTCAGCACAGTTTAACCAACCATTTGGCATTGCGGTGGATGTTGCCTGCGGCTTCCTGTATGTCAGTGCGGATCAAAACAACGCAATTCGGCGAGTGCAGTTCCAACTCCCTGCCGTGGCCCTCATGGTTGCCGGCCGACTCCCGCCGTCTCCCGTGCCGTCCACCCATCAGCTGACGGCCTGGCGCGCGCTGGGAACAACTTCCAACGCCACGGGGGCAGCAACGGTGCTGGAGGTGCTGGATGCGCGTAACGTCACCTTTGTGTCAGCGCTGGCAGCCGCCAATACCGCCGGCCTGAACACAGTGTTTGACACGCTGCTGCTGGGGAACGTGACGCTGGCGCCACGAGACGTAACGCCGGCAGCCGCCGGCAACGCCAACACCACCTTCTCCACATCGGCGCAGCGTGGCTTACGCACACTATCCATCACAACCGTCACTGTGCCAGCAGCTGCGCTGGCACTACCTGCCCTCACCAACCTCACGCTGACCGCACCAGCGTTGCGACAGCTGACACTGGGCGCAGGCGGCTTGAGCGGGCTGCCAGCACTGTCATGCCTCAACTGCGCCGGTGCTGGTGGGCTTGTCAACATCTCAGGCCTTGTCGCCGGCAGCCTGCTGTCGCAGCCAACTTCACTGCCGCTCATCACGGCGGTGGATGCCCGCACCACCGGCATGACGAGCGTGTACGAGAACGACTTTGACGGCATGCCAGCGCTGCGTTGGTTGTCGCTGGCGGGCAACACAAACCTGAACTTCATCAGCGACGCCGCCTTTTCGTCTGGCAAGCAGCCGGCACTGGCGGTGCTGGACCAGTCGCGCACACCGCTGACAAACAACAGTGGCTGCCGGCCTGGCTCGTCAAATCGCATCCTGCTGCTCCCCGTTGGCGGGACGCAATACTACGCATGCAACATGTGTCCGTCGGGCGCGTCATGCGCTGGTGGCGCCGCGGTGCCTGTTCCGTGTGGCGCCAACACGTACTCGCCCGGGTTTGCGGGGCTCTGCACGCCATGCCCAGCAGGCACTTACGCAACTGGTGCCGCGAAGGAGTGCATTGCCTGCCCGTCGGGCCTGGTAGCACCAGGCTGCAACGCCACCGGCTCGTGGCGCGACACCATCACATTAGTGGCTGACGGTGCCACCAGTTGGGTCAACGCCTCCATCTACCTCGTGCCTTCTGGGAAACAACCCGCCGCCGCCAATGTGTCGTGCGGCTCGCTTGCTGTCGTGTCAACCAACGTGGTGTCATGCGCGCTGCTCTTCATGCTGCCGGCGTCAACTACGTCACCGTTGCTCACGCAGGTGTGGGTTGCGCACGCTGGCACGGGTGGCATTCCTCAGCGGCTCAACGCAACGGTCATGCTGGCGCCGCCGCCACCGGTCGCACTTGCGCCGGGCGGCGGGCTCGGGTTGTCGCCGATTACGCCTGGTGCTGGCCGCATCGTTCTGCGCCTGCCGGTGCCACGGTTGACGGCTCCTGACTGGACCGCTGCCGGCCTGCTGCCGCCACCACAAACTACTATCGACGACCTAACCGTGTGGCTGGCTGGCGTCCCGTGCACCGACGCAGCTTGGGAGACGGCCACCACCCTGTCGTGTGCAACGCCCGCCACCGACGCTACCAACATCGCCGCCGTGGTGCAGCTGGCGGGTGGGGCGTTCAATGTCAGCGGCGTGTTGCCGACGCTGCTACAAGCAACCCCCGCACTGGCAGCAAGCACGGAGCTGCAGCTACTGCCGTCCGCGACGGCAGCGCACCCCGTCATCAACATCACGCTGGCGGGATCGCTGCTATGCTACGGCGGTAGTCCACAGCTAGCAACAGCAGCAGTAGCCGGCGTGCCGTGTGCGGCAGTTGCTTGTGTTCCCGGCCGCCCTGATGCTGCACTGTGCGTTGGATGGGATGCCAGCAATCCCACACTTGGTGCGCTGCGCGACGGCAGTCCACTACAGACCGCCAACCTGACGGTGACGTGGACCAACCCTGCCATGCGCACCGTCACCTGCAGCGCCTGTGTGATGTTGGCAACCCGGCCGGTGCTGACATCCATTACGCCCACCGCCGTCATTGGGCCCGGCGTACCGGTCGTTGTCACCGGCACGAGTGGCTTCATGGACGCAACCCACGCGCTCCCCGTTGTGATGATCGGCGGCATGACGTGCGACAGTGTTGCTGCGTTGGCGCCGACGGTTGTGCAGTGCATCGCGCCGACGCCTTTGACATCCGCGCCCGGCTACCCCGCGGTGCCTGTGATGGTCATCAACGCAGCAGGCGCCACGTCCACAGAGTCCGTTAACCTCACCTACCCCACCATGTTTGGCGTGTCGTGGGTGTCCACGCCGACCCTGCCCACGTTGCCAGGTGAAGTCTTGGCACCCGCGCCGATCCTGCAGGTGGTGTCTCGCGAGGCGGCAACCTGCACCATCGCCGTCAACGTGACGTCGTGCGTCACGCCCGACCCGTGGCTGGCATCGCGTCCCGCAAGTATGACTGTTGTTACGTCCGCAGCGGCTCTTGCAGTGAGTCCCAGCAACACAACTGGACTGGCGACTACAGACCTCCTGCTGGACTCCCTTGTGATATTCGGCGCGTCGGGGTGCACTGGCACACTGATGGCGACGTGCATCGACACGGTGGGCACCACCACATCCACAGCTGAGCAACCCAATCCAGTTGTGATGTTGGCTGCGTGGGGCGCCGAGTGGAATGCGAGCAGCCTGCCAGATGTAGTGGTGCCGGCAGCACTGCCGGAGCTAACAGCGGTGGTGTCGTTGGTCGGGAGCAGCAGTAATTTCACGGCTGCCAGTGTCGCGTCGCTGTCGTGCACGGCCCTGCTGCTCCCTGCCACTGCCCCCCCGCCGCCACTGTCGCAACCGTTGGGACTTTTGTCGTCGCGCGACGTGCTGTCGTCGGGCACCGGCACGGCAGCATTGATCAACGGCACAACTGCGGGTATTGCCTTCGCCGGGCTGACTGCAGCCGCAGCGAGACTGGGGCAAGCCCTGGCAGTTTATGCTGAGTGCGCGTGGGTGCACACGGGTGAGCGCATGCGCCTGCCCATGGTGCCCTTTGCAGTTGCCAACGTTAGCCTGGCGTTAACGCCTGGCGCATCAATGCTGGTGGAGGCATACGAAAGCGCCGGCATGGAGGCGGTGGCCACAGCCTCGCCGGCCGGTGCAATCATGTTTGCCGGTGCTGACGCGTGGTGCACCTGGCGCGTAGGCGCTGCGAGTGTGCCCTCCGCCGTGCTGGCAGCCGTCAGCAGCGAGGCGGCATGGTCACTTGATGCAAACGGTGTCGTCGTGGGTGCACAGCCGCTAGCGCTGGCAGTGGAGGGCCCACCCGGCGAGTCCCTACGCGTGCGGTTGGTATGCATGTTGTGGGGCGGCCACGCTGTCACATCGCCGGCGCTGAATGTGACAACACACGACTACACCGTGACGCTACGCTCTGACACAGCCGTTCACAACATGTGGCCATCTGGGGCGCAGGCTGTGCTGCCGCTGGAGCCGGCTGTAGAGGTGACGGTGCCGGCGCGTAGCGTGCTTACATGCAGCGTGTCGGTAGCCAGATCGCACCAAGGCATGGGACTAGGGATGTCCGATCCGACTGTGGTAGTTGTAGGTGACATCACGGAGCCAGTTGTGCTGGACCCCGCAGTTACGCGTGCTAACATTTCCCTGCCGCACATTGGATTGCGCGCGGCGGGCGGATCCAACGCATCGCTGACGCTCACATGCCGCGACGGTGTGGGCCGTGCCGCCACGCTGGCCACGCCACTGAATGTGAGCGTGGTGGCATTGACGGCGACCTGGAGCAACACCACCCTTGCAACCCTCCCGGCCGTTGTCGGGCCGGGGCAAGCGCTGCCGGTGCTAGCACTGTCAGTGGCCAGCATGCCTGCCGTGCCGCTGCCGGCGGGCGCGGACGTCGCGTCGTTGGTGTCGTGCGCGGTGGGCATGTACGCGGCGTCGGCGTCGCTGCCGCTGGGTACGCCACTAGCAGATCTTGCGGCGTCCACGGCGCCATATGCGTGGGCATCCACCAGAGACGCCGGCGCTGCTGTGGGGCTGGGCGCTGGCAACACCAGCATCGTGGTCAGCATGCCGCCGCTGTCTGCGGCGGCGTGTCCGTTGTCGACGCCACTGGTGGTGGCGGCGGAGTGCACGTGGGTGCCCACCGGCGAACGTATCCGCTTGCCCAGCCTGGCGCTGGCGGTGGCCAACGTGAGCCTGACGCTGACGCCAGGTACGTCGGTGACGGTGGAGGCGTACGAGGGCTTCGACATGGCAGCAGTGGCAACATTGCTGCCACCAAGCGCGGGTACCTTCGCCAATGCGTCCGCCAGCTGTGGCTGGCGTGCTGTCGCGGCATCAACGCCATCGGTGAAGCTGGCATACACGAGTACCACGGCAAGCTGGGCGCTGAATGTAAACGGGTCTGTAACCGGTGCACAGCCGCTGGCGCTGACGGTGGAGGGTCCCCCGGGCGCGAGTCTGGGAGTGCAGCTGGTCTGCAGCCTGTGGGGTACCAACATCGTGTCGTCGCCGACGCTCAATGTCACAATGCGCGAGTATGCCATTGGGTACCGCGATGGCGCCAACACGAGCATGGCGCGCGCTGTGTGGCCATCAGGCCCATACGCAGTGCTTCCAATGGTCCCCGCCCCCGCTGTGACGGTGCCAGCACGCGGTGTGGTGACATGCAAGGTGGATGTGACAGGTGCGGTGGTGTCACAGGCGGCTGCAACACCTGGCTTCGGAATGGGTGTATTTGGCGCCAACGTGCAGGCACTGGGCGACACGCTCATTTATGTGTCGCTAATCCCAGACGTCACTCGTGTCAACGTCTCGCTGCCTAACGTCGGCTTGTATGCTGCGGGCGGGTCAAACGCGTCACTGGCGTTGTCATGCGGCGATGGTGTGGGTCGCACCGTTACCCTCGCCACGTCACTGAATGTGAGCGTGGTGGCATTGACGGCGACCTGGAGCAACACCACCGCCACGAGCATGCCGGCCGTGGTGGTACCGGGGCAGGTGCTGCCGCCGTTGGTACTGTCGGTGGCCAGCACGCCCGCCCTGCCGCTGCCGGCGGGTGCGGATGCCGCGTCGTTGGTGTCGTGCGCGGTGGGCATGTACGCGGCGTCGGCGTCGCTGCCGCTGGGTACGCCACTTGCAGATCTTGCGACGTCCGCGGCGCCGTATGCGTGGACATCTGGCGCCACGGCGGCGTTGGGCGCTGGCAACACCAGCATCGTGGTCAGCATGCCGCCGCTGTCAACAGCGGCGTGCCCGCTGTCGGCGTCACTGGTGGTGGCGGCGGAATGCACGTGGGTGCCGACGGGTGAGCGCATCCGCCTGCCCAGCCTGGCGCTGGTGGTGGCCAACGTGAGCCTGACGCTGACGCCAGGTACGTCGGTGACGGTGGAGGCGTATGAAAGCTTCGGCATGGTGGCGGTTGCAAAGTTGTCGCCGCCGAGCGCGGGCACGTTTGCCAATGCGTCCGGTAACTGCGGCTGGCGCGCTGTCGCGGCATCAACGCCATCGGTGATGTTGACGTACGCGAGCACAGCGGCAACCTGGTCGGTCAATGCGAGCGGGTATGTTGTAGGTGCGCAGCCGCTGGCGATGACGGTGGAGGGCCCTCCCGGCACGAGTCTGGGAGTGCAGCTGGTGTGCACGCTGTGGGGGATCAACATCGTGCCGTCGCCGACGCTCAATGTCACTACGCGCGAGTATGGCATTGGCTATCGCGGCGGCGGCAACGCGAGCATATGGCCATCTGGTCCATCCGCGGTACTGCCATGGGTGCCCGCGCTCGCCGTCACGGCGCCCGCACGCAGCATGTTGACATGCACAGTGGCGATAACGGGTGCGGCAGCGGCGCAGGCGACCGCCGCGCCTGGCATTGGAATGGGCCTGTCGGACGCCAGTGTGAAGCTTTTGGGCGACACTTCCATTTACCTGGCGCTGGCTCCTGACGTCACTCGTGTCAACGCCTCGCTGCCCAACGTCGGCTTGCGCGCACCGGGCGGCTCCAACGCGTCACTTGCGCTGACTTGTTACGACGGTGTGGGCCGCGCCGCCACGCTGGCCACGCCGCTGAACGTGAGCGTGGTGACGTTGAGCGCCAGCTGGAGCAACACCACCACCACGCGCATGCCGGCGGTGGTGGTGCCGGGGCAGGTGCTGCCGCCGTTGGTACTGTCGGTGGCCAGCACGCCGGCCGTGGCGCTACCGGCGGGCGCGGACGCGTCGTCGTTGGTGTCGTGCGTGGCGGGCTTGTACGCGGCGTCCGCGTCGCTGCCGCTGGGCACGCCACTTGCAGATCTCGCGGCGTCCGCGGCGCCGTATGCGTGGACATCTGGCGCCACGGCGGCGTTGGGCGCTGGCAACACCAGCATCGTGGTCAGCATGCCGCCGCTGTCAACAGCGGCGTGCCCGCTGTCGGCGTCACTGGTGGT
>Ga0066256_1002627_pt1 | contig 19274 bp, 18 predicted proteins | sample ThiBio_1000_biof_FD_87107 | JGI IMG/M metagenome (GOLD analysis project Ga0066256, IMG submission 87107) | Wastewater bioreactor microbial communities from Cape Town, South Africa - Thiocy_expt_1000_biof (version 2) | ecosystem: Engineered > Bioreactor > Thiocyanate-remediating >... | reverse complement strand
GCGCCGCCTACTCATCGGCAAGCTGCTTTGCGGCAGACTGGCCGCGCCAGTAAGTGAACTGACGGTCGCCGCCAGATTGATGGATCATGTAGAGGCCGGGCCGACGGCCCTTGATTTCCTGGATGTGCGCGGTGCCGATGCCCGCCCCCTCGAGAAAGGCTCGCATCTCCTTCGAATAGATGTCGTCGCCCAGCGCGGTCACATAGTCGACGGTCCAATCGGCGGGGAGCAGCGCCCGCGCGTACCAGGAAGTGTTCAGGGTGTCGCCGGCGAAGCCCATGCGGTACTGCCGATCAGCGCCGCCGGACATCTCGATCATGCATTCTCCGATGCTGACGAACCGCTTTCCCACACCGCACCTCCGGCCATGACGTGCGACCGCTTATGCCGGGGATATTTCGCGCTGGCAACGGCAACGCGGATGCCGCTATGGTCGCGCCGCTGCAACGGAATCCGACATGACCCGACTGACCGCCGCCACTTTGAAGTCCCCTCCTCCCCAGCTTCGGGTTCCGGCCTATGACCGGACCACGGTGACGCCCGGGATCGTCCATATCGGCATTGGCGCATTCCACCGGGCGCACATGGCCGCCTATGTCGACGACCTGCTGGCGACCGACCTGAGCTGGGGCATTGTCGGGGCTTCGCTGCGCCGGCCGGACACCAAGGACGCGCTGGCACCGCAGGATTTCCTCTACACCATCGCGGTGCGCGATGCGGCGGGGGCGCCGTGGCGGGGGATCGGCTCGGTGCTCGACGTCATGGATGCCAATACACAGCGCGCTGAGCTGATCGCGCTGATGGCCAGCCCCGCTATCCGCATCGTTTCGCTGACGGTTACAGAGAAGGGCTATTGCTACGACCCGGCGACCGGCGTGCTCGACGAGAAGCATTCCGACATCATCCACGACCTCGCGCATCCCGACGAGCCGGTGAGTGCGCCCGGCCTGATCGCGGCCGCGCTCGACCAGCGCCGGCGCGCCGGGATTGCGCCGTTCACGGTGATGAGCTGCGACAACCTGCCATCGAACGGCAAGACCTGCGGCCGCATCGTGCGGCGGTTCACCGAACTCCGCTCGCCCGAGCTGGCGGCCTGGGTGGCCGCGAACGTGCAGTTTCCTTCCACGATGGTCGACCGCATCGTGCCGGCGACGACGGATGCCGACAGTGGCATCGTCCGCGACGCGGCTGGCATCGAGGATGCCTGGCCGATCATGACGGAGCCCTTCACGCAGTGGGTGATCGAAGACGATTTCGCCAGCGGGCGGCCGGCCTTCGAGGCGGCAGGCGCGCAGATGGTGGAGGAAGTCGAGGCCTATGAGCTGATGAAGCTCAGGATGCTGAACGGCTCGCACTCGACGCTCGCCTATCTTGGCTACCTGACCGGCCACCAGTACGTTTCGGATGCGATCGGCGATCCGGCGATCCGCAAGCTGATCCACGGGCTGATGACCGAAGAGGCGATGCCGACGCTGCCAATGCCGCGCGCCGATCTCGAACGCTATCGCGATGCGCTGTTGGCCCGCTTCGCCAACCCGGCCCTGAAGCACCGCACCTGGCAGATCGCCATGGACGGATCGCAGAAGCTGCCGCAGCGGCTGCTCGGCACGATCCGCGACCAGCTCAAGGTGGGCGGCTCGTTCACGCGGCTGGCGCTCGGCGTGGCAGGCTGGATGCGCTACATCACCGGGACCGATGAAACCGGTGCGCCGATCGAGGTCAATGACCCGATGGCGATCCGGCTCCGCGGCACCGCCGATACCGACGGACCGAATTCGGCCCGGCTGTCGCGCGAGCTGCTGGAGGTGACGGAGATCTTCGGCACCGACCTCGCCGCCAACGGCCCGTTCAGCGAAGAAGTCGCCACGCATCTCGCCGAGTTGTTCGCCAATGGTGCCGCGGCGACCGTGGCAAAGGTGGCCGGCTAGAGCCGCCCCTCCATCGCGCGGTCGAAGATGTCCAGCGCGAGTTCCTTCGTGAGCTTGACCGGGTTGCCGCCGGCGGTGGGATCGACGATGGCCATTTCGGCCATGAGGTCGCGCTTTTCGGCGGTGACCTTGAAGTCCCTGAGGGTGTGCGGCACGGCCAGCTTCTGGCGCAGCGCCAGGACAGCGTTGAGGAAGGCCTCGAAGGTAGGCGACAGGCCGCAATAGGCGGCGAGGCGACCGATCTTGCCTTCGATAGCGTCGCGGTTGGCGACAAGCACATAGGGCATGAACACGGCATTGGTCATGCCGTGATGCGTGTCATAGTGCGCGCCGACCGGATGGCTCAGCGAGTGGATGGCGCCGAGGCCTTTCTGGAACGCGGTGGCGCCCATGGCGGCGGCACTCATCATGTGGCCGCGCGCTTCGATGTCGTTGGGATTGGCGACGACCCTGGGCAGGTTCTCGAGCGAGAGCCGGATACCTTCAACCGCAATGCCATCGGCGAGCGGATGATAGCCCGGAGCGCAATAGGCCTCGAGGCAATGAGCGAGCGCATCGAAGCCGGTGCCGACGGTGATGAAGGGCGGCATGCCCACCGTCAGCTCGGGATCGGCAATGACCACCTTCGGCATCATCAGGGGATGGAAGATGACCTTCTTGGTGTGCGTGGTCTCGTCGGTGATGACCCCAGCGCGGCCGACTTCCGACCCGGTGCCGGCCGTGGTGGGCACGGCGACGATGGGGAAGATGCCCTTGGGATCGGCGCGCGTCCACCAGTCGCCGATGTCCTCGAAATCCCACATCGGGCGGGTCTGACCGGCCATGAAGGCAATGACCTTGGCGGTATCGAGCCCGGAGCCACCACCGAACGCGATGACGCCATCGTGCCCGCCGTCGCGCAGCACCCTGATCCCCGCCTCGACATTGGCCGAGATCGGGTTCGGCTTCACGTCGGCGAAAACTCCGACCGGAATGCCGGCCTCCCTGACCAGGGCGATCGCCTTCTGTGTCACCGGCAGGTTGACGAGGCCGGCATCGGTCACCAGCAGGGGGCGCGCGATGCCGGCGCTCTTCAGCGCTTCGGGCAGCTCGCTGATGCGACCGGCGCCGAAGCGGACGGCCGTGGGATAGTTCCAGTTGGCGCGGGTTGCCATGACGATCAGATTTCCCTCAGGTGGAAGCTCTTGGGCCGGGTCAGATTGGCGTAGCCCACTTCGCTCAGCGAGGCGCCCTTGCCCGTATCCTTGACGCCGGTCCAGACGAGGCCGGGATCGACGTAGTCGCAGCGGTTGGCAAAGACGGTACCGGTCTCGACGCGGACGCCGATCCGCGCGGCGCTGTCGAGATCCTCGGTCCAGATCGAGGCTGTGAGCCCATAGGGGCTGTCGTTCATCAGCGTGATCGCCTCCTCGTCATCGGCGACCTTCATGATGCCGACGACGGGGCCGAAGGATTCCTCGCGCATCACCGCCATCTGGTGGTTGACCTCGGTGAGAACCTGCGGCGCGATGTAGGGCGAATTCGGCCGATCGCGCTCGTCCCGGGTCGCGAGATGGGCGGTGGCGCCCTTGCGCAGGGCCTCGGAGGTATGGTCGCGGACAAGATCGGCGAAGCGACCCTGCGCCATGGGGCCGACGATCGTGTCGGCATCGAACGGATCGCCCAGCGTCCACTTGCCGGCCTCGGCGACGAAGCCGTCGACGAAGCGATCGTAGACATCGGCATGCACATAGATGCGCTCGATGCCGCAGCAGCACTGGCCGGAATTGTAGAAGCTGCCGTCGACGAGGTTCTCAACCGAGAAATCGAGGTTGGCATCGGGCCGCACATAGGCCGGGTCCTTGCCGCCGAGCTCGAGCCCGAGGGTCGCGAAAGTGCCGGCGGCGGCTCTCTCGATGCGGCGGCCACCTTCGACGGAGCCGGTGAAATTGATGTGGTCGATCTGACCGGAACCGATCAGCTTTTCGGTGTCGGCGTGATTGAGCACGAGGTTCTGGAACAGGCCTTCCGGCAGGCCCGCGGCCTTCGCCGCCATGACGAAACGCTCGCCCACGAGCAGGGTCTGGGTGGCGTGCTTGAGGATGACCGAATTGCCGGCCATCAGGGCGGGCAGGATCGTGTTGTTGGCGGTCAGGAACGGATAGTTCCACGGGGCGATGACCATCACGGTACCGAGCGGCTCACGCGAGAGCCAGCGGCGGAAGCCGGCGCGATCGGCCTTCTCCGTGGGGGCCAGCGCTTCCTCGGCGATGGCGATCATGTGACGGCCGCGCTCCTCAAGGGGCTTCCGCTCGCCGCCGAAGCGGACCGGCCGCCCCATCTGCCAGGCGAGTTCGGGCACGATCTCGTCGTTCATCTCCAGCAGCGCATCGAGGAAGTGCGAGAGGAACTTGCCGCGCTCGCGCACGGTGACCTCGGCCCAGGCCCGGCGCGCCGCATTGCCGCGCGCTACAGCCGCCTCGATCTCCGCTGCAGTGGCCACCGGCCGCTCGGCATAGACCCGCCCGTCGATGGGCGAGATGAGTTTTGCCGTTTCGGTCATCGTACGGTTCCTTGAATGAACTAGCGCCTGGTGGCGCGGATATCGTCCAGAAAAACAATGGCGGGCGGTTCGTTCGGACCAGTATCCAGCCGATACAGGCCGATTTTCAGATAGGCGTCGTTATCCGAAAGCGTAGGCCCATCATAGCTGTACCTGGGCTCGCCGTTCACCGCGATGCGGAAGTATCCCGCCTGCGAATTGGACCAACGCACATCGATGCCTATTTCGTGCCAGCGCCCCCTGAGCTCGGCTTCGGGGATGAGGTTTTCTATCACGCCGCGAGCGCCGCTGGCAGGGTCCACCAGCCGCCGCACGTCAATCCCTCGGCCGTTGTAGGAGAACATGATGGCACAGCAGGTCGGCGCGGGGTCCCAGTAGTGAAACTGGCCGACCACGATATCGGCTGAGCGGCTAACCGTCCGAAAGCTCTCCGGGAAGTAGAGGCGCCAGTCGAAACGGTAGACTGAGCCCTCGCTGAAGCGCGTATCGTCGGTGGTCAATTCGACGCGTTCGTTGCCGTTCCGGCAATCGTCAAAGGCACTGTACCAATCCTTGCCACAGTCGCCATATCGCAACTCGACCCGCAGGACCTCGTTGTCGGGATCGACCGGATCCGGGACGAGCAACATGCCCCACGGCTTTGCATTGTTCCAACGCTGCCGAATCAGCGTGGGCAGGCCAGGGGCGATCCCCTTCGGACGCACACCGCCTGCAACAGGCTTTCCTTGAGCGACGGGGAGCGCCGTGACGGCCTCGCACCAAGCGGCGGCAGTCTCCTCACTCAGATCGGGCAACCGGAGCTGATAGCCCTGCGCGACGGATGCGGCAGCCGCCGCCGTGCGCTTGCCGAGGGCGCCGTCGCTGGGACCGGCCTCATAGCCTCGCGCGTTGAGCGCCTTCTGCACGCAAAGAACATCGTCGTTTCCGATGGCCGGCGCTCCAGCGAGCAGAAGGAGACCCAACGCAACGACAAGCGGCCTGTACATTTCGATGCCCTCAGCTGCGTTCGAAGCCGCGTTTCAGTTCCCAATCGGTGACGCGGCGGTCGTATTCCGCCTGTTCCCACTCGGCGGTGTGGAGGTAGTGACCGACCACCTGATCGCCGAGGGCGGCGCGGAGCATCTTCGACTTGCGCAGCGACTCAATGGCACCGCGGAGGGTCTTGGGGACCTCGCGCAGGCGCTTGCCGACATAGGCGTCGCCGGTGAATGGCGCTTCCAGCTCCAGCTTCTGCTCGATACCGGCGAGGCCGGCGGCCAGCAGGGCGGCGAAGGAGAGATAGGGATTGAGATCGGCGCCGCCGATGCGGCACTCGATGCGCACGCCCTTGGTGCCGGCGCCGCAAAGGCGGAAGCCGGCGGTGCGGTTGTCCTCGCTCCAGATCGCCTTGGTGGGGGCGAAGGTGCCGGCCTGGAAGCGCTTGTAGGAGTTGATATAGGGCGCGAGGAAATAGGTGATGTCGTGGGCGTAGGTGAGCAGGCCCGCCACGTAGTGCCGCATCATCTGGCTCATGCCGCGATCGGCCCTGGGATCGTGGAACTGGTTCTTCCCGCCCTTGGCCAGCGACATGTGAATGTGGCTGGAGGAACCCGCCAGCCCATAGTTCCACTTGGACATGAAGGTGATCGACTTGCCGTGGGCATAGGCGATCTCCTTCATGGCGTTCTTCATGACGACGTGACGATCGGCCATGGTGAGCGCGTCGGAGTAGCGGACGTTGAGCTCTTCCTGGCCCGGGCCCCACTCGCCCTTGGAGTTCTCGACCGGGATGCCGGAGGCTTGGAGCTTCTTCCGCATGTCGCGGATAACCCCTTCCTCCTTGGTGGTCTGGAAGATGTTGTAGTCCTCGATGTAGTAGCCGGCCGTCGTCAGGTCGCGGTAGCCCTTGTCCCAGGCCGACCGGAAGGTCTCGTCGAACAGGTAGAACTCGAGTTCGGATGCAAAGTTGGCGGTGAGGCCCAGCGCCTCGAGCCGCGCCAACTGCCCCTTGAGGATGGCGCGGGGGCTGTGGGGCACCGGCTCATGGTGGTGATGATCGACGACGTCGGTGAGGACCAGCGCCGTCCCTTCCAGCCAGGTCGCCTTCATCAGCGTGCCGAGATCGGGCTTCATGACGAAGTCGCCATAGCCCCTTTCCCAGTTCGCTGCCTCGTAGCCGGGCACCGGCTCCATGTCGATGTCGTCGGCCAGCAGATAGTCGCAGCCGTGCGTCTCGTCGATGGCGCCTTCGAGGAAGAACTCGGCCTGGAAGCGCTTGCCGATCAGGCGGCCCTGCATATCGGGAAAGGCGACAAGGACGGTGTCGATCGCGCCGGACCTGACAGAGGCCTTGAGCGCGTCGAGCGAATAAGCAGGCATCTTATGAGGTCTCCCGCGCGCTGACGTCGCGTCGTGGGTGTGGGCCCGGGCGGCGCGGGGGCGCGGCGGGGCCGACGGCGTGAGTAGGGGAGGGGCGTCCCCGCCTTCACCATGCCGGCATTGTACTGCGGGATGAACTCGACGACGGGGGCGCCCCGTGCGCTCGGCCCGCCGATCTGGTTCCAGAACGAGTCGGCGGCCGTTTCGACCTGCGCCCATTCCGCTGCGGGAATGGTCGTCAGCTCCAGCTTGCCGTTGATGCGGTAGTTCGCCTCGCCCGCCCAGTACCAATGCTGGCGGTAATAGTGGGAGGTGTCGATCATCATGCGGTAGAGCTGCTGCAGGTGCGGCGGCAGTTCGTTCCACTTGGCGGTGTTGACGAAATAGGAACCGGCCCAGGCGCCCGAGAGCGGGTTGGTGCAGTAGTACTTGAGCGCGTTCGCCCAACCGACGGTGTGGAGTTCGGTGATGCCGCACCAGCAGATGGCATCGAGCTCGCCGGTCTGCAGCGCCGGCTCGACATCTTCGTAGGGCAGCGAAACCGGCACGACGCCGAACTGCGTCAGGAACTGGCCGGCAGTCGGGAAGGTGTAAGTGCGGAGGCCCTTCAGATCGGCGAGGGAGTTGATCGGACGGGTGGTGCCGAAATTGCAGGGATCCCAGGCGCCGGTCGAAAGCCAGGTCACATCGGGAATGTCCTTGTAGGCCTCCTCCCAGATCTCCTTGAGGCCGCGCCAGTGCCAGAGCGCGGGGACATCGAGCGAGTAGCGCGAGGCGAGCGGGAAGTAGGCGCCGAACACCTTGACGTCGACCGGCGCGGCAGCGGAATCGTCGTCGCTCTGGGCAGCATCGATGGTGCCGGTCTGGACGGCGCGGAACAGTTCGCCATGCGGCACCAGCTGATCGGCCGTATAGAGCTCGATGACCATTTCGCCGTTGGCGGCGGTGTTGAACCAGTCGATGGCGTTCTTCACCACGTGTTCGGCAAGGGCCGGGCCAGCGTAGGTCTGCAGGCGCCACCGGATGGGGGACTGGGCCTTGACGTAGGGCGTTGCGAGGGCGGTGGCGCCGACGGCACCGGCGGTCGCGAGACCCGCCTTCTTGAAGAACTCACGCTTGGTGATTTTGGGGTTATCACTCATCTGTCTCTCCTCCTTGAAGCACCTGCGGCTCGTGCCGCTTTTCGTGTTGGTTCGTCGTTCGCTATCGTCCGGTGTAGAGGCTGGGCAGCCACAGCGCGATCTGCGGGAAGATCAGCAGCAGGATGATCGACAGCACCATGAGCAGGAAGAAGGGCACGATCGACCGGTAGATGTCGCCCAGCGAGATCTCGGGGGGCGCCATGGCGCGCATGAGGAACAGGTTGTAGCCGAATGGCGGCGTGATGTACGCGATCTGGCAGGTGATGGTGTAGAGGATACCGAACCACACGAGATCGAAGCCGAGCGTGCGCACCAGCGGGATGTAGAGGGGCGCGACGATGACGAGCATTGCCGGATCGTCGAGGACAATGCCCAGCACGATGAAGCTCACAACGCTCAGGATCAGGATGCCCCAGGGATCGAGATTGAAGGTGTTGAGCAACAGACCCTCGATCGCCCGGACGGCGCCCAGCCCGTCGTAGACCGACGAGAAGCAGAGCGCGCCCAGGATGATCCACAGGAACATGCAGCTGATCAGCAGCGTCTGCTTCGTGGTCTCGTGCAGCACCTTCATGTTGAGCTTGCCCGACAACGCGGCGGCGAGCGTCGCGAGCAGCGCGCCCACGGCCGAGCTCTCGGTGAGGCTGGTGGTGCCGGTGAGAAACAGCGTCATCATGATGGCAAACACCGCCACCGGCATGATGCCTTCGCGCAGCAGCACGATCTTCTCGCGCAGCGTGACCTGCTCGCGCTCCTCCTTGGCCATCGGCGGGCCAAGCTCGGGCTGAATCAGGCAACGGATGTAGATGTAGGCGGAAAACAGCACCGCCATCATCAGACCCGGCAGGATGCCGGCGAGCCAGAGCTCCGTGATCGGTGCCCGCGCGATCATGGCGAAGAGCACCAGCACCACGCTGGGCGGGATCAGGATGCCCAGGGTGGAACCACCCTGGATCACGCCCGTCACCATGATCTTGTCGTAGCCGCGGCGCAGAAGTTCGGGAAGCGCGATGGTGGCGCCGATGGCCATGCCGGCGACGCTGAGGCCGTTGATGCACGAGATCAGTACCATCAGCGCCATGGTGCCCAGCGCGAGACCGCCGCGCACCGGGCCAAACCACACATGGAACATGCGATAGAGGTTCGAGGCGATGCCGCTCTCGCTCATCATGTAGCCCATGAAGACGAAGAACGGCACGGTGATCAGCGGATACCAGTTCAGGACCTGGAAGGCCTGGTTGAACGGCATCTCGATGGCGCCGCGGCCCCAGAGCCAGAGTGCGGCAGCGGCGCCGACGAAGCCGATGACGCCGAAGACGCGCTGCCCGGTGAAGAGCAGCACCATCATCGTGGCGAACATGAACAGGGTAATGAGTTCGGGGGTCATGTAATCGGCTTGCCCCGTGCTTCGGCGATATCCCGGAAGAACTGCGCGATGAACTGCAAAAGCATGAGGAAGACGCCGATGGTCATCGTCACCTTGACCGGCCACAGCACGGGCGACCAGGCCGAGTAGTTCTTCTGGTTGTACTGGATGGCGTATTGCGTGCTGGAGATGGCGCCCCAGAGCAGGACACCCAAAAAGAAGATCGTGAAGAGGATGGTGACCGCGTCAAGCATCGCTCGCCGCTGCGGCGGCAGCTTGGCGTAGAACAGATCCATGCGCACGTGGGCGCCCTGCTGGGTCGCGTAGGCACCGCCAAGAAGGTAGTAGCCGGAGAGAATGAACTGGCTCATCTCCATCGCCCAGTTCACAGGCACGCCGAACAGCGCGCGCGACAGCGTCGACCAGAGCATGATCGCTGCGAGGGCGAAGAAGAGATACATGGCGACATGGCCGACCCAGTAGTTCAGCCGGTCGACACCACGCACAAAGGCCACGATGGGGCGCGGCATGTCAGGCCACAACCCGTTGTAGTATTAACGCCTTTTCGATCACCTGGCCTCCCTGGCAGGTTCGTTCCGGTCGTTGCCGGAAGCAATACTTCAAGCCGTCTTCTGACGATCTGTAAACCCCGCTCAACCGAAATGCAGCGATTGTCTTGCCGTCTCGAGGCACCGCGCGAGGCGCTCGGCCCAGAGCGAGACGCCGGCCGGCTCCAGGATTTCGTCGTGGCGCAGCTCGATCATCGTCGCGGGCAAGCCGCGTCCGTCGCCGTGATGCTCCAGCGTGAAGGTGACCCCGTTCAGCGCCGAGTAGGGTTCGTTCCAGCCGATGGCGAGATCGGCCGCCTCAGCGGCCAGCGCGTCCCGCAACGCGGCGGTGAAGCGCTGGTCGGCAGGATGGATCAGGCCGATGGGCCAGGGCCGGCGCACATCCTTGTAGACCGGCGTGAAGGAATGCACGGTCACGAGGACGGAGAGGTGTCCGGCCGCCTGGCGCGCGTCGAGAAGCCGACCGATGGCCTCGTGGAACGGCCGATGGTAGCGGACCAGCCGGCGCTGCCGCTCGCCCTCGGAGAGGCCGGAATTGCCAGGTATCTCGGTGCGCTCGCTGATGACCGGGGCGAGGTCCACGGCGCTCTCGGCACGATTGCAGTCGACCACGAGCCGACAGACGGTTGATTGCACGAGCGGCGCATCCAGCAGGGTGGACAGCTGCACGGCGACCGCCAGAGCGCCCGGATCCCAGGCGACGTGCGTCAGCCGCTGGATGAGGTTCAATCCAAGGTCGCCGAGCTCAGCCGGTATCCGGTTGGAGGCGTGATCGCAGACGATGACGAACGGCGAGGACCCGGCGGGATTGAGGGTCAATACCGGCGGCGGATCGGGTGAGTCATCGCGCACAACGCTCGCCTCGGTGTCGCCAGCCGCAGGCCGACGCGCCGCACCGGCGGCGGAACCTGAACGCATCACATCCCCCTAGGCATCGCGCCCCTGCGCGAGGAAAGTCTTGGCGTCGAGGACAATTTTGTCGTCGACCGCGCCGATCTGACCGCGGTCCTTGCCCTCATAGTCGACGCGGTGCAGCACCGAACGGATGATGTTGAGACGCGAGCGCTTCTTGTCGTTGCTGAGCACGATCGTCCACGGCGCCGAGGCGGTATCGGTGGCCCGCAGCATGCGGTCGCGTGCGGCACTGTAGTCATCGAAGCGGGCCAGCGCCTCGGCATCGACCGGCGAGATCTTCCAGCGCTTCAGCGGATCATGGCGACGGTCGTGGAACCGCTTCATCTGCATCTCGCGGCCGATGTAGAGCCAGAACTTGAACAGCAGGATACCGTCACTGGCCAGCATCTGCTCGAAGCGCGGAGCGGCCTCGAGGAACTGCGTCGTCTGCTCGGGGGTGCAAAAGCCCATCACCGGCTCGACGCCGGCCCGGTTGTACCAGGAGCGGTCGAACAGCACGGTTTCACCACGCGCCGGCAGCCAATCCACGTAGCGCTGGAAGTACCATTGCGTCGCTTCGCGATCGCTTGGCTTGGGCAGCGCCGCGGTGATGGTGTAGCGGGGGTTGAGATTCTCGCGGTACGCGTCGATCACCCCGCCCTTGCCGGCGGCGTCGCGGCCTTCGAAGACGATCACCACCCGCGGCCCGGCCTTGGCCATGTGCTCCTGCAGCAAGGCAAGCTGCAGATAGGCGTCATGCAGCTGGGCCTCGTACTCCTCGTCAGCCATTGTCTCCGGATAGGGGAACCCTCCCGAAGCCAGCGCCGCCTGCCGGATCGGCTTGGGCAGCTTGGGGTCGTCGATATCAAATGCCGGCTTGGCGTTCATCACCCATCTCCACGAAACGATTGAACGTGCTATGAAGTCGCCGGGCGAGGCAAGGGCTGCCGCATCCGCCAGCCGCCTCGTGCCGGGAGAAATCTGAGAAATGAACCGCCTTCTGACCACCCTCGCGCTGGCGGCCGCGCTGACGACGCCCGCAGTCGCCTACGACTGGGCCGACTACGAATCCACACGCACCGAAGTCGAGGTGCAGGCCTATATCCAGGGGATTGGCGAGGGCATCGGCTGGGCCATCGCCTTCACCGACGATCCGCATCCCAAGGTCTTCTGTGCGCCGGACGACAAGGCCCATGACCGCTCCGAGTACATCCAGATCCTCGACAGCTACGCGGCTGCCAACCCGTCGCTCAAGGAATACCCGGTCGAAATGATCCTGCTCCTCGCCCTGCAGGACAAGTATCCCTGCTGACCACGACGACTGACTCACGATGGTAGGCGACGGGCCCAACCGGTCCCCTCCGGACTCCCTCATGGCCATGTGGCGGGCGCGACTCGAAGGTCGCGCCCTGCTGCTGGGGGCCACCGCGGTGGTCCTTTTCGGCCTCACGGTGTCCGGGCAACTGGCGGCCGGTCCGGCAGTTTTCGCGTTCGCCGTCATCGTCGCCGCCGCCGTCCTGCTGTCGGCGGGAGAGAAAGACGAGCAAGACCAGCAGGCGGGCGGACTGGTCGAGACCATCGACAGTTCGACGCTGCAGCTGTTCGCAGAGGCCCTGCCCGATCCGTGCATCGTGCTCGACCGGCGCTCGCTGGTCGTGCATCGCAACAAGGCGGCGTCGCACCAGTTTCCCGGGCTGCTCGTCGGCAACCCGATCAGCCTGTCGCTGCGGTCCCCGGCGGTGCTCAGCGCCATCGAAACGGTCCGTGTCAATGGCGCCCCCGAAACGGTGGAACTGCACCAGACCGTGCCGACCGAGACGTGGCACCGTGTTACCGTCACGCCGCTGCTGGCGGGAGTGGGCGATGGCGTGCTCATCGTCAATCTGCAGAGCCTGACGGACGAGAAGCGGCTCGATACGCTGCGCTCGGACTTCGTGGCCAATGCCAGCCACGAGCTGCGCACCCCGCTGACCTCGCTGCTCGGCTTCATCGACACGCTGATGGGACCGGCGGCGCGCGACGCCGAAGCGCGGGAGCGATTCCTCGGCATCATGCGCAACCAGGCGGTGCGCATGAGCAAGCTGATCGAGGACCTGCTGTCGCTCAGCCGAATCGAGATGCGCCAGCACATGCGACCGACCAGCAATGTCGACCTCGTGTCGCTGCTGCGCGAAATCCGCGAAGGCCTTGCCACGGCCGCCAAGGAGGTCGAGGTCGAGATCGTTCTCGATCTGCCGGCCGAGCCAATGGTCGTTTCGGGCGACCGCGATGAGCTTTACGAGGTGTTCGAGAACCTCATCGACAATGCGCTGAAGTATGGAGCCAACGGCAAGAAGGTGGACGTCACGCTGGCCGCAGTCACCCGACCGGCCTACGACGTGCTGGTCAGCGTCACCGACTACGGCCCCGGCGTGGAGGCCGCCCATGTCCCCCGTCTGACTGAACGATTCTATCGTGTCGACGCCGAGTCGAGCCGCAAGAAGAAGGGCACGGGACTCGGTCTCGCCATCGTCAAGCACATCGTCACCCGGCACCGCGGCCTGCTCACCATCAAGAGCCGACCGGGCCATGGAACGCGCGTGGAAATCCTGCTGCCACGGTAGTCCTTCCACAAGCTACGTTCCGAATATTCCATATATTACATCATCTTAACCTGTCACAAAACAGTCGTCCGTCTGTCATAAAAGTCGAGCGCCTGAGCAATAGGTTGCCGGCCGTCGATGGCGGCCAGGGGGCAACCAGGCCGCCGCAACGGGCTTCAGCCCAACCTCTTCCGAAAGGGAAGCCATCATGAAATTTGCACTCTACGCGAGCGTCGCCGTCCTCGCCCTGAGCGGCTCGGCCGCCTACGCCCAGTCGCGCGACACCATCCAGATCGCCGGCTCGTCCACCGTGCTGCCGTTCTCCTCGATCGTCGCGGAAGAATTCGGCGCCGCGTTCCCCGAGTTCAAGACCCCGGTGGTCGGCTCGGGCGGCACGGGCGGTGGCCTGAAGCAGTTCTGTGAAGGCGTGGGCGAGAACACCATCGACATCGCCAATGCCTCGCGCCAGATCAAGGACAGCGAGCGCGAAGCCTGCACCGCCAACGGCGTGACCGACATCCGTGAAGTCCAGTTCGGCTTCGACGGCATCGTGTTCGCCTCGTCCGCTTCGAAGGCCGATTTCGCCCTGAACCCGCTGTTCGTCTACAAGGCGATCGCCGCGCAGGTCCCGGTCGACGGCAAGCTCGTCGACAATCCGTACACCAACTGGAACCAGATCGACCCGTCGCTCCCGGACCAGGCCATCGCGCTCGCCATCCCGGGTTCGAACCACGGCACCCGTGAAGTCTTCCAGGAGAAGGTCGTCTCCGCTGGTTCCGAAGAAGCCGGTCTGCCGGAAGGTCATCCGGAAGACGCCTGCACCAAGCTGCGCCAGGACGTCGTCGTCGAGATCGCCGGCGACTACACCGAGACGCTGGCTCGCCTGCAGGCCGACGCCAACACCGTCGGCGTGTTCGGCCTCTCCTTCTACGAGCAGAACCGCGACACCCTGAAGGTTGCGACCGTCAACGGCGTCGTCCCGACCCTCGAGTCCGTGGCTGCCGGTGAGTACCCGGTCTCGCGTCCGCTGTTCTTCTACGTGAAGGGCCAGCACATCGGCGTCATCCCGGGCCTCCAGGAATATGCCGAGTTCTTCCTGTCCGATGCCATCAGCGGCGCCGGCGGCACGCTCGAGTCTGCCGGCCTGATCCCGCAGCCGGCCGAGGCCACCGCGGCTTCGCTCGCCGCGCTCCAGGCCAGCAACTGATCTGACTGAGCGGAGGGCGCGGCCACAGCCGCGCCCTCTTCCCCCAGGCGCCCCTTTAAGAAAGCGTGCCGCAATTGACCTCGTGGATATTTGCCGCCCTGCTCATCGTCCTGCTGGGCATTGCGTATCAGGTCGGCTGGTCGCGCAGCCGCGGCCTTGTCGTTGCGTCTGGTGAAAAGCTCCATTCGCGCTCGCAGTATCACGGCTCGCTGGTCGCGATCTGGGCGCTGCTGCCGGCCATCGCCATCCTCATCCTGTGGGGACTTTTCGGCGAGGCGATCACCAATACCTACATCATGGGCTTCCTGCCGCCCGACGTTGCGGCCCTGACCGGCCCGCAGCTCGCACAGGCGCTGCAGCGCATCCGCTCGCTCGCGTCCGGGTTCGGCGTCGCCGGCACTCCTGCCGAATGGGAAGTCGCCGCGGGCCAGGCGCTCGCCCAGTTCCAGCTCATCACGCTGCTTATCGTCATCCTGCTTGCCGCCGGCATCGGCATCCTCGCGATGTTCATCGCGAGGACCCGTATCGCCCCGCGGCTGCGGGCCCGCAACGAGGTCGAAGCCATCGTGCGGATAGTGCTGATCGCCTGCTCGGCGATCGCCATCCTCACGACGGCCGGCATCGTCGCCTCGCTGATCACCGAAGCCATCCGCTTTTTCAGCTTCGTCAGCCCGATCGACTTCTTCCTCGGCACGGTCTGGAACCCGGTCTTCTCCTCGACCGGCGGCGGCAGCGGCCAGTACGGCCTGCTTCCCCTGCTGTGGGGCACGATCATGGTGAGCCTGATCGCCATGCTGGTGGCCCTGCCGATCGGGCTCATGGCGGCGATCTACCTCAACCAGTATGCGAGCCCGCGCGTTCGCGCCGTGGTCAAGCCGATCATCGAGATGCTCGCGGGCATCCCCACCATCGTCTACGGCTTCTTCGCCATCGTGACCGTCGGTCCCTTCCTATCGAGCCTGGGCGACGTGGTCGGGCTGGACGTCAGCGCCACCAGCGCGGCGACGGCAGGCGTGGTGATGGGGATCATGATCATCCCGTTCATCTCCTCGCTCTCGGACGACATCCTCAACCAGGTGCCCCGCGCCATGCGCGACGGTTCCTACGGCCTCGGCGCGACGCAATCCGAAACCATCATCCGCGTGCTGCTACCCGCAGCGCTGCCCGGCATCGTGGGCGCCTTCCTCCTCGCAGTCAGCCGCGCCATTGGCGAGACCATGATCGTGGTGCTGGCAGCCGGCAACAGCCCGGTGCTGCGCGCCAACCCCTTCGAGCCGATCTCGACGGTCACCGTCTCGATCGTCAACCAGCTCACCGGCGATACTGATTTCGCCGGCCCGCAATCACTGGTGGCGTTCGCACTCGGGCTGACCCTGTTCGCGATCACCCTCGTCCTCAACATCGTGGCGCTCTACATCGTGCGCCGGTTCCGGGAGCAGTACGAGTAAATGACCACCACGGCATCCCTTGCTCCCAACACGTCCGATGACGCCAGCATCCGGCGGCAGCGTATCCGTGCCGGGCTCACCCGCCGACACGTCAACGAGACGATGTTTCGGGGGCTAGGCCTCGCGGCCATCCTCGCTGCGCTCGTGTTCGTGTGCATCTTCTTCTACACCATCCTGGGCAAGGGCATCCCGTCCTTCCAGCAGCCGGTTCTGCATCTGGCGGTGACGTTCGATCCCGACGTCATCACCAGCCCGACGCCGCCGGCCCGTGCCGTCGGCCAGTCCGACGCCGATTACCGGGCGGCAACGCTGGCCTGGCAGCGCGAAGTGGCGGGGCTGAACTGGAACCGCATCGTCGAGGCCGCCGTCCGCGCCAAGCTGCCGGCAACGGTCGACATGGACAGCCGCCAGGTGCTGTCGCTGGTCGAGACCAGCGAACGTCACCGGCTGCGTGAACGCTTCGTCGCCGACCCATCGCTGATCGGCAAGACCGTGCAGCTCGAGCTGCTGGCCTCGGCCAATGTCGACAACTGGCTCAAGGGCAATATCGACCGCTCGCTTTCGGACGCGCAGCAGCAGCTCTCGGCGCCGGCGCGGGCGACGGCCGATGCCTTCCTCGCCGACGGCACCATCACCTGGCGCTTTGCCCTCAGCATCTTCTCCAACGTCGACTCGCGTGCCGCTCCGGCCGCAGCCGGCCTCGCGGGCGCCTTCATGGGCTCGCTCTACATGATGCTGGTGGTCATCCTGCTGGCGGTGCCGATCGGGGTGGCGAGCGCCGTCTACCTCGAAGAGTTCGCGACCAAGTCGCGGCTGACCGACATCATCGAAGTCAACATCAACAACCTGGCGGCCGTGCCCTCGATCGTGTTCGGCCTGCTCGGTGCGGCGGTATTCATCAATTACTTCCACCTGCCACTTTCCGCACCGCTCGTCGGCGGCATGGTGCTGACGTTGATGACGCTCCCCACGATCATCATCGCCACCCGAGCAGCGCTGAAGGGCGTGCCCCCCTCTCTGCGGCAGGCCGCTCTCGGGCTCGGCGCCAGCAAGATGCAGATGGTGTTCCACCATGTGCTGCCGGTGACCTTCCCCTCGATCCTGACCGCCACCATCATCGGCGTGGCGCAGGCTCTGGGTGAGACCGCTCCGCTGCTGCTCATCGGCATGAACGCCTTTGTCGCCAGCGTGCCGGGAAGCCCGCTGGATCAGGCGGCGGCGCTGCCGGTGCAGATCTACCTCTGGCAGGGCAACGAGAACCGCAACTTCTTCGAAGCCCGGACGTCGGCCGCCATCATCGTGCTGCTGGGTCTCATGATCCTGCTCAATGCAGTGGCGATTTTCCTGCGTACGCGGCTTGAGCGCCGGGCGTAAGCGATCAAGAAAGACAGGACAGCACAAATGGATATGCTGGCAGGCAAGGTGAAGATGACCCAGGTTCCGGATATGGCCCCGCAGACGCTGGACCCCACGACACGCCGCACGCGTGTGACGGCCCGCGACGTGACCGTTCATTACGGCGCCAAGCAGGCCCTGTTCGGTGTCTCGATCGACATCCCCGACCGGGCGGTGACCGCGTTCATCGGGCCGTCGGGCTGCGGCAAGTCGACGTTCCTGCGCTGCATCAACCGCATGAACGACACGATCGAGGGCTGCAAGGTCGGCGGCAAGATCACCATCGACGAGGACGACATCTACAACCCGGCGCTCGACGTGGTCGAACTGCGCGCGCGGATCGGCATGGTGTTCCAGAAGCCCAATCCGTTCCCGAAGTCGATCTACGAGAACATCGCCTACGGCCCGAAGATCCACGGCATTGCCCGCTCGAAGGCCGACCTCGACGAGATCGTGGTCACCTCGCTGCGCAAGGCCGGGCTGTTCGACGAAGTGAAGGACCGGCTGCAGGAGCCCGGCACCGGCCTGTCCGGCGGCCAGCAGCAGCGCCTGTGCATCGCGCGCGCCATTGCCGTGGGCCCCGAAGTCATCCTCATGGACGAGCCCTGCTCGGCCCTCGACCCGATCGCTACCGCGGTGATCGAGGAACTGATCGACGAGCTGCGCGCCAACTACACGATCATCATCGTGACGCACTCGATGCAGCAGGCCGCGCGCGTCAGCCAGAAGACCGCCTTCTTCCACCTCGGCAACCTGATCGAGGAAGGCAAGACCGAGGACATCTTCACCAATCCGCGCGAGAAGCGCACCCAGGACTACATCACCGGCCGTATCGGCTAGGCGAGAACGAGACGAGCGAGATGAGCATGCCCCTCAACGAACATATCGTTACCTCCTACGAGGACGAGCTGCTGCTGCTCGCCCGTCTCACTTCGGAGATGGGCGGCATGGTCGAGCAGGCGATCAGCGAGGCGACCACCGCGCTGCTCAAGCTCGACCGCGAGGCCGCACAGCGCGTGCGCGCCGCGGACCGCCGGATCGACGAGATGCAGCACCGCATCGATGAACTCGCCGTCTCGGTCATCGCGCGCCGGCAGCCTATGGCCGCCGACCTTAGGGCCGTCGTGACCTCGATGCAGGTTGCGGCCGATCTCGAACGCTGTGGCGACATGGCCAAGCAGCTGTGCAAGCGCACCATGCAGATCGACAGCCTGAGCCTCGCGCCGATGTTCTACAACGGCGTCAAGCACATGAAGGACCTGGTCGCCCAGCAGCTGCAGACGGCACTCGATGCCTACCTGACGCGCAATTCCAAGGCCGCAATCGAAGTCTGCTCGCGCGACGACGAGGTCGACGCCATCTACAACTCGCTGTTCCGCGAGCTCCTGACCTACATGATGGAAGACCCCCGCAACATTACGCAGTGCACGCACCTGCTGTTCTGCGCCAAGAGCCTTGAGCGCGTCGGCGACCATGCGACCAACATCGCCGAAGCCGCCTACTACCTCGAGACCGGCCGGCATCTTGGTGCCGACGAACAGCAGCGCCAGCCTCGCTAAGGCTGGCCCACACCTAGGATAGACCACTATGAGCGCCACCATCCTGATCGTCGAAGACGAAGACGATGTCGCCGTGCTGCTGCGCTATAACCTCGAAGCCGAGGGCTTCCGGGTTGCCACCGCTGCGTCGGGCGATGAGGCGGTGGAACGCATCCGTGACGGCGTGCCGGACCTCATCCTGCTCGACTGGATGCTGCCCGGCACCAGCGGCATCGAGCTGTGCCGCCGGTTTCGGGCGCGCGAGGAGACGGCGCGCACCCCCATCATCATGATCTCCGCCCGCG
>Ga0066256_1002519_pt2 | contig 19284 bp, 20 predicted proteins | sample ThiBio_1000_biof_FD_87107 | JGI IMG/M metagenome (GOLD analysis project Ga0066256, IMG submission 87107) | Wastewater bioreactor microbial communities from Cape Town, South Africa - Thiocy_expt_1000_biof (version 2) | ecosystem: Engineered > Bioreactor > Thiocyanate-remediating >... | reverse complement strand
AACCCCATCCGCATCTGGCCCGCCACGGGCACCGAGCCCGCCTCGCCCGTCGCCTTGATCAGCGAGGCGGCCAGCGGCAGGTCGCGCATCAGGGCCGAGCCGGCGTCGCCGCTCGTCACCTTGCGCACCGGGCAGCCCATGTTGATGTCGATGATCGCCGCGCCCTTCTGCTCGGAGAGCTTCGCGGCCTCGGCCATCTCGTGCGGCGTGCAGCCGACGAGCTGCATCGAGACCGGCTCCTCCGTGGGGTTCCAGGCGGCCTTCTGGATCGACTGGCGCGTCTCGCGGATCGCGGCGGGCGAGGCGATCATCTCGGTCACGTTGAGGCCCGAGCCGAAGCGGCGTACAAGCGTGCGGAACGGCATATCGGTCACGCCGGTCATCGGCGCGAGGATGACCGGGCAGTCGATCCGGACCGGACCGACCTGGATCGGCTTCAGCGAAGGCGGAATGGGTAACGTCATGGGTGTGCCTAAAAAACAGGCAGCGCATAGTGGATTGCCCTCGGCCCGGCAAGCGATTACCGGCGCGACTGGTCTATGCCCGAGAGCCCCCTCCCCTCCAGCGCAGCCGTGCCTCCCACCGCAGCCGTGATCGTCGCCGCCGGCCAGGGCCTGCGCGCCGGGCAGCCGCTGCCCAAGCAGTTCGCGCGCTGGCGCGGCAAGCCGGTCCTGCGCCATTCGGCCGAGGCACTGGCGGCGGCGGGCGTCGCCCCCATCGTCGTCGCCATCCCCGAGGGCGCGGACGCAATCGCCGCCGCGGCGCTGGAGGACCTGCCGGTGCGCTTCATCACCGGCGGCGCGACCCGGCAGCAGTCGGTGCGCCTGGGGCTGGAGGCGCTGGCCGGCGACCATCCCGAGCGGGTCCTGATCCACGACGCCGCGCGGCCGGTCCTGCCGCGGGCAGTGATCGACCGGCTCGGCGCAGCGCTGGAGAGCCAGCCCGGCGCGATTCCGGTCCTGCCGGTGGTCGATAGCCTGACCCATGCCGAGGGCGGCCTGATGGGCGCGCCGGCCCGCCGTGAGGACCTGCGCCGCGTCCAGACCCCGCAGGCCTTCCGCTATTCCGCCATACTCGCGGCGCATCGCGCCTGGGACGGCGCGCCCACTGCCGGCGACGACGCCCAGGTCGCGCAAGCCGCCGGGCTGGAGATCGCGCTGGTCGAAGGAGACGAGGCCTTGCACAAGCTGACCGTGCCCAGCGACTTCGACGCCGCCGCGCCAGCCTTCCGGGTCGGTTCGGGTTATGACGTCCATCGCCTGGCCGAGGGCGAGGAGCTGTGGCTGTGCGGGGTGCGGATCGCGCATAGCCACGGCCTCGCCGGGCACAGCGACGCGGACGTAGCGATCCATGCCCTGGTCGACGCCCTGCTCGGCGCGGTGGGAGCCGGCGACATCGGCCAGCACTTTCCGCCGAGCGATCCGCAGTGGCGCGGCGCTTCCTCGGATCGCTTCCTGACCCATGCGGCGGGGCTGGTGGGCGAGGCCGGCTATGCCGTCGCCAATGTCGACGTGACGCTGATCTGCGAAGCCCCGAAGATCGGCCCGCACCGGGAAGCCATGCGGGCGCGCCTCGCCGACCTGCTCGGCGTCGACCTTGCCGCGGTCAGTGTGAAGGCGACGACGACCGAAAGGCTCGGCTTCACCGGCCGCGGCGAAGGCATCGCCGCCCAGGCCGTCGCCACAGTCGCCCGGATCTGATCGGAGACGAGATGCGCAAACTGCTCAATCTGCTGGCCTCCGTGCTGATCGCCGCGCCCGGCCTGGCCCAGGCGGCCGAGCCGCCCTGTCTCACCGCGCGCGAGTTCACCGACCTGTCGAGCTACTCGCTGCCCAGCATCATCACCGGCACGACGCAGCGCTGCTCTGCCGCACTGGGGCCGGAGGCGTTTCTCAAGCGCAGCGGCGCTTCGCTCGCCTCGCGTTACGCATCGGCCAAGCCGGCCGCCTGGCCCGGCGCCAAGGCGGCCTTCATCAAGCTCAGCGGCGGGGCGAACTCCGACGCGGCGAACCTGTTCAAGAACCTGCCGGACGACAAGCTGCAACCGATGGTCGATACCCTGGTCGAAGGCCTGATCGCCCAGCAGGTTCCGGCCGAGCGCTGCCGCACGATCGATGCCGCCGTCCGCCTGCTCGCCCCGCTGCCGCCGCAGAACACCGCCGAGCTGATCGCGCTCGCCGTGGGCCTCGGCTCGCGCTCGGGCGGCGGCAAGGTCGGCAAGCTCACCCTGTGTCCCGCATGAGAGTGATACGATGCTGCTCCCCGACGACCTGATCGACCTCGCGCGCCGCGTGATCACCGAAAACGCCGCGCTCGGCCGCAAGGTCGCGCTGGCCGAAAGCTGCACCGGCGGCCTGGTCTGCGCGGCGCTGACCGAGATTGCCGGCTCCTCGGCCGTGCTCGACCGCGGCTTCGTGACCTATTCGAACGAAGCCAAGATGGAATCGCTCGACGTGCCGCGCGACATCATCGACACGCTCGGCGCGGTCTCGGGCGCAACGGCCTGGGCCATGGCCCAGGGCGCGCTCAAGCACAGCCAGGCCGACGTCGCGGTGGCGATCAGCGGGATCGCCGGACCGGACGGCGGATCGGAGCAGAAGCCGGTCGGCCTGGTCGTCTTCGCCCGCGCGGTGCGCGGCAGCGACGAGGTCGATGCCGAGGAGCGCCAGCTCGACGGATCGAGCCGGGCGGAGGTGCGGCGTCAGGCCGCGCTGGTCGCGCTGGAGCTCCTGCTGCCGTAAAGCTCGGCCGCCCGCGTCTCGAAGGCGGCGACCATCTTGCGGAAGGCCCGGTCGAAATACTGGCCCGCCAGCTTCTCGAACAGGGCGTTGCGGAAGCGGAACTCGACGTGGAAGTCGATCTCGCAGGCATCCTCGCCCAGCGGCCGGAAGCGCCAGACGTTGTCGAGGTCCTGCAAGGGTCCGTCGAGGTAGTGCACCTTGATCATGTCCGGGCGCTGCTTCTCGACCCGCGAGGCGAACTTCTCGCGCAGCGCGTTGAAGCCCACGAGCATATCGGCGACCATCTCGGTCTCGCTGTCGGAGCGGACCCGTGTCGCCATGACCCAGGGCAGGAACTCGCCGTAGCGCGCGACGTCGGCCACGAGGTCGAACATCTGCTCGGCGCTGTAGGGCAGTCGGCGGACTTCGTGGATGCCGGGCATGGGCTCAGCGCGCCGCCGTCTTGGCGAGCTGCGCCTCGCGCGCCGCCCGCATCTCGCGGAAATCGTCGCCCGCGTGGTAGCTGGAGCGGGTCAGCGGGCTCGCCGCGACCTGGAGGAAGCCCTTGGCCCGGGCGATTGCGCCATAGGCGCCGAAGGCCTGCGGAGTGACGAACTCGGCGACCTTCGCATGTCGGGGCGTGGGCTGGAGATACTGGCCCATCGTTAGGAAATCGATGCCGGCGCAGCGCATGTCGTCCATCACCTGATGGACTTCGAGGCGCTCCTCGCCGAGGCCGAGCATGATGCCCGACTTGGTGAAGACCATCGGATCGTGGCGCTTGACCTCCTCCAGCAGCCGCAGCGAGGCATAGTAGCGCGCGCCGGGACGGATCGTCGGATAGAGCCGCGGGACGGTCTCGAGGTTGTGGTTGTAGACATCCGGCCCGGCCGCGACGATCGCCTCGACGGCGGGGCGCATCTTGCCGCGGAAATCGGGAGTGAGGATCTCGATCGTGGTCGCCGGCGTGGTGCGGCGCAGGGCCTCGATCACCTTGACGAACTGGCCCGCGCCGCCGTCCGGCAGGTCGTCCCGGTCGACGGAGGTCACGACGATATGCTCCAGGCCGAGCTTGGCCGCGGCTTCGGCGACATGCTCCGGCTCATTCGCGTCGACCTTGCGCGGCATCCCGGTCTTGACGTTGCAGAAGGCGCAGGCGCGCGTGCAGGTGTCGCCCAGGATCATCACCGTCGCGTGCTTCTTCTGCCAGCACTCGCCGATGTTCGGACAGGCGGCCTCCTCGCAGACCGTGTTGAGCCCGAGTCCGCGCATCAGGTCGCGGGTCTCGCCATAGGCCTTCGAGGTCGGGGCCTTCACCCGAATCCAGTCCGGCTTGCGCTGGCGTTCCGCCGGAGGAGACGGTTGCGGTGCTGCTGACATGTCGTTCATGGCGCCCAGATAAGCGGATGTGCCCGCCCTTGCCAGTGGCAAAGTTCAGGGCCATTAGGCCCGGCATGACTACCGAGCTTTCCCCCGAATTCGCCCAACTCGTCCAAGGCTACCGCCGTTTCCGCGCCGGAGGGTGGATGGCGAACCATGATCGTTGGGAAGCCGCTCGCGTCGGCCAGGAACCGCAGGTGATGATCATCGCCTGCGCCGACAGCCGCGTCGATCCCTCGCAGATCTTCGACAGGGCCCCCGGCGAGGCCTTCGTCGTGCGCAACACCGCCGCCCTGGTCCCGCCGTTCGAGACTACGGCCGGCCTCCACGGCGTCTCGGCCGCGCTGGAGTTCGCGGTGCAGGTGCTGGAGGTGAAGGAGATCGTGGTCATGGGCCACGGCATGTGCGGCGGCTGCAAGGCGGCGCTGACCCAGGACCTCCAGGGCGCGGAGCCCGGCGAAGGCGGTTTCATCGCCAACTGGATCGGCCTGCTCGACGAGGCGCGCGAGCCGATCGCGGCCGAGCTCGGCACGACCAGTCGCGAAGCGGAGCGGGCGATGGAGCACGCCGGGGTCCGCGTCAGCCTGGACAACCTGCGCACCTTCCCCTGCATCCGCCGCAAGGAGCGCGAGGGCAAGCTGAAGCTGCGCGGCGCCTTCTTCGCCATCTCCGACGGCTTGCTGCACGTCATGGACGAAGCGACGAACGAATTCTCGCCCGTCGAGTAACCGGGAGCGCTGCCCGCAGTTAGGTCTGCGGGTTTATCCGTGCCCCCAAACGAAAGGGCGGCAGTCGCCTGCCGCCCTTCCCTGTTCCTTGGCGGGAACTTTACTTGCCTGCGGCCTTTTGCGCCGCGTAGATTCCCCAGAGCTGGGCGAGCGGCTTGCGCGGCCCGTCGACCTTGGCGAAGCTCGCCTGGGCGCCGGCATAGTCGCCCTTGTCAGCCTGGGCGATGCCCAGGCGGGTGTTGAGCCGCGCCGCGTCGCCGCCGGGCTTGCTCAGCGCTACCGTATAGAGATCGACCGCCTTGGCCGCGTCGCCGTAGCTCAGGAAGGTATCCGCCGCGGCGCTGATGGTCGCCACCGATGCGTTGGGGGCGCGGGCGTCGCGCTCCAGCGCGGGCAGCGAGGCCCGGTCGGCCGCGACGCGGCTGCTGGCGATACCCTTGGCCTCGGTCACGAAGGGGTCGGCCGCGCGCAGCTTGCCCGCGGCGGTGCCCTCGTCGATGATCTTCATCACCTCGCCCGGGAAGCGGCGGGCATCGGCGGCCTGGATGTAGTCGATGTAGTCGCGCTCCTCGGAGAAGCTGCCGGTGCGGGCCATCAGGCGCATCAGGTCGAGGTTTTCCTGGGCTTGATACTTGGCGACGTCGCGCAGGACGGAGATGGCGCCGGCCCAGTTCTCCTTGCTCGGATAGTTCCGGGCCAGGCCGGTGCTGAAGAACGAGGCCTGATCGAGCTGCCGGGCGCGGAACGCCGAGCCGAGGCCGACGCGATACCAGTTCTCCGGCGCGGGCGTGCCGGCCGCCTGCCGGGACTCGATCGCCCGGCGCAGGACGGCGACCCCTTCGTTGGGCTTGCCGCCGCTGATATAGGCCTGGGCAAGAAACGCCTCGAGCTCGTCGTTGTGATAGCCGCCGTCGAGCGCCGCCTGGAGCGCGACCTGGGCGCCGGCATAGTCCTTGAGCTGGAGATCGGTCTGGCCGAGGAAGAACTGGAGCTGGGGCGCGTTGGGCGCCTTGCCGCTTTCGATCATGACGTTCAGACCCTGCTTCAGGATCGCGGGATCCTCGGCCAACTGCCCCAGGTTCACGATCAGGCCACCCGCCTGATACTTGTCGAACGGGGTGCTTGCCGCCGCCAGGACCGGCTCGATCTGGGCCTTCTCGCCGGACAGGGCCGTGGCGAGCTCGGCGGGCTTGCCTTTGGCGGCCACGACGTTGGAGCGCGCCTTGGCGTCGGTGATCGCCTTCTGGAACGGCGCCGCCACCTTGGCGAAGCCGGGGCTGACCGATTCCTGCGGCGCCTTGCCGCCGCGCTGGGCCATCGCCGGGGTGGACATGCCGGCGGCGAGGAAACCGGCAGCGAGGGCGATGCCCAGCGCCGAACGCGAAGTGAGGATACGGATCATCGAAAACTCTCCTAGGGGGTGGCGCCCGGAGAGGGAATCCGAGCGTTCCGGTTCAAAACTTCCGCCGCAGCTAGTGGCGGGGATTCACCAGCTTGGCAATGGTCCGTGCGATAGTCGGGCAGATAGGTTCGCCCCACTGAACCGCGATTGAATGCCGCCTCCGGCCCGCCGTGCACGGTTCGCCGCCGATCCGGCCCCATATGTGGAAAAAGCGCCGAAAAACCTCCGTTTCAGGCACCCTTCGCTGGCCTTCCCGGATGCTTTGGCCTAGGGCCTGCCACACACCGACGAACCGCAACAGATAGAACGAAAAGACCGCGTGAGCGACGACACCGAAACTCTCGATTCTTCCGCCCCCTCCGGCGAATTCCAGCGCGTCGACATCGTCGACGAGATGAAGACGAGCTACCTCGACTACGCGATGAGCGTGATCGTCAGCCGCGCGCTGCCCGACGTGCGCGACGGCCTCAAGCCGGTCCACCGCCGCATCCTCTTCGCCAGCCAGGAGGGCGGTTTCGTCGCCGGGCGGCCCTATCGCAAGTCGGCCAAGATCGTCGGCGACGTGATGGGCAACTACCACCCGCACGGCGACGCCGCGATCTACGACGCGCTGGCGCGCATGACCCAGGACTGGTCGATGCGGGTGCCGCTGATCGACGGCCAGGGCAACTTCGGCTCGATGGATCCCGATCCGCCGGCCTCGATGCGCTATACCGAGGCGCGGCTCGCCCGCGTCGCCAACTTCCTGCTCGACGATCTCGACAAGGACACGGTCGATTTCGCCGACAACTACGACGGCTCCCGCCAGGAGCCGACCGTCCTGCCCGCGCGCTTCCCCAACCTGCTGGTCAATGGCGCGGGCGGCATCGCGGTCGGCATGGCGACTAACATCCCGCCGCACAACCTGGGCGAGGTGATCGACGGCTGCCTGGCGATGATCGAGAACCCGGCGATCTCGACCGAGCAACTGTTCGAGATCATCCCCGGCCCGGACTTCCCGACCGCGCCGCTGATCCTCGGCACCTCGGGTGCGCGCAACGCCTATGTGACCGGGCGCGGCTCGATCATCCAGCGCTGCCGCCACGAGATCGAGGAAAGCCGGGGCGACCGCCGCTCGATCGTCCTCACCTCGATCCCCTACCAGGTCGGCAAGTCGGGCCTGGTCGAGAAGATCGCCGAGGCCGCCAAGGACAAGCGGATCGAAGGTGTCTCCGACATCCGCGACGAATCGAGCCGGCTCGGCGTGCGCGTGGTCATCGACCTGAAGCGCGACGCCACGCCCGAGGTCGTGCTCAACCAGCTCTGGCGGCACACCCCGGCGCAAAGCTCGTTCCCGGCGAACATGCTTGCGATCCGCGGCGGCCGGCCCGAGATTCTCGCCCTGCGCGACATCATCCAGGCCTTCATCGCCTTCCGCGAGGAGGTCATCACCCGCCGGACCAAGTTCGAGCTGAACAAGGCGCGCGACCGGGCGCACATCTTGCTCGGCCTGGTCGTCGCCGTGACCAACCTCGACGAGGTGGTGAAGATCATCCGCGGCTCGTCGAACCCGGCCGCCGCCCGCGCCGCCCTGCTCGCGCGCGAATGGCCGATCGGGGAGATCGCGCAGTACATCCGCCTGGTCGAGGCGATCGAGCCCAATGCCGAGCAGGAAGGCGGCACCTACAAGCTCTCCGAGATCCAGGTGAAGTCGATCCTCGACCTGCGCCTGCACCGCCTGACCGCGCTGGGCCGCGACGAGATCGGCGACGAGCTCAAGGAACTGGCCGCCGCAATCGCGGAATACCTCTCGATCCTCGCCGACCGGGTGAAGCTCTACGGCGTGATGAAGGACGAGCTGGCTCAGGTGAAGGAGCTCTACGCCACGCCGCGCGTGTCGGAGATCACCGCCGCCTGGGACGGGGTCGAGGACGAGGACCTGATCGAGCGGTCCGACATGGTCGTGACCGTCACCCTCGACGGCTACATCAAGCGCACCCCACTCTCGACCTTCCGCGCCCAGAACCGCGGCGGCAAAGGCCGCGCCGGCATGGCGACCAAGGACGAGGACGCGGTGGCGACGATGTTCGTCACCTCGACCCACAATCCGGTGCTGTTCTTCTCCACCGCGGGCAAGGTCTATCGCCTCAAGGTCTGGAAGCTGCCCGAAGGCGGCCCGGCGACCCGCGGCCGGCCGATCGTCAACCTGCTCCCCGCGCTGGACCAGGGTGAGACCATCGCCGCGGTCCTGCCGCTGCCCGAGGACGAGGCCGACTGGGGCTCGCTCCACGTCGTCTTCGCCACGGCCAAGGGCAATATCCGCCGCAATTCGATGGATGCCTTCGCCAATATCCCCTCGAACGGCAAGTTCGCGATGCGCTTCGACGAGGACAGCGCGGATCATCTGATCGGGGTCGCCCTGCTCGATGCGGGCGACGACGTGCTGCTCGCCTCGCGCCAGGGCAAGGCGATCCGCTTCGCCGGCGACGACGTGCGTGAGTTCCAGAGCCGCACCTCCACCGGCGTGCGCGGCATGACGCTCAAGGGCGACGACGAAGTGATCTCGCTGTCGATCCTCCACCGCGTCGGCGTCCACGACCAGGACGAGCGCGAGGACTACCTGCGCCATGCCCCGTGGAAGGCCGAGAAGGACAGCGAGCCGCAAATGAGCGCGGAACGCTTCGCCGAGCTGGCCGCCAAGGAGCAGTTCATCCTCACGGTCTGCGCCAACGGCTACGGCAAGCTGTCCTCGGCCTACGAGTACCGCCGCACCGGCCGCGGCGGCCAGGGCATCACCAACATCGACAACATCGGCCGCAACGGCCCGGTCGTGGCCAGCTTCCCGGCGACCCGGGCCGACCAGCTCATGCTCGTCACCGACCAGGCCAAGCTGATCCGCCTGCCGCTCGAAACCCTGCGCGTGATCGGCCGCGGCTCGGCCGGCGTCCGCCTGTTCAATGTCGCCGACGAGGAGCATGTGGTCAGCGCCGTCCGCCTCGACGAGGAGGAAGCGCCCGAGAACGCGGCCGAGGAAGCGATCGTCGAAGAGATGGTCGCGCGGCACACGGACGAGACGCCGATCCCGGACGAGCCGGTGCGGGACGAGGACATCGGCAAAGGGCCTGAAGAAGCATAACCGGGCGTCCGGCATGACCCACGACGTTCACATCATCGGCGGTGGCCTGGCGGGGGGCGAGGCGGCCTGGCAGCTTGCGCGGCGCGGCGTCAGGGGGCGGCTGTCAGAGATGCGCGGCACCGGGGAACGCTCGCCCGCGCATCAGACCCATGCCCTGGCCGAACTGGGCTGCTCCCATTCCTTCCGCTCCGACGACGACGAGAAGAACGCGGTCGGGCTGCTGCATCACGAGATGCGCCAGTGCGGCTCGCTGGTCATGGCGGCGGCGGCCAAGGCGCAGGTGCCGGCCGGCTCGGCCCTCGCAGTCGACCGCGACGTGTTCTCGGCCGAGGTCGAGGCGGCGTTGGCCGCCCTCCCCAACCTGGAGGTCGTGCGCGAGCGGGTCGACCGGCTGCCCGAGGCGGGCCTGACCATCGTCGCCACCGGGCCGCTGACCCATGAGGGGCTGGCGGGCAGCATCGGCGCGGCGACGGGCGCGGACAGCCTCGCCTTCTTCGACGCCATCGCGCCGATCGTCTATCGCGACACCATCGACATGGATGTCTGCTGGATGGCCAGTCGCTGGGACAAGCCTGATAAATTTGGGGTAGAGACCAGGGACTACATCAACTGCCCGATGACCAAGGAGCAGTACCTGGCCTTCCACGCCGGGCTGGTCGCGGGCGAGAAGAGCACCTTCAAGGAATGGGAGGCGAACACCCCCTATTTCCAGGCCTGCATGCCGATCGAGGTGATGGCCGAGCGCGGGGTGGAGACGCTGCGTTTCGGGCCGATGAAGCCGGTCGGGCTCGACGATCCCAAGACCGGCCGCTGGCCCTATGCCGTGGTGCAGCTTCGCCAGGACAACAAGCTCGGCACGCTGTGGAACATGGTCGGCTTCCAGACCAAGCTGAAGCACGCCGAGCAGGTCCGCCTGTTCCGCACGATCCCGGGGCTGGAGAAGGCTGAGTTCGCCCGGCTTGGCGGGCTCCACCGCAACACCTTCCTCAACTCCCCGACGCTGCTCGACCGCCAGCTTCGGCTGAAAAGTGCGCCGCATATCCGCTTCGCCGGGCAGATCACCGGCTGCGAGGGCTATGTCGAAAGCGCCGCCGTCGGCCTGCTGACCGGGCTGATGACAGCGGGCGAGATCGCCGGGCGGGCATGGCAGGCTCCGCCCCGCACCACGGCGCTCGGCGCGCTGCTGGCGCATATCACCGGCGATGCCGAAGCCGAGGACTATCAGCCGATGAACGTCAATTTCGGGCTGTTCCCACCCCTGCCGGACGTGAAGAAGAAGCAGCGCAAGGAAGCCTACACCGCGCGGGCCAAGGAAGACCTAGGTCTCTGGCTCCCCGTCATCGGCTGAATCGGCGGGCGCTTCCGCCCTGGCCGGACGGCGGATCGGCGAGCAGCGGCATTCCGGCTTCTTGGCGGGCTTGGGCCGGGTCGTGGCGAACTCCTCGCGGGTCAGCACCTGATCGCCGTTGCGGTCGGCGTTGCGGAAGCGGTCGCTGGTCTTCACCGCCCATTCCTCGAAGCTCAGGAGGTTGTTGCCGTCCTTGTCGAGCTTGCGGAACGCGGCGACCCGGGGCCCAAGCATCTCGGCGCGGGTGATCTTGCCGTCGCGGTTGCGGTCGAGCCGGTCGAAGCGGCGCTGCTCGCGCGTGACCTCATCGAGCGCGGGCGGAGCCGCGCCGCGAAGGCCGGCGCCGTCGGCGGTCGGCAGCGCATCGTCCGCAACCGCAGGCGGCAGCGCCGCGGGCAAGGCCGCGCCGCGCTCGGTCTCCGCCCGGCCCTGCCACCAGAAGATCCCGGCGCCGACCAGCAGCAGCGCGCCCACCGCGCCCAGAACGATCCGGTTCATGACCCCCAAGCCCCTCCTTAGCCCGGGCGAAGCATAGCCTAGCGCCCGAAGATGCCAAGCCGCACGGCGGCGAGCGCTCCACGAATTCCGCCGGCCGCGTCGCCACGCCGCAGGTCGCGCAGGGCAAGGCCGTGCAGCACGGTCAACGGCCGCATCTCGCGCGGCAGACGAAGAGGCGCGCCCTCGCCGATCAGGGCGACGGCATGATCGCGCTCCCCGGGATGGCTGAGCCGCAAGGCCAGATCGGCAAGCGCCCAGTCGCGGCCCACCCGCAGGATGGCGGGCTCCTCGCCGACAAGGCCCAGTATGCCTCCCAACCCGGCGAGCGCCTGCGCCCGTCCTTCCGCGAAGGCCGCAATGCTCGCCTGCGGCAAGGGCGCTTCACCGAGGAGCGCCTCCCAGCCATCGACCAGGGGCGACAGCGCAGCGCCGGTCCGGCCGAGCAAGGCCAGCAGCGGCTCGCCCTGGGGCCGTTGCTCGGGCGGCTCGGCCAGTCGCTCGCGCCACCAGGCGAGGCGGAGCTGGCCGAGCATCGGCTCGCGCGCATCACGCACCACCTGGGCAAGGCGGGTGTCCAACGCGAGCAGCCCCAGCCGTGCCTCCCGCGCCCGCCGCGGCGCATAGGCGAGCGCCAGACGCTGGACCGGAGGAAGACTGTCGAGGATCAGGCTAACGATAGCAGACCTGCTTGGCCGCCGCGACAATCCGGGGCACGTCGATCAGCGCCGCCTTTTCGAGGTTGGCGGCATAGGGTAGCGGCACGTCCTCGTTGCAGACGCGCAAGACCGGGGCGTCGAGATCGTCGAAGCCCTGCTCCATGCAGACCGCGATCACCTCCGAGGCGATAGAGCAGACCGGGAAGCCCTCCTCCGCGACGATCAGCCGGTTGGTCTTCTTCAGGCTGTCGAGCACCGCTGCCGTGTCGAGCGGACGCAGGGTGCGCAGGTCCAGCACCTCGGCCTCGATGCCCTCGCCGGCGAGTTGCTCGGCGGCTTCGAGCGCCAGGCCGACGCCGATCGAGTAGGAGACGATCGTGACGTCCCGGCCCTCGCGCGCCACGCGGGCCTTGCCGATCGGCAGGACGTGGTCGTCCAACTCGGGCAGCTCGAAGCTGCGGCCATAGACCAGTTCGTTCTCCAGGAAGACCACCGGGTCCTCGCTACGGATCGCGGCCTTGAGCAGGCCCTTGGCGTCCGAGGCATCATAGGGCGCGATGACCACCAGCCCCGGCACGTTCGCATACCACGGCGCATAGTTCTGGCTGTGCTGCGCCCCGACCCGCGCGGCGGCGCCGTTGGGGCCGCGGAACACGATCGGGCAGCGCATCTGGCCGCCCGACATGTAGTTGGTCTTGGCGGCCGAATTGATGATGTGGTCGATCGCCTGCATCGCGAAGTTGAAGGTCATGAACTCGACAATGGGGCGCAGGCCTCCCATCGCCGCGCCGGTGCCGATGCCGGCGAAGCCGTATTCGGTGATCGGCGTGTCGATGACCCGCTTGGCCCCAAATTCCTCGAGCAGCCCTTGCGTGACCTTGTAGGCGCCCTGGTACTCGGCGACTTCCTCGCCCATGACGAAGACGCGCCCGTCGCGACGCATTTCCTCGGCCATCGCGTCGCGCAAGGCCTCGCGGACCGTGACGGTCTTCATGTTGGTGCCGGCCGGAATCGCCGGATCGATCGCGGGCTTCGCCTCGGCGGCGAGCTGCGCCGTGCCGCTCTCGGCCTTGGCCTTGGGCGCCTCGGATTCCGTCGCCTTCTGCTACTCGGCAGAGGCTTCGCCGGCAGGCGCGGGGGGCTTGGCCGGCGCGGCTTCCTCGCCCCCGTCCTCACCTTCGCCCTCGATCGTCGCGATCACAGTGCCGACCTTCACGCCCTCGGTCCCCTCGGGCACGACGAGCTTGCCGATCGTGCCTTCGTCGATCGCCTCGAATTCCATCGTCGCCTTGTCGGTCTCGATCTCGGCGAGGATGTCGCCGGACTTCACCGCGTCGCCTTCCTTGACCAGCCACCGGGCGAGCTTGCCCTCTTCCATCGTCGGCGAGAGCGCGGGCATCTTGAGTTCCACGGCCATCAGTAGCGCTCCACCAGGACGTCGGTGTAGAGTTCGGCGGGCGCGGGCTCGGGCGAGCTTTCGGCGAAATCCGCTGCCTCTGTCACCGTCGCGCGGATGCGCTTGTCGATCTCCTTGATCCGGTCCTCCGGAACCCCGCGCGAGAGCAGCTCGGCCTTGGCGCCCTCGATCGGATCGTGCTTCTCGCGCATTTCCTGCACTTCCTCGCGGCTGCGATACTTGGCCGGATCGGACATCGAGTGGCCGCGATAACGATAGGTGTTGAGCTCCATCAGGACGGGGCCGTTGCCGGCCCGGACGAAGGCCAGCGCCTGCCGGGCCGCCTGACGGACCTGGAGCACGTCCATCCCGTCGACGTCCATGCCGGGGATGCGGAAGGCCGTGCCGCGACGATAGAAATGGGTCTCGGCCGAGGAGCGGCGGACTGCCGTGCCCATCGCATAGCCGTTGTTCTCGATCACGAAGACGATCGGCAGCTTCCACAGCGCGGCCATGTTGAAGCTCTCGTAGACCTGGCCCTGGTTGGCCGCGCCGTCGCCGAAGTAGGCGACGCAGACGCCGCCGTCCTCGTTGTACTTGTGGGCGAAGGCGAGCCCCGTGCCGAGCGGCACCTGCGCCCCGACGATTCCGTGGCCGCCGAAGAACTTATGCTCGACACTGAACATGTGCATCGAGCCGCCCTTGCCTTTGGAGATGCCCGCCTGGCGGCCGGTCAGCTCGGCCATGATGACCTTGGGATCGATCCCGTAGGCCAACATGTGGCCGTGATCGCGATAGCCGGTGATGACGCTGTCCTTGCCGGCCTCCAGCGCCGACTGGATGCCCACCGCGACCGCCTCCTGGCCGATATAGAGGTGGCAGAAACCGCCGATCAGGCCGAGGCCGTAAAGCTGGCCCGCCTTCTCCTCGAAGCGGCGGATCAGCACCATCTGCTCGTAGAAGGTCAGCAGCTCGTCGTCGCTCGCCGCATAGCAGGGGCTTTTCTCGTAAGCCTCCTGCAAGCTGCGCAGGGCGAAGGTTTCCTCGTCCGGCCCATGAGCGGTTGTTTCGGCGGATTTCTCGGGCGCAGCTTTCGTGCCGACGGATTTAGCCAATGTGATGATTCCCCGGGGAGTGGATTCACCAAGGGCTATAGGCCGAAGTAGCGCGCCGGAAAATGGTGAGCGCTCAATTTTCTTATAGGCTTGGGCAAGAATCGTTCGCGCTCGAAGCGGCGCGGCAGGTTCCGCTACTTATTCAGCAACATTACCATTTCGTCCGGGTGGACGACATTGAGATTGCTGCGCAGCAGCTCGCCCGCGAGGTCCGGATCGGCATGGCGCGGATCGAGCAGGGCGACGCGGTTGCGGATCTCGTTGCGCTCGGCGGTGAGCTGCTTGATCTCCTGCTGGCGCTGGACCAGCAGGCGACTGTGCTCACCCCAAGCAAGGAGGCCGCTGGGCCCCGCGATGACGACCCCGCCGAGCACCAGCAGGCAGGCCAGGGCGATGCCCTGCGTGATGCTTTCCCGCTGCAACTTGGGATCGGCCCGGAGTCTTCTCATGGCCGCACAGAATCATAGTTAATTCAGTGATTCAAGCAGAAATGCTCGAAGCGGTTCGATTTCGTAACAATTGGCGGGAATTGACCCGTTCCCGTCTTCGCCCTGGAAGCGGAATGGTGCGCCCGACAGGATTCGAACCTGTGGCCCCCAGATTAGGAATCTGGTGCTCTATCCTGCTGAGCTACGGGCGCGCCGCGCTTCCTTTAGGGAGGCGGCGGCGCGCTGGCAATCTAGTTGGTCTCGCCCTAGTTGGTCTCGCCCTAGTTAGTCTCAGGGGGCGGCGCGACGGGGAACGGCAGGGGCATGACCTCGATGCCTTCCTCCAGCAGCTCGATCGCCTCCTCGGCGGTGGCCTGGCCGTGGATCGTCTCGGCCTCGCGCTCGCCGTAGTGAATCTCGCGGCTGACCTCGGCGAAGCCGTCGCCGACCCAGCGCGATTCCTTGAGCGCCTCGGCCTGCATCGCGGCCATCGCCCGCATCATCGCCACGGCTTGCGGCGGAAGCTGGCCGCCGGTCATCGGGGTCTTGGCGGCGGGCGCGGGCTTGGGCGCCACGAGCTGGTTGCCCTTGCGGCCGAGGTTGGGGGCCATCGGAGCCTTGACGATCTCGGCCGAGCCGCATTGCGGGCAGGTAACGAGGCCCCGCGCCTGCTGGCCGGCGAAGTCGTCGGACGAGGCGAACCAGCCTTCGAAGCGGTGCCCGCTGTCGCGGCACTCGAGGTGGAACACGATAGTGGAAAGGCCTATGGGGCGGTGGCGGGGGGTGTGGCAGGGCCGGGCAGCGGGGCGAGACCCGCGGCGGTGCGGGGGGGGTCGATCGCGGAAAACCCCCCCCCCGCCTCTCCATCCATGTCGAGCAGGACCTGGCCCCAGGGGTCGACGACCAGGCTGTGCCCGTAGGTGCTGCGTCCGTCCTCATGCCTGCCGGTCTGCGCGGCGGCCACGACATAGGCGCTGGCCTCGATCGCGCGGGTGCGCTGGAGGAGGTGCCAGTGGGCCTCTCCGGTGGGCACGGTGAAGGCGGCCGGGATCGCGATAATGTCGCAGTTCCGCCGACCAAGCTCCTCGAACAATGCGGGAAAGCGGATGTCGTAGCAGATCGCCAGGCCGAGCCGGCCGACCGGTGTCTCGACCGTGACGACCTGCTCGCCGGCGGCATAGGCATTCGATTCCCGCCAGGATTCGCCGGTCGCCAGGTCGACATCGAACATATGGATCTTGTCGTAGCGCGCGGCGATCCCGCCCGAGGAATCGATCACAAAGGCACGGTTCGCCCAGCGCCCGTCCTCCCGCAGCACGGCCAGCGAGCCAAGCGCGACCCAGATGCCCGCGTCGGCCGCAGCGCGGCGGGCGGCCGCCAGCACCGGATCGTCCGCCTCGGCGACGATGTGCAGGGCCGCCCGGTCGCGCTTGCGATCGAGCAGGCCGGACATCTCGGGCGTGAACAGAAGCGACGCCCCGCCCTGCGCCGCGGCGCCGATCGCCGCGACGATCGTGGCGGCATTGGCCTGGGGATCGACCCCCGAGGTCATTTGCAGGACGGCGATGCGCTTCATCTCAGAGCCCGAGCAGCGGATCGAGCTTGCCGGCGCGGTCGAGCGCATGGAGATCGTCCGAGCCGCCGATGCCCTGGTTGTCGATGAAGATCTGCGGCACGGTCGTCGCGCCGGGCGCGCGCTCCAGCATCTCGGCGCGCTTGGGGCCGCCCATGGTGATATCGTATTCTTCGTAAGCCACGCCCTTGCCGTCGAGCAGGCGCTTGGCCGCCGCGCCGTAGCCGCAGCCCCATTTCGTGTAGATTTCAACCTTCGCCACGTCTTCGCGATCCTTGTTCCAGCACCTCTTGAAAGGGGGCGCGGCTATCATATCTGATGAGGCGTGTCATGGCTCGCAAGAGGATGGCGCAGCGTCCGGAGCGCCGAAGACGGGCTCCGGCAGACCCGAAAATTGCTCATTGGAGGATTTTTGCCATGAATCGTTTCGACTTTACCCCCTATCGCCGCAGCACCGTCGGCTTCGACCGACTGTTCGACCTGCTCGAGAACACCGGGCGCTCCAGCGGCGACAACTACCCGCCGTTCAACATCGAACGGGTCAGCGAGGATGCCTATCGCATCACCCTGGCCGTCGCCGGGTTCAAGCCCGCCGACATCGATATCACCGCCCAGCAGAACCTGCTCGCGATCCAGGGCAAGAAGCCCGAGGAAGCGCGCGAGGGTCGGATGCTGCATGTCGGTATCGCCCAGCGCGGGTTCGAGCGGCGCTTCGAACTGGCCGACTACGTTCGCGTGGCCTCGGCGAATCTCGAGGACGGGCTGCTCGTCATCGACCTGATTCGCGAAGTTCCCGAGGCGATGAAGCCGAAGAAGATCGCGATCGGGACCCAGGCCCCGCTCACCCTCGTCGAGGACGGCGAAGGGCGCAGCCAGGCGGCCTGATCCTTAGCGATCTGACTGACAGATAACAAAAATTCGGGGGTGGGCCCGGGTAGGCCCACCCCCGCGACGTTTCCACGCCGCCCTATCCTCGCTTGACCGTCCGGGTCGCAGAAGACGGTCAGGCCAGGACAAACCCGGGCGGTCGCGCAGCGGCCAAGGGGAGCCGCGCGACCGATCTTCGCGGAACGCCATATCCGTTTGGCAAACAACTTGGGTTAATTTTACAAGATTTTTATACATGCGGCCTGGCGGCCACGGTCGGAGCCCGATTCAGCTCGGCTGAATCGGCTGCGAATGCCGGTCTGCTTCTGTTTGCCTAGACGAGCCGCGCCTGCTTGAGCGCCGCCTCGATGAAGCCCGCGAACAGCGGGTGGGGATCGAACGGGCGGCTTTTCAGCTCGGGATGGAACTGCACGCCGACGAACCACGGATGGTCCGGCCGCTCGACGATCTCGGGCAGCAGGCCGTCGGGCGACATGCCCGAGAAGACCAGGCCGCCCTGCTCCAGCGGTTCCTTGTAGGCGACGTTCACCTCGTAGCGGTGGCGATGCCGCTCCGAGATATCGGTGGCGCCGTAGATCGCCGCCACATGGCTGTTGCCAGCAAGTTTCGCCTCGTAGGCGCCGAGCCGCATGGTCCCGCCGAGGTCGCCGCCGTGGGCGCGCGTCTGGAGCCCTTCCGGGCTCATCCATTCGGTGATGATGCCGACGACCGGCTCCTCGGTCGGGCCGAACTCGGTCGAGGAGGCCCCGGCGATGCCCGCGGCGCGGGCACCCTCGATGCAGGCCATCTGCATCCCGAGGCAGATGCCGAAGAACGGCACCTTGCGCTCGCGCGCGAAGCGGACGCTGGCGATCTTGCCCTCGGTCCCGCGCTCGCCGAAGCCGCCGGGGACCAGGATGCCGTGCATCGGCTCCAGGCGGGCCGCGATCTCGGCGTCGTCCTGCTCGAACAGCTCGGCGTCGATCCAGCGGATATGGACCTTGACCCGGTTGGCCATGCCGCCGTGGACCAGCGCTTCGTTCAGCGACTTGTAGGCGTCGGGCAGGCCGACGTACTTGCCGACGACGCCGATCGTCACCTCGCCCTCGGGGTTCTGGTAGCGGTCGACGATATCGACCCAGCGCGAAAGCTCGGGCGCAGGCGAGGATAGGCCGAAGTGGCGCAGGACCTCGGCGTCGAGGCCCTCAGCATGGTATTGCAGCGGCACGGCATAGATGCTCGACGCGTCGAGCGCGGGGATCACCGCTTCCTTCCGCACGTTGCAGAACTGCGCGATCTTGGCCCGCTCGCCCTCGGGCAGCGGCTTCTCGCAGCGGCACAGCAGGATGTCGGGCTGGACGCCGAGCGCGGTCAGTTCGCGCACCGAGTGCTGGGTCGGCTTGGTCTTCAGCTCGCCCGCCGCGGCGATATAGGGCACCAGGGTCACGTGGACCGAGCAGGTCTGCTCGCGGCCAAGCTCGTTGCGGAGCTGGCGCAGGGCCTCGATGAAGGGCAGGCCCTCGATGTCGCCGACCGTGCCGCCGATCTCGCAGAGCACGAAGTCGAGGCCCTCGGCGTCGGCCACGGCGAATTGCTTGATCGCGTCGGTGACGTGCGGGATCACCTGGACGGTCGCGCCGAGGTAGTCGCCGCGCCGCTCCTTGGCGATGATATCGCGATAGATGCGGCCCGAGGTGATGTTGTCCGACTGGTGCGCCGAGACGCCGGTGAAGCGCTCGTAGTGCCCGAGGTCGAGGTCGGTCTCGGCCCCGTCGTCGGTCACGAAGACTTCGCCGTGCTGATAGGGGCTCATCGTCCCCGGATCGACGTTCAGGTAGGGGTCGAACTTGCGGATGCGGACCTTGAATCCGCGGGCCTGGAGCAGCGCCGCGAGGCTGGCCGCCATGAGACCTTTCCCAAGCGAGGAGACCACGCCGCCGGTGATGAAAATGTACCGCGCCATGGGAGTCGGGCCTTAGTCCTATTCGGTTCGGATGGGCAAGCGGCGAGGCGCACGCTTCGTCGATCTTCCACAGCCCTGTTGCTGCGAAGGCCGCA
>Ga0066256_1002624_pt1 | contig 19297 bp, 17 predicted proteins | sample ThiBio_1000_biof_FD_87107 | JGI IMG/M metagenome (GOLD analysis project Ga0066256, IMG submission 87107) | Wastewater bioreactor microbial communities from Cape Town, South Africa - Thiocy_expt_1000_biof (version 2) | ecosystem: Engineered > Bioreactor > Thiocyanate-remediating >... | reverse complement strand
GAGGATGAGCCGCGCCTCAGCTTGATCATCGCCGGGCGCTCAATGGAGAAGGCCGCCGCCTATTGCCGCGGCCGCGAGAAAGCGAAGGCGAACCTCGTACCGACCTTCTTCGATCGGGATGGCAATCTCGCCGTGCAGCTCGAAGCCCTGAAGCCCGACATCCTCATCGATGCCAGCGGCCCCTTCCAGGCCTATGGCGCGGACAGCTATCGCCTCATAGAGGCCTGCATCGCGCGCAAAGTGCACTACCTGGATCTCGCAGACGGATCGGCCTTCGTCGCCGGCGTCAATGACTTCGACGACGCCGCACGCATGGAAGGCGTATGGGTCCTCACCGGCGTCTCGAGCTTTCCCGTACTGACGGCTGCCGTCGTGCGGCGACTTTCGTCCGGCATGGCGCGTATCGACACGATTCACGGCGGCATCGCGCCATCGCCCTATGCCGGCGTCGGCGAGAACGTGATCCGCGCCATTGCGAGCTATGCGGGGCAGCCTGTGCCGATCAGGAAGGATGGCAGGATCACGACCGACCATCCCTTTACCGAGCATATGCGCTTTACGATCGCGCCGGGTGGGCGGCTGCCGTTGCGCAACACGCTCTTCTCGCTCGTTGATGTGCCGGACCTCGTCGCGCTCGCCAACTTGTGGCCGCAAGCGCGCACCATATGGATGGGTGCCGGGCCCGTGCCGGAGCTTCTGCATCGGGCGCTGGTTGCATGGGCGTGGCTCGTGCGCCTGCGTGTGCTGCCCTCACTTTCCTTTCTCGCGCCGCTGATGCACATCGCGATGAACCATCTCCGCTGGGGCGAGCATCGCGGTGGCATGTTCGTCGCCGTGCAGGGTACTGCCGCCGATGGCGCGCCGCTCGAGCGATCCTGGCATCTGCTTGCCGAGGGCTCGGACGGCCCGCTCATTCCCTCCATGGCCGTGGAAGCGATCGTTCGCCGAGTGCTCGATGGTCACGTGCCGACGCCGGGCGCGCGCGCTGCAGTGCGCGAACTCGAGCTCGACGACTACGAGAGGCTGTTCGAGCGCAAAACGATCTACACGGGGCTTCGCGACAATCGCGCGCTCGAGAATGGGCCGCTCTATGCCCGGCTGCTCGGCCCTGCGTGGCAGGCACTCCCCCAGCCCATTCGGCAGATGCACGACCTTGCCGGCACACGCATTGCTAAGGGAAACGCGAGCGTCGAGCGCGGCACTGGCCTGCTGTCGCGCATTGCTGCCGCGATCATCGGATTTCCTAGTGCCGCCGAAAGCGTGCCCGTCCGCGTCGAATTCCGAGAGTGTGACGGGATTGAGACCTGGACGCGGACGTTCGGGGGCAAAGCCTTCTCGAGCGAGCAGTTCGCCGGCCAGGGCCGCTCGGACTCGCTGCTCTGCGAGCGCTTCGGCCCGCTCACGTTCGCCATGGCCTTGGTGCTCGATGGTGAATGCCTGCGGCTCGTGCTGCGCCGCTGGAGCCCGGTCGGCCCGCCGCTCCCTCCCTGGCTCGCGCCAAGATCGGACGCCTATGAATCCGTCGAGGGCGGCCGCTTCGCCTTCCATGTCGAGATCTCACACCCTATATCCGGTCTGATCGTCCGCTATCGGGGCCGGCTCGCGATCGTCGAGGGCTAGTGTCCCTATCCGTAAGTTCGCCCCACCTCGATGCCGCCTGATATGGCGAATTTCTCGATCATCACACGAGCGCACGCTCCCGCCACAATCCATGCAAGCATGATCCATGAGCTCCATCATCACCATTAGCGCCCTCGCCAAGACGTATGCCTCGGGCTTTCGAGCCTTGAAGGGCATCAACCTGGATATCCGGCGCGGCGAGATCTTTGCGCTTCTCGGGCCCAATGGCGCGGGCAAGACAACGCTGATCAATATCATCTGCGGGCTCGTGAACCCCTCGTCGGGCAGCGTAGCGGTCGATGGTCACGACATTCTGCGCGACTATCGCGCTGCGCGCGCTCTCATCGGCCTCGTGCCGCAGGAGCTCGCGACGGACATGTTCGAGACGGTGTGGGCGACCGTCAGCTTCAGCCGCGGCATCAACGGCCGCAAGGCGAACCCCGCCTACATCGAGAAAGTGCTGCGCCAGCTTTCGCTCTGGGACAAGAAGGACGCCAAGATCATGACGCTGTCGGGCGGCATGAAGCGGCGCGTCCTCATAGCCAAGGCCCTGGCGCACGAGCCGCGCATCCTCTTCCTCGATGAGCCGACCGCCGGTGTCGACGTCGAGCTTCGGCGCGGCATGTGGCAGGTGGTCCGCGAGATGCGCGAAGCGGGCGTCACCGTCATCCTCACCACGCACTACATCGAGGAAGCCGAGGAGATGGCCGACCGCATCGGCGTCATCAACGGCGGCGAGATCATCGTCGTCGAGGAAAAGGCCGAGCTCATGCGCAAGCTCGGCAAGAAGGAGCTCATGATCCGCCTCGGCGCGCCGATTTCGGAGATCCCGGCGGCACTCGCCAATCACCCGCTGAGCCTCGCCGACGAGGGTCGCGCACTTCTCTATACATACGACGCACGCGCAGAGCGTACCGGGATCACGACCCTGCTCAACACCCTGCGCGATGCCGGCCTCATGGTCACCGACCTCGAGACCCGCCAAAGCTCGCTCGAGGACATCTTCGTCGATCTTGTGAGACAATCGACATGAACCTGACTGCAGTCAACGCGATCTATCGCTTCGAGATGGCCCGCTGGGGGCGCACGCTGCTCCAGAGCATCGTTGCACCCGTCCTCTCGACGTCGCTCTATTTCATCGTGTTCGGTGCGGCCATCGGCTCGCGCGTGCCCGAGATCGACGGGGTCAGCTACGGCGCCTTCATCGTTCCCGGGCTCATGATGATGCTGCTCCTCACGGAGAGCGCATCGAATGCCTCGTTCGGCATCTATCTCCCGCGTTTCACGGGCACCATCTACGAGATCCTCTCGGCGCCCATATCGCCTTTCGAGATCGTGCTCGGATATGTCGGCGCTGCAGCGACCAAATCGATCATCCTCGGGTTCATCATTCTCGTGACAGCGAGCCTGTTCGTACCCGTGCGCATCGCGCATCCCGTATGGATGCTCGCCTTTCTCGTGCTGACGGCCCTGAGCTTCAGCCTGCTCGGCTTCATTATCGGCGTGTGGGCCGACGGCTTCGAAAAGCTGCAGGTCATTCCCATGCTCATCATCATGCCGTTGAGCTTTCTCGGCGGCACGTTCTACTCGATCAACATGCTGCCGCCCTTCTGGCAGAACCTCGCGCTCGTCAATCCGATGGTCTATCTGATCAGCGGCTTTCGCTGGAGCTTCTTCGAGATCTCCGACGTCGGCGTCGGCATCAGCCTCGCGATGACGCTCGTGTTCCTGCTCCTGTGCCTCACGATCGTGTGGTGGATCTTCCGTACGGGCTATCGCCTGAAGCCGTGAGTTGTGCCGCTTCGGTGAGCGACTGCGTGCTTGCGGGCGGCCTCGTCGCCTGGCTGCTCGACATAGCCAGGCGCGCCTGCTCCATAAAGGCATGAATGAGCCGCAAGCGTAGCGAATCCCGCGCCCACAACAGGCCTGTCCGCCGCACCATCGAGGGATCGGGGAGCGGCAGCTTGCGCAGCGCCAAGCCCTCCGGCCAGGGCGGCGCCCAATCGGGCAGCAGCGAGACCCGAAGCCATCGAGCTCATAGCGCTCGTCGGGCCGGATGCCGTGCCTGCGCAAGTACACCTCGATGAGCTGGCTCGCGTAAACCCTGCGATCCAGGCGGATGAACGGCTCCTTCGCCAGCACGGTGTGCGCATCGCGGCACTGCATGGATACCGGCGTCAGAACGACAAACGGCTCCACGCGCAGGACGCGCCACTCGTGCGTCTTCGGCACGGTGAACGGCGGCTCGCTGGTCACGGCGACATCGATCTCGCCGTTCATGACTTTCGGATAGAGCCCTGCCGAGTTGTCGCGAAGGATGCGCACCTCGATCCGCGGATGCGCCTTCATGAACGGAATGAGCATGTCCGGAAACATGCCCGAGAGCGTCGTCTGCATTACGCCGAGCCGAAGCTCGCCCGAAAGCTCGCCGCTCGCGGCGATCGACTTCATGTCCCGCACCTCTCCGAGCACAGATCGAGCCCGGTCGAGGATTGACGCCGCCGCGGGCGTCGGCCGTACGGCCCGACCGGAGCGGACGAGGAGGCGGGTGCCGATTTCGTTCTCGAGAGCACGGATTTGCTGGTTCACGCCGGCAGGCGTCAAATTGAGACGGCGGGCGGCCCCCGCCATCGAACCACACTCAGCGACTGCGACCAAGCTCTCGAGAAAGCGGGTCTTCATCGCAACAAAACCTATCATCTAAAAAAACAATTGCGCCCGTATTTTTTCCCATCGAGGACCGACACAATCAAGCCCGTAACGCATGAAGCGCTACATGATCCTGGAGGAAGGGCATGCAGAAGCAGCTTCTCACGGCGGCGTTCGCGGCCTTTCTTTTGTCTACCCCTGCGGCCGCGCAAAGCTATCCGACGAGACCCATCACGCTTGTCGTCCCGTTCGCCGCAGGCGGTCCGGCAGATGTGCTCGCCCGGAGACTAAGCGAGCCGATATCGGAAGCCTTGGGCCAGTCCGTGATCATTGAAAATGTCGCCGGCGCCGGTGGCAGCATCGGTGTCGGGCGGGTGGTTCGGGCAGCACCGGACGGCTACACCGTCAGCGTGGGAAACTGGAACACGCATGTTCTGAACGGCGCAATCTACACGCTCAATTATGATCTCGTGGCCGGCCTCGCACCTGTCGTCCTGCTGCCGAGCAGCCCGCAGCTCATTGTTTCCAAGGCCGCCGTGCCGGCTGCAAGCCTCGGCGAGCTCGTTGCCTGGCTGAAAGCGAACAAGGCGACCGTCGGCACGGCCGGGGTCGGCTCGGCGGGCCACGTGAGCGGCCTTTTCTTCCAGAACACCACGGGCATTCCGCTTTCCTTCGTGCCCTACCGCGGCGGCGGCCCGGCCATGCAGGATCTTGTCGGAGGCCACGTCGACGTGATGTTCGACCAGTCGTCGAACTCACTCCCCAATGTCCGCGCCGGCAGCATCAAGGCCTATGCGGTGACGGCCAAGGCACGGCTGGCGGCCGCGCCTGACATCCCGACGGTCGATGAGGCGGGCCTGCCCGGCTTCTACATTTCCGTCTGGCACGGTCTGTGGGTACCCAAGGGGACGCCACCCGAGGTCATCGCCAAGCTCAACGCGGCTGTCGTGAAGGCGCTCGCGAGCGCCGATCTCCAAAGGAAGTTCGCCGAGCTCGGCCAGGACGTGCCCTCCCCCGAGCAGCAGACACCGGCCGCGCTCGCCACGTTCCAGAAGGCCGAGATCGACAAGTGGTGGCCAATCCTCAGGGCGGCCAACATCAAGTCCCACTGAGCCCGCGCACCTGCACGCGAGCACGGCAGCACGCCGTTCCCGACGGTCAGCAGCCGCATTCGAGCGAAGTACGTCGAAGACAACTGGATTTCATTCGCAGGGCGGCCGGCAACCAGAGCTGCGACGCCGCAATTGATGACGACCCCTGACCCAATAGACAACTTAGTTCACTTGGAGGGATGCCATGTTCGGACGTTCGCTTGCTACGGGATTGACCGGCGCTCTCACGGGCCTCGCGCTCGCGCTGATGCCGGTCCAGACGACGGCCGCTGAGATCAAGATGCTCGGTGGATCGGCGATGCGCGCGCTGTTTACGGAGATGATGCCGCAATTCGAGAAATCTTCGGGACACAAGGTCACGATCGAGTACGGCACGCTCGGCGCGAATATGGATCGCGTCATGAAAGGCGACGTCGTCGATCTCGTGGTCGTCACGTCGGGCCAGAACGAGCGGCTGCAGAAGGAGAGCAAGCTCGTCGCCGGCAGCCGCGCCGAGCTCGCCAAGGTCGGTTATGGCGTTTTCTACCACGCGAGCGCCGCGAAGCCCGATCTCGCCTCAGTCGACGGCTTCAAGCGCACCATGCTCTCGGCGAAGTCGATCGCACTCGGCGATCCGGCCGGCGGCGGTCCGGTCGGCGTCTACGCGGCAGGCCTGATGCAGCGCCTCGGACTTGCGGACGGCGTCAAGGCGAAGACCAAGCTGTATCCGTCCGGCACGCAGGTTGCCCAGGCCGTGGGCAAGGGCGAGAACGAGGTCGGCATCGGGCTGGTGAGCGACGTGGCTGTCACGCCCGGACTTGCTGCCGTCCCACTGCCGGCCGATATCCAGAACTACACGGTCTATACGCTCGGAATTCCGGCCAGCAGCAAGAACGGCGACGCCGCCAAGGCGCTCATCGCATTTCTCACGTCGACCGCATTCAAGCAGGCCCTCTCGGCCAAAGGCTTCGAGACGCCCTGAGCTCCTCGTGGTCGCCGATCTCATCGACGGTCGGCCGATGCCCGGAGGGCTCGCATCAAGGTTGGCCGATCACGTGCTCGGCCAGAGCGGCGCGCTGCGCTCCCCCCGGGCAGGTGCGCCGCTTCAATTCTTCTGAACGGTGCAGACGCCGCCGCTGCTTCGCAAGCGCACGCAGAGCTTCAGGGCATCGTCGCGCGTGTCGGCGCCGACGCGCAACGCGACCATGGCCTGCGCCCCTCGGCCCACGATCCGCGCGGGCACGTACATGGGCTCGGCATCCGCGAGCACTTTGGCATGCTGGCGCTTCAGCGTGTTGAACAGACCGGCCACCTTGGCTTCAGAGGGACCCGCACCAAGCTGCACGCCCCAGGGTCGCCGTGCGGCTTGCACCTTCGGCTTCCCGGCGAGTGCGACCTGAACCAGTGCGGGCGCGCGCTTGCGGCAGGATTCCTGCAGCTCCGCGGAGGTCATTGCCGCCGGCTCTGCAGGCGTGCCGCCCGCCTCCTTCCAGCGCTCCGCGGCATGGCCGGTAATGAACTGCACATAAGTCCGCGTCTCGGCCGGCAGCGTGCGGCTCCCCTCGAGCCAGCCGCGCACGCGATCCGGGCCCGCATTGTAGGCCGCAGCCGCAAGGCCGAAATTTCCGAACTCTTTCATGAGATCCGCGAGAAGCCGCGCGGAGTGCGGGATGGCCAGTGCCGGATCAAAAGGATCGTCGAGCCCGCGCTCTTTGGCCGTCCCCGGCATGAACTGGGCAATTCCCTGCGCGCCCTTGTGGCTCACGACATTCGGCCGGAAACCGCTCTCGCGCCAGATGAGGCGCACGAAGAGAGCCGGCGAGATGCCGTTGAGCTGCGCCTCCTTCTCCATCAAGGGGCATATCGTCTCGACGAGCGGGCGCTCCTGATCGCTCGCGCGCACGGAGGTAGCGCCCCCGAAAGCACCGGCCAGGCTCATGACGACGAGGCTGAATAGCGACAAACGGGTCATACGCAGCATCAGCTTCAAAACTACATCGGTCCGCTGCCGGTTGCATACGGGCCGCGGCTATTTGCTCGCTGCCGCGCTCGACGGCAATCCAAGCTCGGCCTCGAGCTCGGCAATGCGCGGGCGCAGCTTCGAGATTTCCTGGCTCCGCCGGACCATAGCGATCTGCAGACGGCTGATGTCCTGGAAGCTGTCCGAGCCGCTACGCCGATGATCGCGCTGAACATCGAATATGCGCCGCTGGTCATCCTGGTTGGCCTCCATGAGCTGCCGCAGCCGCTCCTTGGCCTGCGCCAGCTCGACGACCTTGCCGGTCTGATCGGTCTTGCGCTGAAGCTCCCGCTCGAGGTCCTCCAGCCGCTTCTGCACATCGCTCGCGGCCGGCACACCGGGTTGCACGAGCGCACCTGGCGCCGCGACGCGCTGGAAGAAGAAATCCCCCGTCAGCGATGAGTGATCCCAAGGCACCTGCCGGCCGCCTGTCGCCGCCAGCACATCCTTGCGCACCTCCACCATGACCGAGGTCAGATTGCGCTCGGAGGCCCGCATACCCTTGACCAGCGCGGCCGTGAACGGCGAATTCGTACCCGAGCCATCGAGGGCGACATTTCCGGGTTGCGTCGAATAGGCGATGAACGTGCCGACGCCCGTCTGAACCTGTGCAAGCCCCTGGCTCACGCTTGCCGATCGCGTACCCATGGAGCGCGCGAGATTGCGCGCCAGCGGATTGTCGCGGCAGGAATCGAGAAAGACCAGATTGGTCTTGTTCTCGCGGTCGATCTCCATTTGTCGAAGAACGAAGTCGACGCCGACAGTCTCGAAATCGAGGTCCCGCTCGCGCTCCATGGAGGCATCGACCGGAACCAGATAGTTCCTGCCCGACACCTGCAGGGCGTGGCCCGCGTAGTAGAAGAGCGCCACATCCGCATCACCGAGCGCGCGTGCGAAATCGCGCACCTTGATGTCGAATGTCCGCTTGTCCAAATCGAGACCGGCAATGACCTCGAAGCCCGCCTCGGCGAGCGCTTTGGCCATCTCCGTCGCATCATTGACCGGATTGGCGAGGGCGGAGCTTTTGACGTAGGCCCCGTTGCCGATCACGAGCGCCACGCGCTTCTCGGCCATGGCCGGTGCGGCAAACAAGAGGCTGGTCAGCAGGGTCGTGAGCAACAGAACCGTGCGCGGCATCAGGGGCTCCCCAGGAACAGGTCGGTCTGGTCTAGGCACCGAATTCGACAGATCCAAGACGAACCGGGCAACAGCGACATCATTCCGCCTGCCGCGGGAACCGATTGAGAACAGATCACGTTCCTTTGTTCGAGAGGCCGGAAGCGGGACCTCGCCCCGCCTTTAATTGCCGCCTCGACGCGCCCAGATGATCTGACATCGATGCGCCCCCCACATCTCTGAGTGAGACCAGTTATGTCAAAAAGATCCGCAACCGAGATTCGGCAATCAGCACTGAAGACCCCGACAAGCCTCTCCTCGAACGCCGTCAAGGACATTTCCGCTGCCATGACGACGGCGCTCGCGGATGTGTTTGCCCTCTATCTCAAGACGAAGAACTTCCATTGGCACATGTCCGGGCCGCATTTCCGCGACTATCACCTTCTGCTCGACGAGCAGTCCGAGCAGATCTTCGCCATGACCGACGATATGGCCGAGCGCGTGCGCAAGATCGGCGGCACGACGCTGCGCTCGATCGGGCAGATCTCACGCCAGCAGCGCATTCTCGACAATGACGCCGACTTCGTCGCGCCGGACGACATGCTCGCCGAGCTGCGTGACGACAACAAGCAGCTCGTCGACTCGCTTCGCGAATTGCACGATCTCACCGACGAAGCAGGAGACGTGGCGACCACGAGCCTCATCGAGAACTGGATCGACGAGGGCGAGCGGCGCGTGTGGTTCCTTTTCGAGACCCTACGAAAGGGCTGAGGCTCGTCCGTGCTCCGGGAAACCGGCCACAGGCTCGTGCGTTCTGCATGGGCGGAACACGCCCCGTTCCGCATTTCCTCGAGCAGGTCGACGTGCCGACGCCGAAGAAAGATCTGCGTGGCGGCAGGCCCTTGTGGCTCGACACGCCACGCATCGATGTCAGGTATCGCACGCGCCTGACACAGGAAACGTGCGACGTCGCTGTCGTCGGCGCCGGCATCAGCGGAGCGCTGGTCGCGCTGAGCCTCGCCGAGCATGGGCACGATGTCGTCATCGTCGACCGGGGCGAGCCTTGTCGCGGTAGCACGCTCGCCAGCACGGCGATGATCCAGTTCGAGCTGGACACGCCCCTTGTCGAACTTGCGGATCGGAAGGGCGCAGCGGCGGCGCGTCGCGCCTACCTTCGCTCGTTCGCTGCAGTGCGCACGCTCGGTGCGATCATCGAGCGCCATCACCTGAAGTGTGGATGGAAGGAGCGCCGGGCGCTCTATCTCGCCGGCAACGAGCGCGGCTGGCGCGCCTTGCAGGATGAGGCCGCGCACCGCGCGCGCATCGGCCTCCCCTCGACCTTTCTGACCAGCGCTGAAGTTGCGTCGGCCTACGGCATCGATCGAACCGGCGCGATCATCTCCGACGGCGCTGCCGAGGTTAATCCCGCGCAGCTCGCCGCTGAATGCCTGCGAACGGCACAGCGCCTCGGAGCGCGCCTCTACAGTCCACGCGAAGTCAAGAAGGTGCACCCGCATCCCCGCGGCGTCGATCTCGAAACGGGCGACGGCCCGATGATCTCCGCGCGCCGCGCCGTCTTTGCGACGGGTTATGCGGTGATCCCCGGCCTGCCCCGCGATAAGTTCGAACGCGTTTCAACATGGGCCATCGCGACCAAGCCGCTGCCTGCCGATGCTTTCTGGCCAGGGCGCTGCCTGATCTGGGAGGCGGCAGATCCCTATCTCTACGTGCGCACGACCTGGAATAACCGCATCCTGGCCGGCGGCGAGGACTCCAAGCTCAACAGTCCCGACCGCCGCGATGAGGCCACCCCGATGAAAGCCGAGCGCCTATTGGCCAAAGTGAAGGCGCTGCTGCCCGGCCGGCGGCTCGAGATCGACTATGCCTGGGCGGGCGCTTTCGCGGACAGCCCGACGGGCCTTCCCTACATGGCGCCGGCGCCGGACCTTGCAAACTGCTTCGCCGTGCTCGGTTGTGGCGGCAACCGCATCACCTTCCGTGTCATCGCGGCGGAGGTCGTGCAGGCCTGGGCGGAAGGCAGGGCCGATCCGGATGCGAAGCTCTTTCAGTAAGGCGCGACAAACCCTGCGGCGCAGCTCCGTTTGACATTCGCCGGCACGTCGGCCTATACGCTCGCCCCATGAGAACGAACGCTCATCTCGCCAGCCAGTATTACGCGCCGTCCACATAACGGCGGCCGCACTCCCATGCTCAACCGCTGCGTTTCCGGCGGTTGATCACAAATGGCGAACGTCGGCATCGCAGCTCCACTCGGAGATCCGTGATGCCCTTCAAACGAAAATCCTTCTCCACTGTCGGTATTGTCGGCTTCGGCGCGTTTGGCGCGCTGGTCGCCCGGCATTTGGCGCCGCACTGCCGCGTACTGGCCTTCGACCTCCAGCCGCGCGATCCGGAAGGATTGCCAGTCATCTTCTGCGACCTGCCCACGGTCGCGCGATCCGACGTGCTCGTTCTTGCCGTGCCGGTCAGTGCGCTCGCTGACACGATCCGCACGCTGCGCCCTCACCTGCAGCCGGGCACGATCGTCATCGACGTCGGCTCGGTGAAGATCGAGCCCGTGCGCATCATGCGCGAGGAGCTGCCGCCGTTCGTCGAGATCATCGGCACGCATCCGCTCTTCGGCCCGCAGAGTGCCAAGGACGGCGTCGCAGGCCATCGCATTGCCTGGTGCCCCGTGCGCGGCCGTTCGACCGGGCGCATCGCGGCATTCCTGCGCCGTGTGCTCGAGCTCGACGTCATCCGCACGACGCCCGATGCGCACGATCGCGAGATGGCCGTCGTGCAGGGCCTCACGCATCTCATCGCGAAGGTGCTCGTGCGCATGGAGCCGCTGCCGAGCCGCATGGCCACGCGGAGCTTCGACCTGATCCTGCAAGCCACCGACATGGTCCGCCACGATGCGCCGGGCGTCTACGAGGCCATCGAGCGCGCCAACCCGCACGCCGCCGCCGTGCGCGAGCGTTTTTTCGCCCTGGCCGATGAGGTGCGCGGCGCCTTGGATGAGCAGGCCGAGCTGGCGCCACCCCTCGCAGCGGCAGCTTACTGAACCGGAGCCAAGATCCGACAGCAACCCGGCTGCCTTGAGGCCTCCGACTCCTGTATATTCCCCGCATGGACTGGACCGACGAGGGCATCATCCTGGGTGTGCGGCCTCACGGCGAGACGGCGAGCGTCGTCGAGCTGCTGACGCGCGCCCATGGCCGCCACCTCGGCCTCGTCCACGGCGGGCGCTCGCGGCGGATGCGCCCCATCCTCCAGCCCGGCAACCATGTCGAGGTGAGCTGGAAGGGCCGCCTCGCCGAGCATCTCGGCCATATGGCACTCGAAACGCGCCGCGCCTTTGCCGCCGAGGCTATGGACCACCCCATGCCCCTCGCCGGGCTCGCGACACTGACCACGCTGGCCCGCCTGCTGCCCGAGCGCGATCCACACCCGAGCCTCTATGAGGTCAGCCTCTTCGTTCTCGGCTATCTCGACGAGCCGGAGGTCTGGCCGGCGCTGCTGGTCCGCTGGGAGCTGGCCTTGCTCGAAGAGCTGGGCTTCGGCCTCGATCTCGCGGCCTGCGCTGCCACCGGCGCCAACGACGATCTCATCTACGTTTCGCCGAAGAGCGGCCGCGCCGTTTCCGCCTCGGCGGGCGAGCCCTATCGCGACCGCCTGCTGACGCTCCCTCCCTTCCTGCGCGGGCGCAGCCAGGGAGCTGTTTCGCAGAGCGATCTTGCTGCCGGCTTCGCCCTTACAGGCCACTTCCTGGAGACCCGCATTCTGGTCCCCCGCGGCGAGGCCCTGCCCGAGGTCCGCGGCCGCCTCACCGACATGCTCATGCGCACCCGCAAGCCCGCCGATATCGTGGCCCTCGCCCGCAACGGGTGACAGGCAGCCCTCCTCAAAAACACGGGCCAGCGCCGTCCTGAGGCGCTATGATCCCCCTCGAAGTCGCCACCCAGGCCTGATTTGGCCCCGGCAGGCGCACCTATCCCCAACCAACATCCCCAGGAGGATCCATGGACAAGAAAGTCATCACACTCCTGAAGACGCAGTGCTTCATCGACGGCAAGTGGGTCGGCACGCCCGAGATCCCCGTCACGAACCCGGCGACCGGCGAGGAAATCGCCAAGGTGCCGCGCCTCGGCACCGCCGAGACCAAGCAGGCTATCGACGCCGCCGAGAAGGCCTTCAAGCCCTGGAGCCAGCTGCTCGCCAAGGAGCGCGCGGCCATCCTGCGCAAGTGGTTCGACCTGCAGGTCGCCCACGCCGACGAGCTGGCGCTGCTGCTGACCAGCGAGCAGGGCAAACCGCTCGCCGAAGCACGCGGCGAGATCATCTACGGCGCTTCGTTCACCGAGTTCTATGCCGAGGAAGCCAAGCGCATCTACGGCGAGACGATCCCGAGCTTCAAGCAGGGCAGCCGCATCATCGTCATCAAGCAGCCGCTCGGCGTCATCGGCGCGATCACGCCGTGGAACTTCCCGCACGCGATGATCACGCGCAAGGTTTCGCCGGCACTCGCCGCCGGCTGCACGGTCGTCGTCAAGCCGGCCACCGAGACGCCGCTCACCGCGCTCGCGCTGGCTGAGCTCGCGCGCCAGGCCGGCATCCCGCCGGGCGTGTTCAACGTCATCACCGGCAAGTCCGCCGAGATCGGCAAGGAGCTGACGACGAGCCCGAAAGTGCGCGGCATCACGTTCACCGGCTCGACGGAGATCGGCAAGGTGCTCATGGAGCAGTCGGCCTCGACCATCAAGAAGGTCGAGCTGGAGCTCGGCGGCAACGCACCCTTCCTCGTGTTCGACGATGCCGACATCGACAAGGCGATCGAAGGCGCCATGGCCTCGAAGTACCGCAATGCCGGCCAGACGTGCGTGTGCGCCAACCGCCTGCTCGTGCAGGAAGGCGTGTACGACGAGTTCGTCGCGAAGCTCGCCAAGGCCGCCTCCGCCATGAAAGTCGGCGACGGCACCGAGAGCGGCGTCCTGCAGGGCCCGCTCATCAACAAGGCGGCCATCGAGAAGGTCGAGGAGCACATTGCCGACGCCGTCTCGAAGGGCGCCAAGATCGTCACCGGCGGCAAGCGCCACAAGCTCGGCGGCACATTCTTCGAGCCGACCGTGCTCTCGGGCGTCACGTCCGACATGAAATGCGCACGCGAGGAGACGTTCGGCCCCGTCGCCCCGGTCTTCAAGTTCAAGACCGAGGAAGAAGGGATCGCCATGGCCAACAACACCGAGTTCGGTCTCGCCTGCTACTTCTATGCGCGCGACATCGGCCGCGTGTGGCGCGTCGCCGAAGGCCTCGAATACGGCATGGTCGGCATCAACGAGGGCATCATCTCGACGGAGGTTGCACCCTTCGGCGGCGTGAAGGAGTCCGGCCTCGGCCGCGAGGGCTCCGCGCATGGCATCGATGGCTTCGTGGAGCTGAAGTACATGCTGATGGGCGGACTTTGATTTAGCGCCACCAACCGCCGGATGGGTTCCCCTTCTGCGGACGCCACCGGCGCACATTTGAACGGTCGGCCTTGCTCAAGCGCGAGGCCGACCGACGCATCGACAAGGAGAGTCTGACCGAGCCAACTCCCGGAAGGATTTGCCATGCTTGAACAGGTAGAAACCGGAGACATGGTGTTCATCGCCGAGGGAGAGGAAGGCATCGGCGCCGTGCGGGCCGTCAACAAGGACAATTTCGTCCTCTTCGTCGAGAATGCCGGCGAGTTCGATATCCCTGGCGCGGCGATTGTCCGCGTCCATGATCGCAAGGTCATCATCAGTCCCGCACGACTTTCCCGGCGCCTGCTCGAGGCGATCGGTCACGTGCCCGATCGCGAGGATCCCGATCTGGCCGGATGATTGCGCACAGCCATACTGTCGCCAGCATTCCAGAAGCGCGATAAGCTACGCTCACAGGGAAGAAACGGGGAAACATCCAACATGGCCGAACGCAGCAACGTCCGCGTCGCGTGGTTCAACGGCACGTTCGTACCCGAGAGCGAGGTACGCATTCCTTTCCGTGACCTGAGCTGGGTCTACGGCGATGGCTGCTTCGACATGACCCGCAGCTTTCACCACAAGCTCTTCAAGGTGAAGGAGCACGTGGATCGCCTGTACCGCTCGCTCAAGTATCTCCGCATCGACCCAGGCTTCGGCCCCGAGCGCATGGTCGCGCTGACGGAGGAGCTCTTCGAGCGCAACCGCCATCTGCTCGGCCCTGACGACGACTACTGGGTCGGCCAGCGCATCAGTCGCGGCGTAAAGGAAGTACCGGGCGACAATCTCGACTATCACGGGCCGAATGTGGTCCTCGAATGCTCGCCGCTGCCGCTCGTGCAGCGCGCGAAACTCTTCAAGGAAGGCATTCGCGTGATCGTGCCCTCGCACCGGCGCACGCCGCCCGAGTCGCTCACGCCGCGCGCCAAGACGCACAACTACCTCAACATGATCGTCGCCAATCAGGAAGTGCAGAGCGCCGATCCAGAGGCCTGGGCGGTGCTGCTCGACACGAACGGCAATCTCGCCGAGGGCATGGGCTCGAACATCTTCACGGTGCGCAATGGCGAAGTGCTGACGCCGCGCGAAAAATTCGTGCTGCCGGGCGTGAGCCGCCAGACGGTCATCGATCTCGCCCACGCCGAGGGCATTCCCGTCGCCGAAGCGGATATCGATCTCTACGACAGCTATGTCGCCGACGAGATGTTCCTCACCTCGACGTCGCTCTGCATCTGCCCGGTCACGAAGATCAACGGCGTCGACATCGGCCCCGCTGGCCAGGTCTGGGGACCGATCACCAAGCGTCTCGCGGACGCCTACAGCCGCTATGTCGGCTATGACTTCGTCGCGCAGTACCTCAAGCGCTACCAGGAAGGTATGCAGGCGCGCGCGTTCTAATTCTTGCCGCGGGCTGCCGGGAAGAGGTGCTATCGCATTCCACTGTGGTGCGTCGCGCCAAAGGCGCGCCCGAACATTTTCCGCGGCGGCCAGAGCGCGAGCACAGTAGATGCGGCCGTGGGCTGCTGGGAGAACGGTGCTTGTCCCCTCTCCCCGCTCTTGTCGCGCTGGAAGCGCGCCTCTGGCGCGACGAGAGGGTTAGGGTGAGGGGTGGCGGCAAACACAAACGTCGCGCAAATTCCCGCCCCTCACGTCGTGCTGGAAGCACGCCTCTGGCGTGACCCCTCTCCCCATTGAAGACAACGGGGAGAGGGGGAAGCTGCACGCGCTCCCTCACGTCGCCCAACAATCCTGCGATCGCCGCACGCACTGCCGGTTCATCCGGCAGAACGACTCGTCTCATTTGCTGGCAATTCGATGCGGCCCGTGTAGGATTATTGCGTCCGGCTGCGGGGAGCCGCGTCGGGGAGGAGATATGCTTTGTAGAAATTCGTCGATCCGCTCGTGTGGCGCACGCATTTTCCGCGTGTACGATCGGCCGGCGAAGCATCAATGCTCAGCATCTGTAGTGAGGCATAAATGAAGCTTAATCCGAGACTTCTGCTCTCGATTCCGATGGCTCTCGCCGTCGCCGCCAGCACCGCGGTCGCCCAGACCAAGGAAGTCACGATCGCCTATCAGGACATGATCGTGCCCTATCGCGTTGCGCAATCGGCAGGCGCAATCGAGAAGGCCACGGGCTACAAGATCGCCTGGAAGCAGTTCGCCGGCGGCGGCGACGTCATCAAGGCCATGGCGTCCGGCCAGGTCCCGCTCGGCGAGGCGGGCTCGAGCCCGATCACGGCGGCAGCCGCTCAGGGCATCGACATCCAGGTCATCTGGGTCCTCGACGACATCAACAATGCCGAGCAGCTCATCGCCTCGAAAAAATCGGGCATCAAGACGCTCGCCGACCTCAAGGGCAAGAAGGTCGCGACGCCCTTCGTCTCGACTGCGCACTATCAGCTTCTGTTCGCGCTCAACAAAGCCGGCGTGAACCCGAAGGAGATCCAGATCCTCAACCTCCGTCCGCCGGAGATCGCCGCCGCCTGGGAGCGCGGTGACCTCGATGCGACATTCATTTGGGAGCCCGTGCTCTCGAAGGTAAAGGCGGACGGCACGCTCATCACGTCATCGGCGGACGTGGGCAAGCAGGGCGCGCCGACTTTCGACGGCATCATCGCCAACCGCGCCTGGGCGGCCCAGCACAAGGACTTCGTCACGGGCTTCGTAAAGATCATGGCGCAGGCTGACGCCGATTACCGCGCCAACCCCGGCAAGTACGCCAAGGGCTCGGACAATGCCGCCGCGATCGCCAAGGTCGTCGGTGCGAAGCCGGATGACGTGCCGGCCGTGCTCGCCGACTACGCCTTCCCGACGGCAGCCGAACAGGCCTCCGACAAGTGGCTCGGCGGCGGTGCCAATGGCGGCGTTGCCAAGGCACTCGCGAACACCGCCCAGTTCCTGCTCGAGCAAAAGCGGATCACCGAGGTCCCGAAGGACTTCGGCAAGTTCGTGAACCCGGAGTTCGCGGCCGCGGCCGCGGCCGCGAAGTAAGAAGGCTCGCAGACACGCAAGAGCAAGACCGAGAGGCTCCATGGTGACGATGACACGGCCCGCCGCGGAGCGACGGTCCGCCAACGCCACGCTCGATGTGAAGGACCTCTCGGTCCGCTATGCCACCCGCGACGGGATCGTCGAAGCGCTCGCGCGGGTGAACCTCAACATGAAGGCCGGCGACTTCGTTGTCGCGATCGGCGCCTCGGGCTGCGGGAAGACCACGCTGCTCTCCTGCATGGCCGGCTTTCTCACGCCTTCGGACGGCGAGATCCTGCTCGACGGCGCGCCCGTCGAGGGCCCCGGCGCCGATCGCGGCGTCGTCTTCCAGAAGCACGCGCTCATGCCCTGGCTGAACGTGATCGACAATGTCGCGTTCGGCCCCAAGATGCGCGGTGTCTCCAAGGAGGAGCGCTACGCCATCGCGCGCGAAAAGCTCGGGCTCGTCGGGCTCGGCGACTTCGCCGAGAAGATGATCTACGAGCTTTCGGGCGGTATGCAGCAACGCGTCGGCATCGCGCGCGCGCTCGCCTCGGACCCCGAAGTCCTGCTCATGGACGAACCGCTCGGCGCACTCGATGCGCTGACGCGCGAGCAGGTTCAGGAGCTCATCCTCGACGTGTGGCACCGCACGGGCAAGATGGTGTTCTTCATCACGCATTCCGTCGAGGAGGCGATTTTCCTCGCAACGCGCCTGATCGTGATGACGCCGCGGCCGGGCAAGATCGAGAAGAGCTACGACCTCGATTTCGGCCGCCGCTACATCGAGACAAAGAACGCGCGAACGGTGAAGGCGAGCCCGGATTTCATTGCCATGCGCGAGCAGGTTCTCGCCGACATCCAGCGCCGCGACTGACGAGGATCACCACCATGGCCGTGAGCGAAGCTACATCGGTTGCAGCGACGCCCCCGCGCCGCGTCCGCACGAGCCGCTACCGCGTGCTCGGTGAAGGCTCGACGCTCGCCATCAATATCGTGACGATCGCCGTGCTGCTCGGCGCCTGGTGGGTCGCGACGCACATGGGATGGGCGAGCCGGCTCTTCCTGCCGAAGCCCGAAGCCATCTGGAGCGCCTTCATCCAGGCCGTAAACGGCGACCTCGATGATGCGACGCTATGGGGACATTTCCTCGCGAGCATGGGCCGCGTGTTCAGCGCCTTCGCGCTCGCCGTTGCCCTCGGCATTCCGATCGGCATTCTCATGGGCACGAGCCGCATAGCGCGCGGCATCTTCGATCCGCCCATCGAATTCTATCGACCGCTGCCGCCGCTCGCCTATCTGCCGCTGATGATCGTGTGGTTCGGCATTGGCGAGGAATCGAAGATCATCCTGCTGTTCCTTGCGATCTTCGCCCCCGTTACGCTCGCGGCCCGTGCCGGCGTGCGCTCAGTCTCGCAGGAGCAGATCCAGGCCGCGCTCTCCATGGGTGCCTCGCGCGCGCAGGTCATCCGCCACATCATCATGCCGGGCGCGCTGCCTGAGATCCTCGTCGGCTTGCGCATCGGCATGGGCGTCGGCTGGACTACGCTCGTCGCCGCCGAGATGGTCGCGGCCGATGCCGGCCTCGGCAAGATGGTGTTCAATGCCTCGAACTTCCTCAGGACCGACGTCGTGATCCTCGGCATTCTGCTGATCGGCGTCGTCGCCTTTGCCTTCGAGCTGCTCATGCGCGCCTTCGAACGCTGGGCCGTGCCCTGGAAGGGGAAAGTCTAAAGGCCAGCACGCCAACATCGAGCTTCAGTCGCGATAAGTCATGCGAGTCTTTTCACCTGAGCCCGCTGGGGTCATTGGGAAAGGCAACGCGGGTTTCTACGGATTGTAGCCCTTTTGCCGCACGGATTAGGAAGTGCTCACCCAGCTTGGCGCCGGCGGCTTTCCGTAGATGGAGGTGCCTTTGGACCTGCTCAGCTATTCGCGTCTTGCAGGCGCAATTTTCGCCGTTGTTGCGGTCCTTCAGCTTGCGCGGGCATTGGCGGGATGGCCCTTGACAATCGGCAGGACGACCGTCCCGGTATGGGTAAGTTGGGCTGCCGTCCTCATTGCGGGCGTGCTGGCTTGGATCGGTCTGACAGCCCATCTGGCTTGAACGAGCACGCCGTCGTGGCCGTTCACGAGCTGCGTGACGCCCAGATCCGCCGCAAGGCTGCAGAGCATGTAGGCATCATCGCGCGAGAGGCCCTTCCCTCTCGCCGAGCCGCTTGATCACGTCGCGCTGTGCCGCGCGACGCTTACTTCAACCCAGGTTCCCCGCCTCTCTTCATGGCGAGGCCCACCGAGAAGACGTCCACGCTCGAGCTCGTCTT
>Ga0066256_1002622_pt1 | contig 19308 bp, 16 predicted proteins | sample ThiBio_1000_biof_FD_87107 | JGI IMG/M metagenome (GOLD analysis project Ga0066256, IMG submission 87107) | Wastewater bioreactor microbial communities from Cape Town, South Africa - Thiocy_expt_1000_biof (version 2) | ecosystem: Engineered > Bioreactor > Thiocyanate-remediating >... | reverse complement strand
GACCACATCACCGGCCGCGTGGAGGGAGTGGGCGAAATCGCGCTGACCGTGGGCCAACCCGCATAAACCGAGGACCGCCCCATGAAGCTCTACAGCTTTTTCCGCAGCGGCACCTCGCACCGCCTGCGCATCGCACTCCACCTCAAGGGCCTCACGCCCGACTATGTGCCGGTGGACCTGCGCGTGGACGAGCAGGCCGAAGCACCGTTCAAGGCCATCAACCCGCAAGGCCTGGTGCCTGCGCTGGAGATCGACAACGGCCAGGTGCTGATCCAGTCACCCGCCATCATCGAGTGGCTGGAAGAGCGCTATCCCACGCCCGCGCTGCTGCCTGCCGACCCGCTGGCCCGCGCCCAGGTGCGCGCACTGGCCGCCATCGTGGGCTGCGATGTGCACCCCATCAACAACCGCCGCATCCTGCAGACCTTGCGCAAGCAGTTCGGCGCGGACGAGGCCGCCATCAACGCCTGGTGCGCCACCTGGATCACTGCCGGTTTTGACGCCATCGAAGCCCTGCTGGCCAAGGACACCAAGCGCGGTAACTACTGCTTTGGCGGCGCGCCCAGCCTGGCCGATGTGTACCTGATTCCGCAGGTCGAAAGCGCCCGCCGCTTTGGCGTGGACATGGCCGCCTGGCCGCTCATCCGCGCGGTGGACGCCGCCTGCGCCGAGCTGCCCGCCTTTGCCAGCGCCGCCCCTGCGGCTCAGCCAGACGCCTGACGCTGCCACGGCACCGCAGACACCACCGGCACACCCGCATTCATCACTACAACCAGGAGACAAACCATGCCCACCTTCCCATCCGCCACTTCGGCGCCCCACCACCACACCACCCTGGCCCCGCAGCGCGGCCTGCGCCGCCGTGCGCTCACCACTGCAGCCCTGCTGCTGGGCGGCGCCAGCGCCACCGGCCTGGCCTGGGCCCAGGGCAGCGCGCCCGCCTTTCCCAGCAAGCCGGTCACCGTGGTCACCGCCTTCGCCGTCGGCAGCGGCCCCGATGCGGTGCTGCGCCTGGTGGCCAACAAGCTGTCGGTGGCTTGGAAGCAAAGCGTGACGGTGGACAACCGCCCCGGCGGCGGCGGCTTCATCGCCATCGAAGCCGCGCGCCGTGGCGCACCGGACGGCCACACCCTGCTGCAGTTGGACAGCGAACACCTGTCCGCCCTGCCCCACCTGTACAAGCAACGCAACTTCCAGACCTTGCAGGTTTTTGACCCGGTGGCGCCGCTGTTTCGCACGCCGTTCCTGGTTGCGGTGCCCACGCAGTCCCCCTGGAAGAACATGGGCGACCTGATTGCAGCTGCCAAGAAGGGCCAGGGTGCGGTGAGCTACGGCTCGTGGGGCGTGGGCAGCCCGGGCCACCTGGGCGGTGAGTGGCTGGACCTGGTGGACGGCACACAGATGACCCACGTGCCGTTCCGCGAGGTCAGCCAACTGTTCACCTCCGTCGCCAATGGCGACCCGGCCTGGAGCCTGGCCAGCATCCCGTCCAGCCAAGGCATCTACAAGGCCGGCAAGATCCGCTACCTGGCCGTGGCGGGCCCACGCCGCATTGCGCAGCTGCCCGATGTGCCCACCCTGGCCGAGGCCGGTGGCCCCGCGCAGGTGGATGTGAACTCGTTCGTGTCACTGCTGGCCGTCAAAGGCGTGCCCGCACCGGTGCGCGCCCAGATCCACGCCGATGTGTTGAAGGTGCTGCAAGAGCCCGAAGTGCGCGAGAAATTCAACACCTTTGCGTTCGAGCCCCTGGCGTGGTCGGTCGAAGAAATCCAGCGCCAGGCCGGGGTGAAGTCCGAGCAGTACAAGCTGCTGATCCAGAAAGCCAATATCAGCCTGGAGTGACGGCGAGGGGCCCTGCGCCTGCACAAACTGCCGAATGACTCTCGCGCCCGCCCGGGGCCTTGCACCGTATATGCGGGCATGGCCCCGCGCGGGCGCTGTGCCGTGAGGCCAGCGCCAGCAGGTTGGCGATGTGCAAATATGCAAAAACAAAGTGCAATTTTCTCTATTGCACCAGCAATTTCGCACAGCTAACATGGCGCAGTTCGAGGCACCTTGCCGCACCCCTGCACGCATTTTTTCCAGGAGACACACCCCATGAACGCACCCACTTCCCAGGCCGTGCTGGCCCCCACCGTCAAGCTGTTGATCGGCGGCCAGTCCGTCGAATCCAAGACCACCGAATGGCGCGACGTGGTGAACCCGGCCACGCAAGAGGTGCTGGCCCGCGTACCGTTTGCCACGCAGGACGAAATCAATGCCGCAGTGGCCTCGGCCAAGGAAGCGTTCAAGACCTGGAAGAAGACCCCCATCGGCACCCGCGCCCGTATCTTCCTCAAGTACCAGCAGCTCATCCGCGAAAACATGGCCGAGCTGGCTGCCATCCTCACGGCCGAACAGGGCAAGACCCTGCCGGACGCCGAAGGCGACGTGTTCCGTGGCCTGGAGGTGGTTGAACACGCCGCCAGCATCGGCAACCTGCAACTGGGCGAGCTGGCCAACAACGTGGCCGGTGGCGTGGACACCTACACCCTGCTGCAGCCCCTGGGCGTGTGCGCAGGCATCACCCCCTTCAACTTCCCCGCCATGATCCCGCTGTGGATGTTCCCCATGGCGATTGCCACGGGCAACACCTTCGTGCTCAAGCCCTCCGAGCAAGACCCCATGGTGACCATGCGCCTGTGCGAGCTGGCGCTGCAAGCCGGCATCCCCCCTGGCGTGCTGAACGTGGTGCACGGCGGCGAAATGGCCGTGAACGCAATCTGCGACCACAAGGACATCAAGGCGATCAGCTTTGTGGGCTCCACCAAGGTGGGCACGCACGTGTACAACCGCGCCAGCCTCAACGGCAAGCGCGTGCAATGCATGATGGGCGCCAAGAACCACGCCATCGTGATGCCTGATGCCAACAAGGAACAAACCCTGAACGCCCTGGCCGGTGCCGCCTTTGGCGCCGCAGGCCAGCGCTGCATGGCGCTGTCGGTGGTGGTGCTGGTGGGCGAGGAGCAAAAGTGGATTCCCGAGCTGGTCGAGAAGGCCAAGACGCTCAAGGTGAGCGCTGGTGTGGAAAAGGGTACGGATGTGGGTCCGGTCGTGTCGTGCGCCGCACTGTCGCGTGTGGAAGGCCTGATCGAGCGTGGCATTGCCGACGGCGCCAAGCTGGAACTGGACGGCCGCAAGCCCCAGGTGGCCGGCTACGAAAAGGGCAACTTTGTGGGCCCCACGGTGTTCAGCGGCGTCAAGCCCGGCATGGCCATCTACGACCAGGAAATCTTTGGCCCCGTGCTATGCCTGTCGGCCGCTGCCGACATTGACGAAGCCATCGAATTCATCAACAGCAACCCCAACGGCAACGGCACCGCCATCTTCACCCAGTCGGGTGCGGCCGCCCGCAAGTTCCAGGAAGAGATCGACGTGGGCCAGGTTGGCATCAACGTGCCAATCCCTGTGCCAGTGCCGCTGTTCTCGTTCTCGGGCTCGCGCGCTTCCAAGCTGGGCGACCTGGGCCCCTACGGCAAGCAGGTCGTGCTGTTCTACACGCAGACCAAGACTGTGACGGCACGCTGGTTTGATGACAGCACCATCTCGCATGGCGTGAACACCACGATTAGCTTGAAGTGACATCCCCCTGAGGCGCTGCGCGCCTTCCCCCTTCTCTTGCATCGCTGCGCGATGCGGAAGGGGGACGCCACCCGTGCGGCGGGGCGGCCCTTGCACGGTGGCACTGGCCTTAGGCCGCGCCAGTCGTGTCCACTGTGGTCGATGGTAAAAGCGGTGCATGCAAACTTTTCAGACAACGATGCGGAGATGGGCCATGGTCTTCGGTGCTGCATGCGTGATGCTGGTGGGTGCCGACGCCCACGCACAGGCAGGTGCCGCCTGCAAGCCCGGCGGCACGGTGGAAGAAACCAACGCCTGCGCCGTGCAAGCCTTCCAGGCGGCAGACACCGAGATCGCCATCCTCTACGGCGACGTGATGCGCGCCCTGTCGGCCCACGAGCGGCCACAGCTGCGGCAGGAGCACACCGCATGGCAGCGCGAGCGCACCACGCGCTGCAAGCAGGCCCAGCGCAGCAATGAGTCGCAACCCCAGTGGCCGCGCCTGTACCACGAGTGCCTGACGGCCGAAATCCAGCAGCGCCGCAAGGGCCTGATGCGCTGGCTGACGCTGGACCACCCGTCCGCCAAGCCATGAATCAGGCCGCCAGAAGAACAAAAAGCCAAGAGACAGAACACCATGGACTTTGAACTCACCGAAGAGCAGCACGCCTTTGCCCAGACCGCCCGCGACTTTGCCCAGGCAGAGCTGGCACCCCACGCCGCGCACTGGGACGAAGAAGGCATCTTCCCCAAAGAAGCCATCGCCAAGGCGGGCGAGCTGGGCTTTTGTGGCCTGTACGCCCCCGAAGCCGCCGGTGGCCTCGCCCTGCCCGGGCTGGACGCCGCCTTGGTCTGTGAAGAAGTGGCGGCCGTGGTCCCCAGCACCACTGCGTTCACCGCCACCCACAACATGGCCGCCTGGATGTTGGGCACCTGGGCCACGCCCGCCGTGCGCGACCACTGGGGCCCGCTGCTCACCACCGGCGAAAAGCTCGCGTCCTACTGCCTGACCGAACCCGGCGCGGGCTCCGACGCCGCCTCACTCAAGACGCGTGCCGAGCTGGTGGGCAACGAATACGTCATCAACGGCGCCAAGGCCTTCATCAGCGGCGCAGGCAGCACCGACGTGCTGGTGCTCATGGCCCGCACTGGGGATGCGGCATCGGGCGCCAGCGGTATCAGCGCCTTTGCCGTGCCCGCCGACACACCCGGCATCAGCTACGGCAAGAAGGAACAGAAGATGGGCTGGAACAGCCAGCCCACGCGCACCATCAGCTTTGACAACGTGCGCATCCCTGCCGAAAACCTGCTGGGCCGCGAAGGCGAAGGCTTCAAGATCGCGATGAAGGGCCTGGACGGCGGCCGCATCAACATCGCCACCTGCTCGGTGGGCGCGGCCCAAGGCGCACTCAACGCCGCGCAGCAGTACATGCAAGACCGCAAACAGTTCGGCAAACCCATCGCCAGCTTCCAGGCCTTGCAGTTCAAGCTGGCCGACATGGTCACAGAACTGGTCGCAGCGCGCCAGATGGTGCGCCTGGCCGCCAGCAAGCTGGACGCCGGTGCGCGCGACGCATCCACCTACTGCGCCATGGCCAAGCGCTTTGCCACCGACGCAGGCTTTACCGTGGTCAACGAGGCCCTGCAACTGCACGGCGGCTACGGCTACATCCGCGAATACCCGCTGGAGCGCCTGCTGCGCGACGCGCGCGTGCACCAGATTTTGGAAGGCACCAACGAAATCATGCGGGTCATCATTGCGCGGCGCATGCTGGATGGGGATGCCACCGAGGCCATCCGGTAGCTACAACATTCATAGCTACCCAGGCATATCGTACCAGCGCTACCGGCATTTTTTGCTCTCACCATGCCCACCCGCCCGCTGTCTGACGAAACCCTGCACCTGATCGACGCCGTGCGCACGGCGCTCGCGCACCGCAGCGACGTGGAAGAGCGTGCCCTGTTTGGAACGCACGCCTTCTTCGTGGACGGCAAGATGTGCATCGCCGTCAAGGGCGAGGAGCTGCTGGTGCGGTTGCCGCCGGAACGGCACGGCGAGCTGCAGGAGATGCAGAACACGCGCGAGCTGTCACCCGGCGGCGGGATGAAGGGCTACTTCTGGGTTGAGCCCAACGGCTTTTCCACCCGGGCGCAGTGGAGCTTCTGGATCGACGAAGCACTGGCCTACAACCCGCACGCCAAGGCGGCACCGCCCAAGAAAAAAAGGGATGCCGCCAAAGCCCGGCCAGCTACTGCCAAGACAGTCGCAGCAACAGGTATGCGCGCGAAAAGCGCGACCAGCGCTACCACCAAGGCCGCCAAGCCCCCAGCCAAAAAGCCCGCGGCCAAGAAGCACAGCATCTTCGAAGCCGACGACTGACTCGCCCCTACACCCCCACCCGGAGCCCCACCATGCCCCTTCGCATCGTCCGCCTTGGCACCCCGCGCGCCGCTGGGGAAGGCACCCGCATTGGCACCGTGCGCCGCCCACCGCGCGGCGTGCCCAAGGCCGAGTTCGCCAGCCGCGACTACTACGACGTGTGGTACCCCCTGCTCTCCCCCAGCGCCGACCTCATGGCCCAGGGCCAGCAGGTGCCTACTGGCCAAGAAGGCGACAAGGCTTGGGAGGCTTTCGCCAAACAGTTCCGCAAAGAACTGGCCCAGCCCGAGGTCAGCCGCACGCTGGATTTGCTGGCCGCGCTGTCGCACCACAGCGCAATGTCGCTGGGCTGCTACTGCGAGGACGAAGCGCGCTGCCACCGGTCGGTGCTTCGCGCTGAGCTGGCGGGCCGCGGAGCAGACATCACCGATTGATTTCAGATATTTTTGGGCTCAAGCGCTAGATGAATATGCGCTGGTAGCTATCAAATTCATACCGAACCCGAACCCTTTTCTTTCACCATCACAACGACATCCAGGAGCAACACACCATGAAAATCGCATTCATCGGCCTCGGCAACATGGGCGGCCCCATGGCACACAACCTGCACAAGGCAGGCCACGAAGTGCGCGCGTTCGACCTCTCGCAACCCGCCCGCGACAAGCTGGCCGCAGACGGCGTGCCCATCGCGGCTGACGCCAAGGCGGCAGTCGCAGGCGCCGAAGTCGTCATCAGCATGCTGCCCGCCAGCCAGCATGTGGAAGGCCTGTTCCTCGGCGCGGGCGAGCTGCTGGCCCAGCTGCCTGCGGGCACGCTGATCATCGACTGCTCCACCATCGCCGCCGCCACCTCCCGCAAGGTGGCCGAGGCTGCCAAGGCCAAGGGCGTGGCCTTTATCGACGCGCCCGTGTCGGGCGGCACCGGCGGCGCCATTGCAGGCACCCTCACCTTCATGGTGGGCGGCGACGCCGCCGACCTGGAACGCGCCCGCCCCGTGCTCGAAAAAATGGGCGCCAACATCTTCCACGCAGGCAGCGTGGGTGCAGGCCAGACGGCCAAGATCTGCAACAACATGCTGCTGGGCATCTTGATGGCCGGCACCAGCGAAGCCATTGCCCTGGGCGTAGCCAACGGCCTGGACCCCAAGGTGCTGAGCGAAATCATGCGCCGCAGCTCGGGCGGCAACTGGGCGCTGGAAAAGTACAACCCCTTCCCCGGCGTGATGGAAACCGCGCCCGCCAGCAAGGGCTACGCGGGCGGTTTTGGCACGGACTTGATGCTCAAGGACCTTGGCCTGGCGCAGGAGAATGCGATGGCGGTGAAGGCTGCCACGCCGCTGGGAGGCATGGCGCGCAATTTGTATGCGGCGCACAGCCTGGCGGGGCATGGGGGGCTGGATTTTTCCAGCATCATCAAGATGGTGCAAAAGGGCTGAAAGCGAATACGCTGAGGACCAAGGACTGGGGGCGCTGCTGATCTTTGCGCCCCCTTCGTCCACCGGGGGCCTCACGCCGCACCCACCATGCCGACCTGCAGGTCGGCATTTTTTTGCCCGCTATTTCGCCACCAGGGTCTGGAGAAACTGCGCCTCAAACACCTCGGCAGGCACCGGCTTGCTCAACAGGTACCCCTGGATCTCGTCGCAGCCCAGCAGTGCCAGATGGCGGGACTGGTCCTCGGTTTCCACCCCTTCGGCCACCACCTTCAGGCCCAGCGAATGCCCCAGGTTGATGATGGTGGAGACCAGCGCCACGCCCTGCGGGCCCGAGGCCATGTTGAGGATGAAGGACCGGTCGATCTTGAGCGTGTCCACCGGCAGTTTGGCGAGGTAACTCAGGGATGAGAACCCTGTGCCGAAGTCGTCGATGGCGATGGTGATGCCCATCTCGCGCAGTGCATGCAGGCTGGCGGTGCTGTGCTGCACGTCGTCCATGACCATGCTTTCGGTGATCTCCAGCTCCAGCCCGGCGGCCGCATTGGCGTCGTGGGCCACGGCGTCGCGCACCTCGGCTATGAAGCCCCGGTGCCGCAGCTGCAGGAACGACACATTGACGGCCACCCGCAGGGGCGCCAGCCCTGCCTGGCGCCAGCGCAGGTTGTCGGCCAGGGCCTGACGCAGCGCCCAGCGGCCCACGTCGTAGATCAAGCCGGTTTCTTCCAGAATGGGGATGAACTGCGCGGGCGGCACCAGCCCCCGGCGCGGGTCGTTCCAGCGGATCAGGGCCTCGGCCCCGGCGATGGCGCCCGAGGCCAGGTGCTGCTTGGGCTGATAGTGCAGCACGAACTGGCCCTGTTCCAGCGCGTCGCGCAGGCGCCCCTCCAGGCTCAGGGCTTCGGCCACGCGGGTGTTCATCTCCGAGGTGTAGAACAACAGGCTGTCGGCCGAGGCTTTGGCCTTGTTGCCGGCCTTGGCGGCCATGCGTAGCTCGGTGCCGCCCAGCACAAAGGGCGCATCCAAACAGGCGCGCATCAGGCCATCCAGCGCCAGCGCCACCGCGCCTGCATCCCGCGCGTCAGTCACGGCGATGCCAAAGCTGTTGACGCCAATGCGCGCCACGTCGTACGCGTCGCCCGCCGCCTGCTGCAGCCGCTGCGCCACCTGCTTGAGCAGTTCGTCGCCCTCCTGGCGCCCCAGCGTGTCGTTGACGAACCGAAACCGGCTGATGTCCATGAGCCCCATGCCGAGCAGCGTCTTGGCGCCTTCGCGTGGCCGCAGGTGCTGGCCGCTGCGCTCCAGGAACAGGGTGCGGTTGGGCAGTCCGGTGATGTCGTCGTAGTACGCCAGGTAGTTCAGTCGCTCTTCCTTGTCGAGGTGGTCCATGGCAAAGCCGATGTCGCCCGCCAGCTCGGTCAGCAGGTGCATCTCGTCATCGTCAAAGAACCCGGCTTCGTCGGCAAACAGGGCAATCACGCCGACCACCTCGTGCGCCACCAGCAGGGGCAACACGGCCATCGACGCCACGCCGCGCGCGGCCAGCTCCTGGGGGACGAGGATGCGCGGGTCGTTCTGAATGTCCTCACACACCACGGACTGCCGGGTGCGCACCACGCTGGCGCTCAGGCTTTCGCCCTCTCTCGGGGTTTCGCTCAGCCACAACCGGCGACGCACATGCATGAGGAACTCCGCCCCTGCCCCGGCAAGCGCCACCGGCACCACCTCTTGCAGGGCGTGGTCCACGCGGCCGATCCAGGCGATCTTGAACTGGCCGTGCTCCACCGCAATGCGGCAGGCCTCGCGGAACAGTTCGTCGCGCTGGCGCACCCGCACGATCAGGGTGTTGATGCCGCTGAGCACGGCATACACGCGGTTCAGCCGCTTGATGCGCCGCTCGGCGTCGCGGCGTGCCGTGATGTCCTCACCCAGGGCCGCCACCCCCGTCACCTGCCCGCCCACGGAGCGCAGCACCGTGTTGTTCCAGTGCACCAGGCGCCGCTCGCCAGACCGGGTCAGGATCTCGTTGTCGTAATGCCAGGCCGAGGGCCGGTCGGCCAGCACGTCAGCAAAGACGCTGCGCACATCGCCCATCTCGGGCGGCACGAACAGGTCGAACCAGTTGCGGCCAAACACTTCGTCGCGCTGCCAGCCCGTCAGCCGCAGCAGGTAGTCGTTGCAGTAGGTGATGCGGCCTTCACAGTCCAGCATCAGCGAGATCATCTCGACTTTGTCGAGCATGTCGTTGAAGCGGCGGTCGCTTTCGTGCAGTTCTTCTTCGGCGCGCTTTTCCTTGGTGATGTCCTGGATGGTGTTGAACCAGCGGCCCAGCTCGCCCCGGCCCGCTTCGTCCTCCAGGGGCTCCATCACCTGGCGCAGGTACAGCGGCTGGCCGTCGCGACGCACCACGCGGTAGGTAAAGTCCATGCGCGCGCCCTGGTGCGCCGCCTGCAGCGCGTGGCGGCGGAACATGTCGCGGTCATCGGGGTGCACCAGCGCCAGCCAGTCGCGGGCCGAGCGGGGCATGGCGCTCTCGTCCAGCCCCAGCATGTCAGGCAAGGTGTCCAGCCAGCTCTCAAAGGCGCCGTCAGGCCCGCTGATGACGTGGGATATCTTGGCCAGCGCCTGGGCCCTGCGCAGGCTGGCCTTATTGGCGCGCAGGGCATCCACAGCCCGCTGGCGCTCTTGCACCTGCACCTGCAGTTGCTCGGCGTGCTGCTGGATCTCCTGGTACAGGCTGCCGTTTTCGTAGATGCGGCCCACTTGCGCGCCCAGGATGGCCAGGACTTTTTCATCGTCGGCGCTGAAGGCGTCCGCCCCCTGTTTGTTGGCCAAGCACAGCCAGCCGTAGGAGAACGACAGCGACACGATGGGCGCAATCACTGCCGTGTGCACCGGGGGATATCCTGCGGGCAAGCCCAGCGCCACGGGGTCACCCCCTGCATTAACAAGGCGGTGCGGCCGGCGTTCCGCCCGCAGCTGGCCCAGCAGCCCGTGCGACACCACGGGCAGATCAACAGGCCCGTTCTGCAGGGCCGGGTCCATGCCGCTGGTGCAGGTGATGGCGCCGTCGCTGTGCTTGCGCACCACGCACAGCACAGCGTACTGCGCGCCCACCAGCTCGCGGGCGCCACGGCACACATTGGCCAGCAGCACCTGCGGGTCGCGCTCTGAGGCCAGCTGCAGGTTCAGGTCGGTCAGTGCGGACAGGCGTCGGTTCATGGCTGCCAGCTCGGCCACGTTGCCGGTGAGCTTGTCCGTCATCAGCTGCAGGTGGCGGGTCTGAAAGCTGTGCTCCAGCGCCACCGAGGGCTGGTGGCGGATCTGCGTGAGCGCCTGTTCGATGGCCGCCAGAATGTCTTGCGGCTCGCAGGGCTTGAACAGCACCTGGGTCACGCCGCAGGCCTCGGCCAGACGCAGTGCTTCTTCCTCCTGGTAGTGCGCGCTGCAAAAGATCACCTGCGTGGCCGCCAGGCCATGGTCGGAGCGCAGTTGCCGCACGAACTCAAAGCCGTCCATGGTCGGCATCAGGATGTCGGAGATCACCAGGTCCGGCCGCTCGGCACGGACCAGGGCCAGCGCCTCGGCGCCATCGGCCGCCTCCAGCGCCTGGTGGCCGCTGTGCCCGATGAGCGTGACCACCAGCGCGCGGTTGGCGGGGAGGTCATCAACGACGAGGATCTTGGCCATGCTGTACGTGCTGGGGGTTCAACCTGATTGAGGGGGTGTTTGCCGGGCACTGGCCAAAAACGCCTCGATCTGCTGCACAAAGGTCTCGGGCGTGATGGGCTTGGACAGGTGTTCATTAAAACCGACTTCGAGGGCCTTCTCACGGTCGCCCGGCATCGAGAAGGCCGTCACCGCGACCAGAGGCACCACCCGCCAGCGCGGGCTGGACCGCAGGCCCCGGGCCACTTCGTAGCCGTTCATCACGGGCATCTGCAGATCACACAGCACAATGTCCGGCCCCTCGGCCAGCGCCAGGTCCAGCCCCACGGCGCCGTTCTCAGCGGCCAGCACCCGGTGGCCTGCAGCTTCGAGCAGATAGGTAACCAGCATGCGGCTGGCGTCATCGTCTTCGATGACCAGAACGGTGGCGGGATGTGTGGTGGTGCTCGTCATGCCACATGCTCCGGCAATTGCAGGGTGAAGGTGCTGCCCCGGCCCTCGGTGCTGTCAAAACCCAGCGTGCCACCCAGGGCCTCGGCCAGCTTGCGGCTCAGGTGCAGGCCCAGGCCCGTGCCCTCGTGGTGGCGGCGGTCTGCACTTTCTACCCGCGAAAACGCCTCGAACAGCCGGGGCTGCTCCTGCAGCGGTATGCCCGGGCCGGTGTCCTGCACACGCAGTTGCACCGCGCGGCCGGTGGGCAGCTGCAAATCCTGCAGCACCACATCCACCCGCCCCTGTTGCGTGAACTTGATGGCGTTACCCACGAGGTTGATGAGAATCTGACTGAGCGCGCGCCGGTCGGTGAGCAGCAAGACATCGACCGGCGGCGTGTGCACCGCAAAAGCCAGGCCCTTGCGCCGTGCCTCCATTTCCAGTGTCGCAGACACTTCTTCGATCAGGGTCTTGCAGTCCACGGGCTCCAGGTTCAGCGTGACCTTGTTGGCGCTGAGCTTGGCCACATCCAGCAGATCGTTGATGAGCGACAGCAGGTGCTTGGCGCCCGTCTGCACGATGCGCAGCTGCTTGTCCTGCTCGGCATTCAGCGGCCCGGGCAGCTTCATGAGCAACGTGCCGGTGAAGCCGATGATGGCGTTGAGGGGCGTGCGCAGCTCGTGGGACATGCTGGCCAGAAAACGGTCTTTCACCAGGGCCGCGTTCTCCAGCTCCAGGTTCTTGTCACGCAGCACCTGCTCGATGCGCTTGCGCTCGGTCACATCACGGATGGCACTGGAGACAAACAGGCCCTCTTCCGTCTCCAGCGGGCTCAGGCTGATCTCGACCGGGAACTCGCTGCCGTCCTTGCGCAGGCCGTGCAGCTCCAGCCCTGCCCCCATGGAGCGGGTGCGTGGTTCGGCAAAAAAATTGCGCCGGTGGTCGGGGTGCCGGGCGCTGAAGCGCTGGGGCACCAGCAACTCGATGGGCTGTCCCAGCAGCTCGTCGCGGCTCCAGCCGAAGAGTTTCACCGCCTGCGAGTTGACGAGGACGATGTGCCCCTCGCGGTTGACGATGACCATGGCGTCCGGCGCGGCCTCCAACAGGTCCTTGAACTTCTGGTCCGCGCGCTTGCGGTCGGTGATGTCGCGGATGGCGCTCATCACCATGGTGCCCTCTTCGGTGTCGATGGGGCTCAGGCTGATCTCGACCGGAAACTCACCGCCGTCCTTGCGCAGGCCGTGCAGCTCCAGCCCCGCCCCCATGGTGCGGGTGCGCGGTTGGCCAAAAAAGCCGCTGCGGTGGCCTAGGTGGGCGCCGCGGTAGCGGTGGGGCAGCAGCCCCTCTACCGCCTGCCCCAGCAGTTCGGCACGGGGGTAGCCAAACACCCGCTCGGCCTGGGAGTTGACGAGCACGATGCGCCCGGTCACGTTGACCATCACGATCGCATCGGGGGTGGATTCGAGCAGATCGCGAAACCGCGCCTCCAGCAGCTTGGCGTCGCGCTGCACCTTGAGCTGCGTGACATCCTTCTTGCTCGACAGGAAGTACAACACCTGGCCATCGGCATCGCGCACGGCCTTGGTCGATACATTGACGTGCACCAGCGAGCCGTCCTTGCGACGGCGCACCGCCTCTTGCACCGAGGTGCCCAGGCGCAAGGCCTCGGTACGGAAAAGGTCCTCTTCGTGCGCACGGCCCTGCGGCACGATCAGGTCGAACATGGAGCGCCCCTGCACTTCGGCCTGCGAATACCCAAAGATCAGCTCGGCCGCCGGATTCCACTCCAGCACCACGCCCTGGGGCGACAGCACCAGCAATGCATCGGGGTTTTGCTCCCAGTACGCGGCAGAAAATTCAGTCGCCATGCAGCACTCTCGCTCCGGGTGGGGTTGCATCGCAGTGCTGGCTGTGCCTGGGTGCGCCCTGCGTTGGCCCCGGTGTCGGTGTTTTTGGTGTGGGTGGTGAGGGCACACAGCACTTTCACCATGCTGTGTACTGTTGCCACCCCTCGCCACATTGCGTGGCCCCAGCTCCAAGACGGCAGGGGCAACGCAATGCGACGAGAGCGCCGAACCATATTAGGGGGGAACGCGGCAAAACTCCAATACTGAAGTGCCAACGATGCAGGTCACCTCGATCCGCTGCAAAGCGCAACGGCCACGACCCAAAACAGAAAGCCCCCGAACCCATCAGTGATCGGGGGCATCAACATGTCACCGGCCGCCCCGTGTGGGTGGCGGCGCTGTGCGGTCTTACATGTTGTCGATCATGACCTGTCCGAACCCGGAACAGCTCACCTGGGTGGCTCCTTCCATCAGGCGGGCAAAGTCGTAGGTCACCTTCTTGGAGGCGATCGACTTTTCTAGCGAGCTGATGATCAGGTCTGCAGCAGTGGTCCAGCCCATGTGGCGCAGCATCATCTCGGCCGAGAGAATCTCGGAGCCGGGGTTCACGTAGTCCTTGCCCGCGTACTTGGGCGCGGTGCCGTGGGTGGCTTCAAAACAGGCCACCGAGTCGGACATGTTGGCGCCAGGGGCAATGCCGATGCCGCCCACCTGCGCGGCCAGCGCGTCAGAAATGTAGTCACCATTCAGGTTCAGCGTAGCCACGACTGAATACTCGGCCGGGCGCAGCAGGATTTGCTGCAGGAAGGCATCGGCGATGCTGTCCTTGATGGTGATCTCCTTGCCGTTCTTGGGGTTCTTGAGGCGGCACCAGGGTCCGCCGTCGATGAGTTCAGCACCGAATTCTTTCTGCGCCAGCGCATAGGCCCAGTCGCGGAAGCCGCCTTCGGTGTACTTCATGATGTTGCCCTTGTGCACGATGGTCACGCTGGGCTTGTCGTTGTCGATGGCGTACTGGATGGCCTTGCGCACCAGGCGCTCGGTGCCTTCGATGGACACTGGCTTCACGCCCAGACCGGACGTGTTGGGGAAGCGGATCTTCTTGACACCCATCTCGTCCTGCAGGAACTTGATGAGCTTCTTGGCCTTGTCGGACTCGGCTTCAAATTCGATGCCAGCGTAGATGTCTTCCGAGTTCTCCCGGAAGATGACCATGTTGGTCTTTTCAGGTTCCTTCAGCGGCGAGGGCACGCCCTTGAAATACTGCACGGGGCGCAGGCACACGTACAGGTCCAGTTCCTGGCGCAGCGCCACGTTCAGCGAGCGGATGCCGCCGCCCACCGGCGTGGTCAGCGGGCCCTTGATGGACACCACGTACTGGCGCAGCACCTGCAGGGTCTCATCGGGCAGCCACACGTCAGGGCCATAGACCTTGGTGGACTTTTCGCCTGCGTACACCTCCATCCAGTGGATCTTTTTCTTGCCGCCGTAGGCCTTGGCCACGGCAGCGTCGACCACCTTGATCATGACAGGCGTGATGTCGAGGCCGGTGCCATCGCCTTCGATGAAGGGGATGATGGGCTCATCCGGCACATTCAGGGACATGTCGGCGTTGACGGTGATTTTCTGGCCTGCGGCAGGCACCACGATGTGCTGGTAGGTGGTCATGGGTGGGGAGTCTCCGGTATGCGCCGAGTCTGATTCGGTCGATGAGGGGCAAAGCGAGGAAAAGAGGCACCGCCACAGGCGTGGCAGTGTGGTTTCAAACCATTCTAATGACAAAAAATTTCGTCGAAGACCCTGTCAACGGGCCGCGCGCTGCTATCGTTGCGAATGGAGCCGTACGGAATTCGTCCGGCCCTTCAACCTTCGTTCACACTGGAAACGGCATATATGAAAAAACTCCTCGCTGTCCTCGTGGCCGGTCTGTTCACTGCTGGTGCTTTTGCACAGGCACCCGCAGCCGCCCCTGCCACCACCACTCCTGCAGCCGCTCCCATGACGGCCCAGGCAGCAGCACCGGCCACCAAGAAGGTCGCCAAGAAAAAGACCCACAAAAAGGTCGCCAAGAAGAAAACCGCCCACAAGGCCGCCTGAACCAGCTTTGCAAGGCCTGGCGTACCCCGCCACTGGGCCCGCAGGCCTTCGCTGATTCAAAACCGCCCGCTCCTGCGGGCGTTTTCTTTGGTGCTGCAGACGCCCTGCGCACCGCCTGAACTTTTCGCGACCGCTGCAGTCCGTCTCTGGCGCAGCTGCCGCACTTCGTGTTGTCTTTTTTGCCAGAAAGCCCCGCCCATGACCGCCTCACGCGCCCTCCTAGCCTTCCCGCTCGTCGCCTTGCGCGCGGCGACCGGTGTTCCAAGCCGCGCCCGCCGCGCCGTGGGGGCTTTGTGTGCTGGACTGTTGGCGAGCGCACTGGCAGTGCCTGCCGGGGTCGCCCAGGCGCAGGAAGGCCCCCAGATGAACCTGCGGCGCGTGGAGCTGACCGCTGGCATGCACCGCATCGACGCGCAGGTCGCCCTGACCCCGCAGGAGCGCCAGACGGGCCTGATGTACCGCAAGGAAATGCCCGCCCACGAGGGCATGCTGTTTGTGTTTGAACAGCCCTCGCAGCAGTGCTTTTGGATGAAGAACACCTTGCTGCCGCTCACGGCGGCCTTCATTGCCGATGACGGCACCATCGTGAACCTGGAGGACATGAAGCCCCAGACACTGGATTCGCACTGTTCGGCCAAGCCCGTGCGCTACGTGCTGGAAATGAACCAAGGCTGGTTTGCCAAGAAGGGCATCAAGGCGGGGGCGAAACTCGGCGGGACCCCGTTTGCCCGGCAGTAATGCTCATGGCCGCTAACGCTATACTTTCAATAGCATCACAGGCATGATTCACTAGCGCATCCGGCCAAAAAGACTTCAACTTTTCTGTAGCGCAACAAAAAACGGCCCGAGGGCCGTTTTTTGTTGTCAGTGTGATGTGGACAGAGCTCCACACCGCAACTGCACGGAGCGATCAAGCGAAGTTGGCTTCAGCAAACTTCCAGTTCACCAGCTTGTCGAGGAAGGTTTCGACGAACTTCGGACGCATGTTGCGGTAGTCGATGTAGTACGCGTGTTCCCACACGTCCACCGTCAGCAGGGCCTTGTCGGCGGTGGTCAGGGGCGTGCCAGCGGCGCCGGTGTTCACGATGTCCACGCTGCCGTCGGCCTTCTTCACCAGCCAGGTCCAGCCCGAACCGAAGTTGCCCACGGCGGACTTCACAAAGGCTTCCTTGAAGGCGGCGTAGCTGCCCCACTTGGCATTGATGGCGGCAGCCAGAGCGCCCGAGGGCTCACCGCCACCTTGGGGAGCCATGCAGTTCCAGAAGAAGGTGTGGTTCCAGATTTGCGCAGCGTTGTTGTAGATGCCGCCGCTCGACTTCTTGACGATCTCTTCAAGCGTCATGGATTCGAACTCGGTGCCCTTTTGCAGGTTGTTGAGGTTCACCACGTAGGCGTTGTGGTGCTTGCCGTGGTGGTACTCCAGGGTTTCCTGGCTGTAGTGCGGGGCCAGGGCGTCGATGGCGTAGGGCAGCGGCGGCAGGGTGTGTTCCATGGGTGTTCTCCTTGATGTGGTGGGTGGCAAAGGGGGCGCCGGTTGTGCTAGGGCGGCACCGGGCGATTGTAGGAAGTCAGCGCGAAGGGCGCCCGCGCACGGTCAGATCGACCTTGCCATCCGCAAGGATGGCGGCCAGCGGCTGGCCGGCGTGCGTCTGCGCGGCGCGGGTGACGGGCTGGCCGCCCTCGTCCTGCAGCCAGGCGTAGCCGCGCTCGAGCACCAGGCGCGGGTCGAGCAGCGACAGCCGCAGCGTGGCGCGCTGCAGGCGCTCGTCGGCGCCGCCCAGCTGCCGCGCCAGGACGGCGGGCAGGCGCTCGGCCAGGCGCTCCAGCCGCGCGCGCTCGGCCGCCAGCGGCGCCGGCAGACTGCGCGGCAGGCGGGCGGCCAGGGCGTGCAGGCGGGCGCGCTCGCGCTCCAGCCGCAGCGCCTGGGCATGGGTCAGCCGCTGGCCCAGCTGCGCCAGCCGCGGGCGCTCGGCGGCCACCGCCTGCGACGGGCGCGCCAGGTGGGCGGTCAGCCAGTCCAGGCGCTGCGCCTCGGCATCCAGGCGGTGGCGCAGGGCGCGGCCCAGGCGCGCGGCCTGCGCGTCCAGCTCGGCCAGCCACTGCGCGCGCGGCGCGCTGACCAGCTCGGCGGCGGCGGGGGGCGTGGGGGCGCGCAGGTCGGCCACGAAATCGGCGATGGTGAAGTCGGTCTCGTGCCCCACGCCGCTGACCACCGGCACCGGACTGGCGGCGATGGTGCGCGCCAGCTGCTCGTCGTTGAAGGCCCACAGGTCTTCGATCGAGCCGCCGCCACGCACCAGCAGGATGAGATCGACCGGTGGTGGCGCGGATGGATTGATCGGATCAGCCTCCAGCACCCGTCCATCCTGCGCCAGCAGATACAATTTTTGTAGCGCCGCGCGCAGCTCGTCGGGCGCCCCCGCGCCCTGCACCGCCGCCGGCGCCAGCAGCACCGGGATGTGCGGCACGCGCCGGGCCAGCGCGCTCAGCACGTCGTGCAGCGCCGCCGCGCCCGGCGAGGTGACCAGCCCGATGCCGCGCGGCAGCGCCGGCAGCGGGCGCTTGCGTGCCGGGTCGAACAGGCCTTCGGCCTGCAGCCGCGCCTTCAGGCGCAGGAATTGCTCGAACAGCGCCCCCTGGCCGGCGCGCTGCATGGCTTCGACCACCAGTTGCAGATCGCCGCGCGGCTCGTACACCGTCAGGCGCCCGCGCACCTCGACGGCGTCGCCCTCGCGCGGCACGAAGTCCAGCAACCCGGCGGCGCGGCGGAACATGGCGCAGCGCAGCTGGCCGGCTTGGTCCTTGAGCGCGAAATAGCAGTGCCCGCTGGACGCCCGCGTGAAGCCGGAGACCTCGCCGCGCACCGCCACCGGGTTGAAGCGCGACTGCAACAGCTCACCCACGGCGCGGGCCAGCGCGCCAACTGGCCACACACGCGGCGCCAATGCTGGCGCGTTGGCCTCAAACCCAGTGTTCATGCGCTCTGGCGGGCAATTTCCGGGCGCAGGCCGCGCCGGTACTCCACAAGCCGCCGGCAGCGGGCCGGGCCGCCCGGCGATCGGCCGGCAGCCCCCATGTATCGGTGCAACATGTTGATTTACAACAAGTTTTTTCTGCCTGCGCGATAGGCAACCCGTCACGGACCGCGTCCAGACTGGCTGAAAGCCATTTGTTCGTCGGATTCTTCACAAAGTTATCCACAGAATCGGTGCATGCACGCTCACCGCGCGGGCGGGTTCGGTCGCGGCGAGGCGGCGACGGCGTGGCCGGGGTGGCGCACCGGCTGCGCCATAATCGCCTGCAATCTTTTTTCCGACATCACGGGCCTCGCGCCCGTCCCAGAAAGAACCCCTTGCTGTCGATCATACAAGCCGCCGGCTGGCCGATCTGGCCGCTCATTCTGTGCTCGATCCTGGCGCTGGCCTTCGCCATCGAGCGCTTCATCAAGCTCCAGACCCGCCGCGTGCTGGGCGCCAACCTGGTCGACGAGGCCATCGGCGTGTCGCGCGAGGCCGTGCCGTCGCCCGACATGGTGAGCCAGCTGGAGCAGCACAGCGCCCTGGGCGAGGTGCTGGCCGCCGGCTGGCGCGCCATCAACGCCAACCCGCGCTGCAGCCCCGAGGAGATGCGCGCCGCCATGGAGGCGGCCGGCCGGCAGGTGGCACACCGGCTGGAGCGCTACCTGCCGGCGCTGGCCACCATCGCCTCGGCGGCGCCGCTGCTGGGGCTGCTGGGCACGGTGATCGGCATGATCGAGATCTTCGGCTCGCAGGCGCCGGCCGGCGCGCTGTCGGGTGGCAACCCGGCGCAGCTGGCGCACGGCATCTCGGTGGCCCTGTACAACACCGCCC
>Ga0066256_1002455_pt2 | contig 19329 bp, 17 predicted proteins | sample ThiBio_1000_biof_FD_87107 | JGI IMG/M metagenome (GOLD analysis project Ga0066256, IMG submission 87107) | Wastewater bioreactor microbial communities from Cape Town, South Africa - Thiocy_expt_1000_biof (version 2) | ecosystem: Engineered > Bioreactor > Thiocyanate-remediating >... | reverse complement strand
GTCGCGGTAGAAGGCGCCGGCCAGCGTGTCGACCGCGGGCGCGGCGCGGTCGACGGCGGCCCGGGGCAGCAGGGCCGAGGGGCGGCCCACGCAACGAAGCGGCCCCGCCGGTGGCTGTGCACACGGCCGGGGCCTTTGTGATATCCAATCACATATTGCCGGGAGTGGTTTACCGGCGTTGGATTTCGGATGCCTCGCGGCGTCGGCCGCTGATCCGATCGTGGTCTCTGATTGTCGGGACCGGCAGGTCAGCCCTCGGGCTGAACGGTGTCAGGCCGGTAGGCTCATGCCTGCCGCGGCTCCATCTGGCGGAGCCAGCCGGGACTATCCGGTGGAGTCATACCTCGCTCCTTCTGTCCGTTCGACACAGTCGCTTGAAGCCGATGCCGTCAGCCTGCGGCGCCTCGCAGACGGCCTTTCCAAGGCCTTTTCAGCAGACAGGGCTTCGTTGACGCCCGCATCGTGTCTCCCTGCCGCCCTGCCGTCAACCGCCAATCGGCCGCCTACACAAAATGTGATCGCGGCGCGGCATGTCCCTGTCTTTTGCCCAGGGGCTTTGTCAGGAACGTGTTCGTTTTTTGTTCTTTATGCTTGCCCGATCGCAAGAAAGGCGCTTAAACGCAGGCGAAGAGAGGGCATTGTCTCTCGACGCGACAGCGAAACGATCTACATAAGGGACGGCGGTGGCCCGCCGACCCGAAAAATCCCAGACCGAGGCGGCGACCGGCGATGGCCGACCATAAATACCTGTCCATTCGCGGTGCGCGCGAACACAATCTGAAGAACGTCGATCTCGACCTGCCGCGGGATTCGCTCATCGTCATGACCGGCCTGTCCGGCTCGGGCAAATCCTCGCTCGCCTTCGACACCATGTATGCCGAGGGCCAGCGCCGCTATGTCGAGAGCCTGTCGGCCTACGCCCGCCAGTTCCTGGAAATGATGCAGAAGCCGGACGTCGACCAGATCGACGGGCTTTCGCCGGCCATCTCCATCGAGCAGAAGACGACCTCGAAGAACCCGCGCTCGACCGTCGGCACCGTCACGGAAATCTACGACTACATGCGGCTTCTGTTCGCGCGCGTCGGCATCCCCTATTCGCCCGCCACCGGCCTGCCGATCGAAAGCCAGACCGTCTCGCAGATGGTCGATCGCGTGCTTTCGCTGGAGGAAGGCACGCGGCTTTATTTGCTCGCGCCCATCGTGCGCGGCCGCAAGGGCGAATACCGCAAGGAACTGCTGGAACTGCAAAAGAAGGGTTTCCAGCGCGTCAAGGTCGACGGCATCTTCTACGAGATCGCCGACGTGCCGGCGCTGGACAAGAAATACAAGCACGACATCGACGTGGTGGTCGACCGCATCGTCGTGCGGCCCGACCTCGCGACCCGGCTCGCCGACTCCATCGAGACGGCACTGAAGCTGGCGGACGGCCTTTGCGTGGCCGAGTTCGCCGACAAGCCGCTGCCGCCGGAAGAGACCGCCGAGGGCGGCTCGGCCAACAAGTCGGCCAACGACACCCACGAGCGCATCCTGTTCTCGGAAAAATTCGCCTGTCCGGTGTCGGGCTTCACCATTCCGGAGATCGAGCCGCGGCTGTTCTCCTTCAACAACCCGTTCGGCGCCTGCCCGACCTGCGACGGCCTCGGCAGCCAGCAGGCGATCGACGAGAACCTGATCGTGCCGGACGACAACGCGACGCTGCGCGGCGGCGCCATCTCGCCCTGGGCGAAGTCGACCTCGCCCTACTACGCGCAGACGCTGGAAGGGCTGGGCAAGGCCTACGGCTTCAAGCTCTCCGACCGCTGGAGCGATCTCTCCGACACGGCGAAACAGGCCGTGCTGCGCGGCACCGGCGAGCGCAAGGTCGACTTCACCTATGACGACGGGCTGCGCTCCTACAAGACGTCGAAGACCTTCGAGGGCGTGATCCCCAACCTGGAGCGGCGCTGGAAGGAGACGGATTCGGCCTGGATGCGCGAGGAGATCGAGCGCTTCATGTCGGCCACCCCCTGCCCGGCCTGCAAGGGTTATCGCCTCAAGCCCGAGGCGCTGGCGGTCAAGGTCGGCGGGCTGCATATCGGCCAGGTGACGGAGCAGTCCATCCGCAAGGCCGACGCATGGTTCACCGACCTGCCCGCCCGGCTGTCGGACAAGCACAACGAGATCGCCGCGCGCATCCTCAAGGAGATCCGCGAGCGGCTGCGCTTCCTCAACGACGTCGGCCTCGACTATCTCACGCTGGCGCGCAATTCGGGCACGCTGTCGGGCGGCGAGAGCCAGCGCATCCGGCTCGCCTCGCAGATCGGCTCCGGCCTCACCGGCGTGCTCTACGTGCTGGACGAGCCGTCGATCGGGCTGCACCAGCGCGACAATGCCCGCCTGCTCGACACGCTGAAGCACCTGCGCGACCTCGGCAACACGGTCATCGTGGTGGAGCACGACGAGGACGCCATCCTGGAGGCCGACTACGTCGTCGACATCGGCCCGGCCGCCGGCATCCATGGCGGCAAGGTGGTCGCCAAGGGCACGCCGGCCGAGGTCATGGCCAATCCGCATTCGCTGACCGGGCAGTATCTGTCCGGCGCGATGGGCATTCCGGTGCCGGCCGAGCGGCGGCCCGGCAAGAAGGGCAAGCGCATCAAGGTCGTCGGCGCGCGCGGCAACAACCTCAAGAACGTGACGGCGGAGATCCCGCTCGGCACCTTCACCTGCGTCACCGGCGTCTCGGGCGGCGGCAAGTCGACCTTCCTGATCGAGACGCTGTTCAAGGCGGCCTCGCGCCGCATCATGGGTTCGCGCGAGCACCCGGCCGAGCACGACCGCATCGAGGGGCTGGAGTTCCTCGACAAGGTGATCGACATCGACCAGAGCCCGATCGGCCGCACGCCGCGCTCCAACCCGGCGACCTATACGGGCGCCTTCACGCCCATCCGTGACTGGTTCGCCGGCCTGCCCGAAGCCAAGGCGCGCGGCTACCAGCCCGGCCGCTTCTCCTTCAACGTCAAGGGCGGGCGCTGCGAGGCCTGCCAGGGCGACGGCGTCATCAAGATCGAGATGCACTTCCTGCCGGACGTCTACGTCACCTGTGACGTCTGCCCGGCCGTGCGCGACAAGCTGGAGACGCTGAACAAGGTCGGCCTCGGCTACATCAAGGTCGGCCAGCAGGCCACCACGCTGTCGGGCGGCGAGGCGCAGCGCATCAAGCTCGCCAAGGAACTGTCGCGAAAGGCGACCGGCAAGACGCTCTACATCCTCGACGAGCCGACGACCGGCCTGCATTTCCACGACGTGGCCAAGCTGCTCGAGGTGCTGCACGAACTGGTCGAGCAGGGCAACACGGTGGTGGTCATCGAGCACAATCTCGAAGTCATCAAGACAGCCGACTGGATCGTCGACCTCGGGCCGGAGGGCGGCGACGGCGGCGGCGAGATCGTCGCGGTCGGCACGCCGGAGGACATCGTCACCGAGCCGCGCAGCTATACCGGCCAGTTCCTGCGCGAACTGCTGGAGCGGCGGCCGGGGCGCAAGCGGGAAGCGGCGGAGTGAGGCGCGAGCGCGCGTTCCCCTACCGGCTTTCAAGCGTCCTGCGCCAGCACGACGGCGCGTGGACGTGGCAGCTCTTCCATGGCTCCGAGCCGGCGGGCTGAAAGCGACGGATTCCGGCTCGCGCCGATCCCGATCACTCGCGGAGGAAACGATGACCCAGCCCGGCATGATCCTGATCGGCCAGTATGATTCCTCCTTCGTGCGCCGCGTCGGCATCGCGATGCGGCTCTACGGACTGCCGTTCGAGCACCGGCCGTGGTCGGTGTTCGGCGACGCCGACAGGATCGCCGCGCTCAACCCGCTGACGCGCGTACCGACGATGGTCCTCGGCGACGGCGAGGTGCTGGTCGACAGCGTGACCATCCTCGACCATCTCGATAGTCTCGTGCCGCCCGAGCAGGCGCTGTGCCCGCGCGAGGGAGCCGGCCGCAGGCATTCGCTCCGGGTGTCGGCGCTGGCGAGCGGCCTGGCCGACAAGACGGTCAGCCTGTTCTACGAACGGCGCCTGCATGCAACGCCGTCGGAGGCATGGGTGGAGCGCTGCCTGCGCCAGATCCGCGGCACGCTGGCGGCGCTGGAGACCGACCGCGCCGGCAGACCGGGACCTTACTGGTTCGGCGACCGCATCGGCCATGCCGATATCGCGGTCGCGGCCTCGATCCGGCACATGCGCGACAGCCACCCGGACCTCGGCGGGCTCGACGGATGCCCGGCGCTCGCCGCCCATTGCGAGCGTATGGAGGCGCTGCCGGTGTTCCAGGAGATCTCGCAGCCCTTCATCCCGCCGGCGTGACGGGCCACAAGCCGAGCAGCAGCCGCGCCTTCCGGCCTCAATCTGGAGAACGAGCATGACCACTTCAGGCACCATCCGATGCGGCATCGGCGGCTGGACCTTCGAGCCGTGGGAAGGCACGTTCTATCCCGACGACCTGCCGAAGAAGCGGCAGCTCGAATATGCGTCCAGCAAGCTGAAGACGATCGAGGTCAACGGCACCTACTACTCGACCTTCACGCCCGCGACCTATGCGAAATGGGCGGCCGAGACGCCGGACGGCTTCGTATTCTCGCTCAAGGCGATCCGCTTCACCACCAACCGCCGCGTGCTCGGCGAGGCGGGTGAGTCCGTCGCGAAGTTTCTGCAATCGGGGCCGTCGGAGCTCGGCAAGAAGCTCGGGCCGATCGTCTGGCAGTTCGCGCCAACGAAGAAGTTCGATCCCGCCGACTTCGAGGCATTCCTCAAGCTGCTGCCCGAGAAGCAGGACGGCGTGCCGCTGCGCCACGCGCTGGAGGTGCGCCACCCGAGCTTCGTCGTGCCGGAATTCGCGGCGCTGGCGCGCAAATACAGGGCGGCGGTCTGCTACGCCCATCATTTCGACTATCCCGAATTCGCCGACGTGACGGCCGATTTCGTCTATGCCCGGCTCCAGCGCGGGCAGGACGACATCCCGACCGCCTACAAACCGGCCGAGCTGGACGGGTGGGCGAAGCGTGCGAAGGTCTGGGCCGCGGGCGGCATGCCGGACGACCTGCCGCTGGCCGACGACAAGGCCAAGGTCGAGAAGAAGCCGCGCGACGTGTTCGTCTACTTCATCCACGAGGGCAAGGTGCGCGCGCCCCACGCGGCGATGGCCCTGCAGCAGCGGGTCGACGGCTAGAGCGGTTCAGCCGAGCAGCCCTCCGATCACCGGCGGCAGCAGGCCGGGCAGGTCGTCGGCGACGAGGCCTGGTCCGAAGCGCCGGCCGGCCTCGGCGTGAATCCATACCGCCGCGCAGGCTGCCTCCCAGGCCGGCATCTCCTGCGCGAGCAGGCCGGCGACGATGCCCGCCAGCACGTCGCCCGAGCCGGCGGTCGCCAGCCACGGCGTCGCGTTGGCGTTGATCGCGGCGCGGCCGTCCGGCGCGGCGATCACCGTATCCGGCCCCTTGAGGATGACGACCGCATGCGCGCGCGCAGCCGCCTGCCGCGCCCTGTCGAGCTTCGACAAGCCCTCGTCGGCCGCGAGGTCGGGGAAGAGCCGCGCGAACTCCCCCTCGTGCGGCGTGAGCACCAGCGCTGCCGAGGCTGAACGGGCAGCGGAGAACAGGGCGTCGGGCGCGTCGCGGAACGAGGTGATGCCATCGGCGTCGAGCACCAGCCCGGCGAAGCCGTGGCCATGCGCCAGCAGCGCCAGCGCATGCGCGCGCGCGGCCTCGCCGACGCCGAAGCCCGGGCCGAGCACGGCGGCGCGAACCTTGCGCGTGGCGACGATGCGCTCGACGTCGCCGGCGTCCGACACCTTCGCCACCATGATCGCGGTCAGATGCGCGGCGTTGACGAGCAGCGCGTCGGGCGGCGAGAGCACCGTCACGGCCCCTGCCCCGGCCCGCGCGGCGGCCATGGCCGAGAGCCGCGCCGCGCCGGTCGACGACGGGCCGCCGGAGAAGACGGCCGCGTGGCCACGCGCATATTTGTGCGTTTCGACGTCCGGCCGCGGCAGCCGCGCGCGCCACAGCGCCGGCACGTTCTGGAAGGTCTTCGGGGCGATGGCCGTGAGCACGCTCGCCGGAATGCCGATGTCGGCGACGACGAGCTCGCCGCAGGCAGCCCGACCCGGCTGCAACAGATGGCCGGGCTTGGCCCGGAAGAAGGTGATCGTCAGGTCGGCGCGGAAGGCCGGCCCCGTCGCGCGGCCGGTGGCACCCGATATGCCGGACGGCAGGTCGACGGCGACAACGCGCGCGCCGGCATCCGCGCAGGTCGCCGCGGCGCGGGCGGCCGCTCCCTCAAGCGGCTTCGACAGACCGGCCCCGAACAGGGCGTCGACGACCAGCGCACCGGGTCGCGGCGCAAAGTCGCCGAGCGGCCGCGTCTGCCCGCGCCATAGCCGCCCCGCCCCGGCCGCGTCGCTGCCTCCGCGTGGCGCCGTCTCGCGCCACACGCAGACGTCGAGGCCATCCTCGGCGAGGCGGCGCGCGACGACATAGCCGTCGCCGCCATTGTTGCCGGGCCCGCACAGGACGTCGAAGCAGGCCGCGTCCGGGAAGCGCCGGAGGATCTCGCGGTGGATCGCGAGGCCGGCATTCTCCATCAGCGCCGGCCCGTCGAACGGGCCCGACAAGGCGGCAAGGCGATCGGCCTCGGCCATTTCGGCCGGCGAGAGAAGGGTATGCGACATCTGGCGGTCCGGCCCGGTGCGGTTATCGGATGAGTTTACGGCGTCGGCGCGGGACGTTGCAAATCCGTGCGTTTGCCTGTTTTCTAATCCGGTTGCACAGATTGTGTGCAGATCGACCGGCACCCGCCCAACGACCGGCAACCGGTCTCGCGGCGCGGTGCCGGCATTTGCCGCCGATCCCGCTGCAAATGCGATCGCAGCCCCGAAAACGCCGGTTACGCCCGGCCTGCGGGGCTGTCCGGACCAACTGGCACGCTTCGTGCTTTCCATGGAGCCGAAGCGGGCCGCACGCTCGTTTTACCCTTACCGGAGGCATCCCGCACATGAAGAAGATCGAGGCGATCATAAAGCCGTTCAAGCTCGACGAAGTGAAGGAGGCCCTCCAGGAGGTGGGGTTGCAGGGCATCACGGTGACCGAGGCCAAGGGCTTCGGCCGCCAGAAGGGGCACACCGAGCTCTACCGGGGCGCCGAATACGTCGTCGATTTTCTTCCCAAGGTGAAGATCGAGGTCGTGCTCGGCGACGATGCAGTCGAGGCCGCGGTGGATGCGATCCGCAAGGCGGCCCAGACGGGCCGCATCGGCGACGGCAAGATCTTCGTGTCGAACGTCGAGGAGGTTATCCGCATCCGCACCGGCGAGACCGGCGTGGATGCCATCTGACGCCCGCGGGTTTTCCGCTCCGATACAGTCGTTTTAAGTCACAGGGATCAATGAGATGACGACAGCAAAAGACATTATGAAGCAGATCAAGGACAACGAGGTGAAGTTCGTCGATCTGCGCTTTACCGACCCCAAGGGCAAGATGCAGCACGTCACCATGGACGTCGTCGAGGTCGACGAGGACATGTTCGCCGACGGCGTCATGTTCGACGGCTCCTCGATCGCCGGCTGGAAGGCGATCAACGAGTCCGACATGGTGCTGATGCCCGACACGGCGACGGTCCACATGGACCCGTTCTTCGCCCAGTCGACGATGGTCGTCATGTGCGACATCCTCGATCCGATCTCGGGCGAGGCCTACAACCGCGACCCGCGCGGCACCGCCAAGAAGGCCGAGGCCTACATGAAGTCCGAGGGCGTGGGCGACACGATCTATGTCGGCCCCGAGGCCGAGTTCTTCGTGTTCGACGACGTCAAGTACAAGGCCGACCCGTACAACACCGGCTTCAAGCTGGACTCCTCCGAACTGCCCTCCAACGACGACACCGACTACGAGACGGGCAACCTCGGCCACCGGCCGCGCGTCAAGGGCGGCTACTTCCCCGTCCCGCCGATCGACTCGCTGCAGGACATGCGCTCCGAGATGCTGACCGTGCTGTCGGAGATGGGCGTGCGCGTCGAGAAGCACCATCACGAGGTGGCCTCGGCCCAGCACGAGCTCGGCATCAAGTTCGATGCGCTGGTGCGCAACGCCGACAAGATGCAGATCTACAAGTACGTCGTGCACCAGGTCGCCAACGCCTACGGCAAGACGGCGACCTTCATGCCGAAGCCGATCTTCGGCGACAACGGCTCGGGCATGCACGTCCATATGTCGATCTGGAAGGGCGGCAAGCCGACCTTCGCCGGCAACGAATATGCCGGACTGTCGGAAAGCTGCCTCTACTTCATCGGCGGCGTCATCAAGCACGCCAAGGCGGTGAACGCCTTCACCAACCCGCTGACCAACTCCTACAAGCGGCTGGTGCCGGGCTACGAGGCGCCGGTGCTGCTGGCCTATTCGGCGCGCAACCGCTCGGCTTCCTGCCGCATCCCGTTCGGCTCCTCGCCGAAGTCGAAGCGCGTCGAGGTCCGCTTCCCGGATCCGGGCGCGAACCCCTATCTCGGCTTCGCCGCGCTGCTGATGGCCGGCCTCGACGGCATCAAGAACAAGATCCATCCCGGCCAAGCCATGGACAAGGACCTCTACGACCTGCCGCCGAAGGAGCTGAAGAAGATCCCGACCGTCTGCGGCAGCCTGCGCGAGGCGCTGATGAGCCTCGACAAGGACCGCGGCTTCCTCAAGGCCGGCGGCGTCTTCGACGACGACCAGATCGACGCCTATATCGAGCTGAAGATGGCCGAGGTGATGCGCTTCGAGATGACGCCGCATCCGGTCGAGTTCGACATGTACTACTCCGTCTGACCGACGGCTCAGGTACGCGAGATCAGAGGCCCCGGCGGAAACGCCGGGGCCTTTTCCATGCAGGGTGGCATCGAGCTGCCCGAAATCGCCGCTTGCGTGCGGCCATCGACGTGGACTATCCCCCGCCCTCCTGCTGAATCTTGCGCGCGACGCATCGACGCACTGGAACTGCAGGGATCACCGGAGAGTTGCCCGCGATGGACAAGCCAAGCCGACCCGCCCGACAGTCGACGGATCTCACGACCGGCCGCATCCCGACCACGCTTCTGGTCTTCGCGCTGCCGGTGCTCGGCTCCAACGTGCTGCAATCGCTCAACGGCTCTGTCAATGCCGTATGGGTCGGCCGCTTCCTCGGCGAGGCGGCGCTGACGGCGACTTCAAACGCCAACCTCGTGATGTTCATGATCCTCGGCACGGTGTTCGGCATCGGCATGGCGGCGACGATCCTCGTCGGCCAGTCCGTCGGCGCCGGCCACTGGGACCGGGCGCGCGCCATCGTCGGCACGGGCGCCACCTTCTTCTTCATCTCGGCGCTGTTCGCGATCTGCGGCTGGATCTGGGTCGACCAGATTCTCAGCTTGCTCGGCACGCCGGCCGATGCGCTGCCGCTGGCGCGCACCTATCTGCGCATCCTGTTCGTCGCGATTCCCGCGATGAACTTCCTTTCCTTCGTGATGACGGTGCTGCGCGGCGCCGGCGATTCACGCACGCCGTTCCTGTTCATGGCGATCGCCGTCGTGCTCGACATCATCCTCAACCCGATGCTGATCGCCGGCATCGGCCCCTTCCCCGAGCTCGGCATCGCCGGCTCGGCCACCTCGACGCTCATCGGACAAGGCGTCAGCGTCGTGGCGATCCTGATCACGCTCTACCTGCGCAAGCACCCGCTGCGGCTCGCCGGGCCCGACCTCGCGCTGCTCAAGCCCAATCCGCGCATCCTGAAGATCATCATCGAGAAGGGCATCCCGATGGGCCTGCAGATGATCGTCATCTCGGCCTCGGCGCTGATGCTGATGGGGATCGTCAACAGCTACGGCTCGCGCGTGGCCGCCGCCTACGGCATCGCGGCGCAGCTCTGGACCTACATCCAGATGCCGGCGCTGGCCATCGGCGCGGCCGTCTCCTCGATGGCGGCGCAGAACGTCGGCGCCGGGCGCTGGGACCGGATGGGCGCCATCACGCGCACCGGCATCGCCTTCAACATCGTGCTGACCGGCGCGCTGGTGCTGGCGCTCTACCTGTTCGACCGTCCGATCCTCGGCCTGTTCCTGATCGGCGACAGCGGCGCGATCGAGATCGCGGCGCACATCAACACGGTCGCGTCGTGGTCGTTCATCCTGTTCGGCGTCACCATCGTGCTGTTCGCCACCGTGCGCGCGACCGGCGCGGTGACGCCGCCGCTGATCATCCTGATCGTGTCGACGCTCATCGTGCGCACCGGCTTCGCCTATGCCATGCAGGACAGGCTCGGCCAGGAGGCGGTGTGGTGGAGCTTCGCGGTCGGCTCGGTTCTGTCGGTGGTGCTCAGCATCGCCTACTACCGGCTGGGCAAGTGGCGCTCGGTGCGCATGCTGGAGGACGACGCGCGGCCCGCGGCCGGCGAGCCGCCGGACACCGGACTCGGTTATCCGCGCCAGCGGGCGCGCTTCACCGAGGACGGCAAGTAGGCTTGGGGCCGGCTCAGGCGCGCAGCGCGTCGAGCAGCGCGGCCGCGGCCATCATCTCGGCGCGGCGCCCGGCGCGGCGGGCGGCGGCCTCGGCGTCCTCGCCCCACCGGGCGATGTTCCAGTCCTCGTCGACATGGGCCGCAGCCCAGGCTTCCTCGGCCGAAAGCTCGCCGGCCTCGACCGCGAGCGCCAGCAGCGCCGAGCCCATCAGCGTCGTCATGACATGCAGCGCGGCCAGCCGGAGCGGCTCGGCGCGATCGGCCAGATGCGCGCCCACCAGCGCGATCGTCTCGCGCGGCTGCTCGACATGCATGACGCCCTCGGCGAGCATGAAGCGCGCGTGGATCGCCGAGCGTACCCAGTCCAGCACGGGATCCCAGGCGTCGGCCTGCCGGTCGACCAGGCCCTGCGGGGCGTCGGCGCGGTAGCAGATCAGGTCGGACGAGGCGTAGCGCAGCACGTCCTCCAGCACCGCCTGCGGATCAGTGGTTACGCCGTCGATCGCGGTGTTGACGAGGCGCGTCACCTGCATCGCCATCGGCTCGAGCATTTCGCCCTGCGCGGCGAACTCGTCGGCCACCAGCCGGGCCGCCGCGCGGGTCGGCAGCCGCAGCGGGTTGCGGCCGGGCGTGCGGGCGAGCTTGCCGTCGAGCGTGACGGAAAACGGCCCCTCCTCCGGCCCGTCGACGTCGGCGTCCTTGTAGAAGCGGCGCGGCTTGGGCTGGCGCATCTGGTTCTGCGCGCGCCGCATCGGATCGGCATCCGACGGGCCGGGGCCGTTATCGAGGTCGCTCAGAATGTCGCGCATGGTCTTTCCGTCCGTTCAGCCGGCCGCGGCCCGGCGGGCCGGCCTGTTGACGATGATGAGGCCTGCCACGATCAGCAGCATTGCCACCAGAATGCGCCACGAAAAGGGCTCGCCCAGCAGGGCCACCGCGAAGACGACGCCGAAGACGGGACTGAGGAAGGTGAAGCTGGACAGGCCCGACGCCGGATAGCGGCGCATCAGCCAGAACCAGACGACATAGGTGAAGGACACGACGTAGACCGCCTGCACCAGCAGCGAGGCCGTCGCGAGGATCGACGGCTCGCGCAGCAGCGGGCCGGCGAGCGGCACCAGCGGGATGCTGAAGATCGAGGAGACGACGAGCTGGTAGAGCAGCGTCTTCTCCGCGCTCGCCGTGTTGAGCCTGCTCACCTTGATGATGATGATGGTGGCGCCCCAGGCAGCACCCGCGGCGAGCAGCATCAGGTCGCCCTTCAACCCGCCGCCGGCGCCGAGGCTGCCCTTGTCGGAGAACACCAGCACGACCCCGGCGAAGGCCAGCACCAGCCCGGCGAACTTCGTCGCGGTGATCTTCTCGCCGAGCCAGAAATGCGCGCCCAGCAGCACCCAGAACGGCATGGTGTTGAACACCAGCGTGCCGCGCGCGGCGGAGGTGTAGTCGAGGCCGAAGAACATCAGCACGAACTCGATGCCGAACAGCACGCCGACGAGGATGCCCGCCGGCAGCGTGCCGTCGCGCTCGAAGATGCGGATGCCGCGCCAGTGGCACCACAGGAACACGAGCACGGCCGCGATCGCGGAACGGCCGACGGTCAGCAGGACCGGGTTGTAGCCGGCATTGGCGACCTTCACGAGCACCTGGTTCAGGCCCCAGGACAGCGTCAGCACCACCATCGCACCGGCGGCGAAGGCGTCGATGCCGTCGCGCCGTTCCGTCGTGTCGACCGCGGTCATGGCCGCTCCTCCCCGGCCGTCGCCTCGTCGAAGCCGAGAAGCTTCCAGCTCTGCTGCATGTGCGGCGGCAGCGGCGCGGTCACGTCCACCGCACCCCGGTCGGGGTGCGGAATGACGATGCGGCGCGCGTGAAGGTGCAGCCGGCTCTGGAGGCCGCCCGGGAACTCCCAGTTCTGGTCGGCCTCGAAATATTTCGGGTCGCCGATGATCGGGCAGCCGATCGAGGCGGCATGGACGCGAAGCTGGTGGGTGCGGCCGGTGTAGGGCTCCATTTCCAGCCACGAGAGCGCCTGGCCGGCCTGATCGACGACGCGGTAGTAAGAGACGGCGTGGTCGGCGCCGTCCTCGCCGTGGCGCGCCACGCGCACGCGGTCGCCGTCCGGCGTCTGCTCCTTCACCAGCCAGGAGGAGATGCGGTCCTCCCGCTTCTTCGGCACGCCCTTGACCAGCGCCCAGTAGGTCTTCTTCGTCTCGCGGGCGCGGAACGCCTCGGCGAGCTTCATGGCCGCGAGGCGCGTGCGCGCAACGACGAGCACGCCCGACGTGTCGCGGTCCAGCCTGTGCACAAGGCGCGGCTTCTCGCCCTTCTTGTTGCGCCACGCTTCCAGCATGGAATCGACGCTGCGGCTGACGCCGGAGCCGCCCTGCACGGCCAGCCCGGACGGCTTGTTGAAGACGAACACCTTGTCGTCCTCATGGAGCAGCATCTGCGCCAGCAGGTCGCCGTCCTCCTGTCCGCGCATTGTGCGCGCGGTCAGCGGCGCCGCACCTTTGCGGTCGACGTCGAGCGGCGGGACGCGCACGGTCTGGCCCGGCTGCAGGCGCGTGTCCGCCTTGGCGCGGCCGCCGTCGACGCGCACTTGGCCCGAGCGCAGGAGCTTCTGCAGATGGCCGAAGCCGAGCCCCGGATAGTGCGCCTTGAACCAGCGGTCCAGGCGCATGCCCGTCTCGTCCTCGCCGACCTTGATCTGCTCTACGCCTGCCATCGTCCATCCGGCCTTTCCGCGGCGGGCAATAGCATCAGCCGGCGCTGCTTGCGAGCCACAATCCCGAAAACTCTGCGCATCTGCCGCTCAGTCGAGCCCCGGCCCGGACGGAAGCCCGAGGTCCGCCCACCGCGCCGGCGGGATCGCGTCGCCGACGTGGAAGCGGAACGCCACCACCTGCCGGCCGCCACCGCCGAGCCGGCACTCGAACGACAGCCCGTACCATGCGTCGTGGCTGCGGAAGGCCGCACCCTCCGCGGTCACCGTGGCGGCCGACACGGTCTCGTTGCGGGTCGCATACGGCACGACCAGTTCGGGGTCGAACCCGGCATTCCAGGCGTGGATCTGCTCCAGCGCCTCCAGATTGCAGAGCTGCACCATGCGCTCGGAGCCGTCCAGCGTTGCAAGGCTCGTGCGGGCCTGCCGGCTGCGCGGGTCGGCGAGCGCCTTCTGGGAGAGCATCACGGTCGGCGCGACCATCGCGGGAGGCGCGGCCGACGCCTGCGCCTGCGGCTGGGGAGCGGAAGGGACCGAGAGCACGGGAGGCGGCACGGATGGAGCAGCGGCCGGCGGGGCTGGCGGCGCCACGATCGTCACAGCGATCCCGCTCTCTTCCACCGGGGCGAGCGAGGGTTCGTCCGGCGCCAACGCCAATGCCAGCGCCAGCAAGAGGTGCAGCAGGACCGCCGCCGCCAGCGCCCACCGCCATTCTTCGCCGAACGGGGATGGCCATTCGCCTTGCCCAGGAAGGATGCTATCCGCGGCGCTCGGCACGCAGCTTCGCCCAATAGTCGAGCCGCTTGCGGATCTCGCGCTCGAAGCCGCGCTCGGGCGGATCGTAGAAGGTCTGCCGGCCCATCTCCTCGGGGAAATAATCCTGGCCGGAGAAGGCTTCGGGCGCGTCGTGGTCGTACTGGTAGCCAGAGCCGTAGCCTTCCTGCTTCATCAGCTTGGTCGGCGCGTTGAGGATGTGGCGCGGCGGCGGCAGCGAGCCGTGCTCCTTGGCCGCGCGGGTTGCGGCGGAGAAGGCCTTGTAGCCGGCGTTCGACTTGGGCGCGGTGGCGAGATAGATGCAGGCCTGCGCCAGCGCCAGTTCGCCCTCGGGCGAGCCGAGGAAGTCGTAGGCGTCCTTGGCGGCATTCGCGATCACCAGCGCCTGCGGGTCGGCGAGCCCGATGTCCTCGATCGCCATGCGCACCAGCCGGCGGCCGAGGAAGAGCGGCGCCTCGCCGGCATCGAGCATGCGGGCGAGATAATAAAGCGCGGCGTCGGGATCGGAGCCGCGCACCGATTTGTGCAGGGCCGAGATCAGGTTGTAGTGGCCGTCCTGGCTCTTGTCGTAGATCGGGGCGCGGCGCTGGACGATGCGCTGGAGGCCCTCGGCGCCGAAGGTCTCGCCCGGCTCCGCGGCACGCCATGCCTCCTCGGCCAGCGTCAGAGCGGCACGTCCGTCGCCGTCGGCCATGCGCACCAGTACGGCGCGCGCCTCCTCGTCGAGCGGCAGCGCCCTGCCCTCGCGCTCCTCGGCGCGCGACAGCAGCAGACCGATGCTGTCGGCATCCAGCGAGCGGAAGGTCAGCACGCGCGCCCGCGACAGCAGCGCGGCGTTGAGCTCGAAGGACGGGTTCTCCGTCGTCGCGCCGACGAGGATGACGGTGCCGTCCTCCATCACCGGCAGGAAACTGTCCTGCTGGGCGCGGTTGAAGCGGTGGATCTCGTTGACGAAGAGCAGGGTCTGGCGCCCCTGCGAGCGCCGCAGACGCGCCGCCTCGAACACCTTCTTCAGGTCGGCGACGCCGGAGAAGATCGCCGAGATCTGCTCGAAGGCGAGCCCGGTCTCGCCGGCGAGCAGGCGCGCCACCGTCGTCTTGCCGGTGCCGGGCGGCCCCCAGAAGATCATCGAGCCGAGCGAGCCGGAGCGGATCATCCGCGTCAGCGCGCCGTCCGGGCCGGTCAGATGCTCCTGGCCCACCACCTCGGCAAGCGTCGCGGGCCGCAGCCGGTCGGCCAGCGGCCGGCCCGGCTCGGGCTGCTGCGGCTCGTCCCTGGCGAAGAGGTCGGCCATGGCTTTCCCGTCAGTAGCGCAGCATCTGGCGCAGCGTCTGGCCGTTGCGGTCGACGCTGAAGCGCCACCAGCGCGTGTCCTGACCGGTCACCTGCGCCAGCGTCTCCGGCGTGTCGATCTCGACGCCGTTGACGTCGCGCACGATGTCGCCCGGCTGGAGGCCGAGGCCGGCGGCCGGCGAGGAGCCGTCGACGCCGACGATCACCACGCCCTTGGTGCCGGTTCGCACGTGCAGGCGCTGCGCCAGCCGCGGCGAGAGCGTCGCCACCTTGGCGCCGGTGAACGGGCTGCGGCCGCCGATCGTCACCTCCTTGGCCGACGCGCCCTCGGGCGCGCGCTCCAGGGCGACCTCGACGTCGAGCTTCTCGCCCTTGCGCAGCAGGGTGAGGTCGACGCTGGAGCCGAGCGGCTGGGTGGCGAGGCGATAGTCGAGCGCCTCGGGATTGTCGATCTCGCCGCCGTTGAAGGCGAGCACCACGTCGCCAGGCCGGATGTCGGCCTTGGCGGCCGGGCTCTCAGCGTCGACGTCGGAGACCAGCGCGCCGGTGGCGCGCGAAAGGCCCAGCGCCTCGGCGATCTGGCCCGTCACCGGATCGAACTCGGCGCCGAGATAGGGCCGCTCGAAATAGGTCTGGCCGGACTTCGCCGACTCGACCACCGCGCGCACCATGTTGGAGGGGATGGCGAAGCCGATGCCGATCGAGCCGCCGGTCTGGCTGTAGATGGCCGTGTTGATGCCGACCAGGCTGCCCGCCATGTTGATCAGCGCGCCGCCCGAATTGCCGGGATTGATCGCGGCATCGGTCTGGATGAAGAAGCCGAAATCCGAGATTCCGATATGCGAGCGGGCGAGCGCCGAGACGATGCCGCTGGTCGTTGTCTGGCCGACGCCGAACGGGTTGCCGATCGCCAATACCAGATCGCCGACCTCCAGCGCGTCGGAATCGCCGATGGCCACGACCGGAAACGGGTCCGCGGCCTCGATCTTCAGCACGGCGAGGTCGAGAGATTCGTCCTTGAGCAGCGTCTTGCTGGCGAACTCGCGGCCGTCCGACGTCGCCACCTTGATCTCGTCGGCGTCGCGGATGACGTGATAGTTGGTGACGATCAGGCCGGACGGGTCGACCAGCACGCCCGAGCCGAGCGAGGACTGCACGCGCGGCGGCATCTGGCGGCCGAAGAACTGCTCGAAGAACGGGTCGCCCATGAAGGGCGAGCGCACCTTCTGCGTGGCGTAGACGTTGACGACGGCGGGTGCCGTCTCCTTCACCAGCGGCGCGAAGGAGAGCTGCATCTGCTCGCGGCCGAAGGGCACGCGCCGGTCCGGCGCGAGATCCTGTCCGCCGCGCAGGAGGTCGGTGACGATCGCGCCGAGGTCCTTGCTCGGCGCGTCTTCGGCCCTAAGCGCCGACGGGAGGGCAACCAGCAGGCCGGCCGCAAGGGCCGCCGCCGCGAATCGAGCAAAGCGAAGCATCGGAAACCTCATGCCGTGTCGATGCCATCTTTCGCGCGATTGTGCAAAATGAATGGCCACCCCGCCCCTTTCGGACCTGCGCGGTCCCGACGAAAAGAAAAAGGGGCCGCGCGGCCCCTTTTCAAGTCCGGTCCGGCGAAAAGGCAGCTTATGCCGCCTCGGCCTCGGACGAGCCCTCGGCTTCCGCACGAGCCCGGTCGGCCGCGCCCTTGGCGGAGGTGTCGCGGTCGACGAACTCGATCACGGCCATCGCCGCGTTGTCGCCGTGGCGGAAGCCCGCCTTCATGATGCGCAGGTAGCCGCCGTTGCGGCTGGCATAGCGCGGCGCGATCGTCTCGAACAGGCGCTTGGCGAGCGCGTCGGAGCCGATCTGCGAGGCCGCCTGCCGGCGGGCGTGCAGGTCGCCGCGCTTGCCGAGCGTCACCAGCTTCTCGACGATGGGGCGCAGTTCCTTGGCCTTGGGCAGCGTGGTGGTGATCTGCTCGTGCTCGATCAGCGAGGCGGCCATGTTGGTGAACAGCGCCTTGCGATGGCTGACGCTGCGGCCGAGCCGGCGTCCGGATTTTCCGTGGCGCATCGCGCCCTCCTTCAAAGTTGTGGGCGACCTGCGCCCGCGTGCATCCGATGGCAGCGGGCAGTCGAAATCGACGACTGCCCATTCGTGACTGCCGCTAGTACTGATCCTCGTACCGCTTGGCCAGATCCTCGATGTTCTCCGGCGGCCAGTCCGGCACTTCCATGCCGAGATGCAGCCCCATGGAGGCCAGCACTTCCTTGATCTCGTTCAGCGACTTGCGGCCGAAGTTCGGCGTGCGGAGCATCTCCGCTTCCGTCTTCTGGATCAGGTCGCCGATGTAGACGATGTTGTCGTTCTTCAGGCAGTTGGCCGAACGGACAGACAGCTCCAGCTCGTCCACCTTCTTGAGCAGCGCCGGATTGAAGGCGAGCTCGGTGACCTGCTCCTCGGCTACCGCCTTCTGCGGCTCCTCGAAGTTGACGAAGAGCGCGAGCTGGTCCTGCAGGATGCGCGCCGCGAAGGCGGTGGCGTCCTCGCCCGAGATCGAGCCGTCGGTCTCGATGGTCATGGTCAGCTTGTCGTAGTCGAGAACCTGGCCCTCTCGGGTGTTCTCGACCTTGTAGGAGACCTTCTTGACCGGCGAATAGAGGCTGTCGACCGGGATCAGGCCGATCGGGGCGTCCTCGGCGCGGTTGCGCTCGGCCGGAACGTAGCCCTTGCCGGTGTTGACGGTGAACTCCATGCGGATCTCCGCACCCTCGTCCAGCGTGCAGATCACGTGGTCGGGGTTGAGGATCTCGACGTCGCCCACGGTCTGGATGTCGCCGGCGACGACGGCGCCCGGACCCGACTTGCGCACGACCATGCGCTTGGGGCCGTCGCCTTCCATTTTGATGGCGATTTCCTTGATGTTGAGCACGATGTCGGTGACGTCCTCGCGCACGCCGGCGATCGAGGAGAACTCGTGCAGCACGCCGTCGATCTGGACGGCGGTGACGGCCGCGCCGCGCAGCGACGACAGCAGCACGCGCCGCAGCGCGTTGCCCAGCGTCAGGCCGAAGCCGCGCTCGAGCGGCTCGGCGACCAGCGTGGTCAGCGTCTTCTTCTTCGACGAGAACTCGATCTTGTTGGGCTTGATCAGTTCCTGCCAGTTTTTCTGGATCATGTCTTCACCTTCCCTTTGCCCGCCACCATCCAATCGTGGGGGGCGTCATGGAAAGCCGTGTAGGAGCCGGGCAAAGCCCGGCTCGCGCGGCAGTTTCTTCTGTTTCTCAGACGCGCCGCTTCTTGCGCGGACGGCAGCCATTGTGCGGGATCGGCGTCACGTCGCGGATCGAGGTGATCGTGAAGCCGGCCGCCTGCAGCGCGCGCAGCGCCGATTCGCGACCCGAGCCGGGCCCGGAGACCTCGACCTCGAGGGTGCGCATGCCGTGCTCGGCCGCCTTGCGGGCGCAATCCTCGGCCGCCATCTGCGCGGCAAACGGGGTCGACTTGCGCGAGCCCTTGAAGCCCTGAGCGCCTGCCGACGACCAGGCGATCGCATTGCCCTGCGCGTCGGTGATCGTGATCATCGTGTTGTTGAAGCTCGAATTGACGTGCGCGACGCCGGTCGAGATGTTCTTGCGCTCGCGGCGGCGAACGCGTGTGGCTTCCTTGGCCATGTCTGTCCTTTCGGTCGATCTCTACGCCGCCGTAATGCCAGCGGCTACACCTGGGAGGCAGTCGGGCTTCGGCAGTCGGCAGTCGAAAATCCGACTGCCTATTCACGACTGCCGACTGCCGCCGATTACTTCTTCTTGCCCGCGATGGGCTTGGCCGGACCCTTGCGGGTGCGGGCGTTGGTATGCGTGCGCTGGCCGCGGACCGGCAGCGAGCGGCGATGGCGCAGGCCGCGATAGCTGCCGAGGTCCATCAGGCGCTTGATGTTCATCGAGACTTCGCGGCGCAGGTCGCCCTCGACCTGGTAGTCGCGGTCGATCGTCTCGCGGATCGCCAGCACCTCGGCGTCGGTGAGCTGGTGCACGCGGCGCTCGGCCGGGATGCCCACCTTCTTG
>Ga0066256_1002619_pt1 | contig 19352 bp, 19 predicted proteins | sample ThiBio_1000_biof_FD_87107 | JGI IMG/M metagenome (GOLD analysis project Ga0066256, IMG submission 87107) | Wastewater bioreactor microbial communities from Cape Town, South Africa - Thiocy_expt_1000_biof (version 2) | ecosystem: Engineered > Bioreactor > Thiocyanate-remediating >... | reverse complement strand
GCTCGCGCTTCTATTGGTGACGCTATATGGCCTGCTGCGATCAAAGGCTGACTTGTTCCTGCGGGCGATCCGCGATGACGAGGTGGCTGCCGCACGCGGCGGCGTCGATGTGGTGTTCTGCAAGCCGGCCGCCTTCGCATTGTCGCACAGCAGCTTCTGCCGGGCATCGATCGCCGAGACGGTGCTGCTGAAACGGTTCTGCGTGTTGTCGCCGTCGGACAGCAAAATCACGACCTTCGAATATTTGAAGTTCGAGTCCTCGGCCGGAGCATTGAGCGGCGACTGCTGCAGCAGCGACAGCCAGCCCCATGCCATGCCGATCGCCTGGTTGGTGTTACCCGACGGGCTCATCGCATCCACCTTGGCCTTCAAAGCCGTCCAGTCGTAGCTCAGCGGCATGATCTGAACCGGGCAGGCCGATGCCTGGTCGGCGGGGAACAGAGTTGCGTTCACAGTGGTCGTGGGCGCGGTCGCCAGCGTGTCGTAGTTCTGATCGCGGTCAGAGACACAGCCGTTCCAGTTGTTGTGGTTGGAAGCGGTCCATGTGCCGCCCTTGTTCTGGCAGCTCGACTTTGTCGAGGGAGTCGATCGGCCGGAATAGCCGCTGCAGGACCCGTTTTCCTCTTCCCATGTGTCGGATTGCCCGCTCCACTTCAGCCATGTCGCGGTCTTGTTGGTCGTGCCGACATTGACGTCCACAGCGAACGGAATGATGGAAACATAGACGTCCCCATCGACCTTTGCCGCTGTCTTCAAGGTATCGAGCAAATTCTTGGCGGCGGTTTTCAGGGCATCCATCTTGGCTGAACTTGCCATCGAGCCGGTGTTGTCGAGTGCAAGCGCGACGCGGAGTTTGGTCGTCCCCCAGACCGTCGTCGAACTCGCGCCGAAGGTCAGGCTGGGATAGCCCACCACCTGCAGGAAGTCGGTCGGCATGGTGCCGGAGCCCGTAATGACGATCTGCGAGCCTTTGCTGGTGCTGTTGGTATAGGTCGCGTTCACCGTGATGCTCTTCACTTCGGAGTGCTTGTAGAGCGCGTTGAAGTAATCCTGCGCCTTTTGATTGATCTGGGACGCCGTCATCGTGCTCGTCGCGTCCTTGGAAACCATCAAGGCCGCGGTATCGAGCGCCGCCTGCATGGCGGTCCGGGCGTTGTTGATGCGGGCATAGTCGATCGCGCCGCCGACCGCGCCCATAATGGGGATCAGGGCGATTGCGAACATCGCGGCGACGTTGCCGGCCTCGGCGCGGCGGAAACGCGTTGCTAAAGTACGGGCCTGATTGAAAAACGATGCAGCAGTCATGGCATCACCAAAAGAATGAGGTTCCGGGGTGGGCGTAAGGCCGCAGGGATGAAGAGGTAGTAAAATGCTGCGATGAATCCCGGGTACACCGGATGAGAAGGTGCCCGCTGCGCCCTGTGTCCCGTCATCGTTGTGAAGATCGGGTTGCCCGTTTCGATCAAATTTTATCGAATCGCCTGATGGGCTGGGATTTAAAGACCGGAAACGTTCGAAAATCGATGTCATGGTCATGGCGGCCACCGAAAACAGGTTGAGCCATGTGGTAGGGCCGGGTCCATGAAAACGCGGTAAAAGTTGCCGCCAATCTACGTAAAATGTCCCATAAAACGTCCGCCAGCGCCCCATTTCGGCGCTTATCGCCAATAAGGACGTAACGCGTTCCGATCCATTCGAGACAATTCCGGGGGATCGGCATTAACTACGGTCCGCCCCAAAGGAAGAGCGGAGCGACGTTTTTGCACTGGATTTGCTGCAGGCACGGCCTGCTTGCGGGCGAAGCCATAGCGACCCATATTGTTAATGTCGTCGGCGGGCGTTCGGCCATCAGCGCGGCGTCGTTTATGGGGATTTCGAACTCTCAGTCATGCTGCAAGTGCCTACAAATCCGGAATCGATCGCATCGCCAGTCATGGCGGGTGGGCGAGCGAGCGACGTCAGTCCGCGCATGAGCAAGGATGACAACACTGGCGGCGGGCCCGGTGCCCCGGGGACCTCGGTCATCACCAAGGTCAAGCCGAAAGCCAAGCGGCCGAATCTGTATCGCGTCCTGATCCTGAACGACGATTACACTCCGATGGAGTTCGTGGTTCATGTTCTGGAGAAATTCTTCAACAAGGACGTTGAAGCCGCGACCACGATCATGTTGCATGTACATCATCACGGCATCGGCGAATGCGGCGTTTTTACATACGAGGTCGCTGAAACCAAGGTGACGCAGGTGATGGACTTTGCGCGAAAACACCAGCATCCTCTGCAATGCGTGATGGAAAAGAAGTAGCCTCTGGATACGCTCCGGCAGCTGGGAACCGGATCGAACCGACAACGCCTAAAGGTTGCAGGAACTGATCAAGCCGGACCGGACGACAAACGATCGAAGAGTGGCGGGGGCCATAAGGGACGCGAATGCCGACTTTCTCTCAGAGCCTTGAACAATCCCTGCACCGCGCGCTGGCAATCGCCAACGAGCGTCATCATCAATATGCGACGCTTGAGCATCTCCTGCTGTCGCTGATCGACGATTCCGACGCTGCGGCCGTGATGCGCGCCTGCAGCGTCGATCTCGACAAGCTGCGCGGCAGCCTGGTCAACTATCTCGAAACCGAATTCGAGAATCTGGTCGCGGAAGGCGCGGACGACGCCAAACCGACGGCCGGATTCCAGCGCGTCGTGCAGCGCGCGGTGATCCATGTTCAGTCCTCCGGACGCGAGGAAGTGACCGGCGCGAACGTGCTGATCGCGATCTTCGCCGAACGCGAGAGCCATGCCGCGTACTTCCTGCAGGAGCAGGACATGACGCGCTATGACGCGGTGAACTATATCAGCCACGGCATTGCCAAGCGTCCCGGCGTTTCCGAGGCGCGGCCGGTGCGCGGCGTCGACGAGGAAGCCGATACCAAGGGCAACGAAGACACCAAGAAGAAGGGGGAGGCGCTCGAGACTTATTGCGTCAACCTCAACAAGAAGGCGCGCGACGGCAAGATCGATCCGGTGATCGGCCGCAACGCCGAGATCAATCGCGCGATCCAGGTGCTGTGCCGCCGCCAGAAGAACAATCCGCTGTTCGTCGGCGAAGCCGGCGTCGGCAAGACAGCGATTGCCGAAGGCCTCGCCAAGCGTATCGTCGACAGCGAAGTGCCGGAGGTTCTGTCCGCCGCGACCGTGTTCTCGCTGGACATGGGCACGCTGCTCGCGGGCACGCGCTATCGCGGCGATTTCGAAGAGCGTCTGAAGCAGGTCATCAAGGAACTGGAAGCGCATCCCAATGCGATCCTGTTCATCGACGAGATCCATACGGTGATCGGCGCGGGCGCAACCTCTGGCGGCGCGATGGATGCGTCGAATTTGCTGAAGCCGGCGCTGGCCTCGGGTTCCCTGCGCTGCATGGGCTCGACCACCTACAAGGAATATCGCCAGCACTTCGAGAAGGACCGCGCGCTGGTGCGCCGGTTCCAGAAGATCGATGTCAACGAGCCGACGGTCGAGGATGCGACCGCGATTCTCAAGGGCCTCAAGCCGTACTTCGAGGACTATCACAAGCTGAAGTACACCAACGAGGCCATCGAGGCCGCGGTGAATCTCTCGGCGCGCTACATCCATGACCGCAAGCTCCCGGACAAGGCGATCGACGTGATCGACGAGTCGGGCGCGGCGCAGATGCTGGTGCCGGAGAACAAGCGCAAGAAGACCATCGGCATCAAGGAAATCGAGACCACCATCGCGACCATGGCGCGGATTCCGCCGAAGAGTGTGTCGAAGGACGACGCCGAAGTGCTCAAGGCGCTGGAGGCGACGCTCAAGCGCACCGTGTTCGGTCAAGACAAGGCGATCGAGTCGCTGGCGGCATCGATCAAGCTGTCACGCGCGGGCCTGCGCGAACCGGAGAAGCCGATCGGCTCCTACCTGTTCTCCGGCCCGACCGGCGTCGGCAAGACGGAGGTGGCCAAGCAACTGGCTTCGACGCTCGGTGTCGAGCTGATCCGCTTCGATATGTCCGAGTACATGGAGCGGCATACGGTGTCGCGTCTGATTGGCGCGCCTCCGGGCTATGTCGGCTTCGATCAGGGCGGGCTGCTCACCGATGGCGTCGACCAGCATCCGCATTGCGTGGTGCTGCTGGACGAAATCGAAAAGGCGCATCCGGATCTCTATAACGTGCTTCTGCAGATCATGGATCACGGCAAGCTGACCGACCATAACGGCAAGCAGGTCAACTTCCGCAACGTCATTCTGATCATGACGACCAATGCGGGCGCGGCGGACATGGCCAAGGCGGCGTTCGGTTTCACGCGCAGCAAGCGGGAAGGCGAGGATCACGAGGCGATCAACCGCCAGTTCGCGCCGGAATTCCGCAACCGTCTGGATGCGATCGTGTCCTTCGCGCATCTCGACACCGATGTGATCGGCATGGTGGTCGAAAAGTTCGTGATGCAACTCGAAGCGCAACTCGCCGACCGCGATGTCACGATCGAACTGTCCGAGCCCGCCAAGGCGTGGCTGGTCAAGGAGGGCTACGACGAGCAGATGGGTGCGCGGCCGATGGCCCGCGTCATCCAGGAGTACATCAAGAAGCCGTTGGCGGACGAAGTTCTGTTCGGCAAGCTCAAGAGCGGCGGCCACGTGCGCGTCATTCTGGCGAAGGACGAGCAGGGCCTCGACAAGATCGGTTTCGAGTTTGTCGAAGGTCCGGTGACGCCGAAGCCCGAGAAGCTGCCAAGCGGCCGCAAGCGCAACGCGTCGCGCAAGCCGCCAAAGGGCAATGACGGGCCCGCCAAGCCTCTGGTGAAAGCCTGAACGGCGAACGCGGTTTCTAACGATGAAAAGACAAAAGCCCGGCTATGATCGCCGGGCTTTTGCTTTGTGCCTGGCGTGCGGGTTCAGAACCGTTTCAGGGCCTGCGTGATCGCTGACAGTTTCGCATCGATGGCCTGCGACGCCTGCTGCGCGATCGTCAACGCAGCGAGTCCGATCAGAAGGGTGACGATGACATATTGCGCCGTGGCCATGGCCATCAGGCGTTTCAGGATAAGGGACGAACGGCGAGGCCGCCGCGCTGTGGTTGTTCCGAAACCGCTCGCGTCGTCCACATAGACCGCAGGCGCAACGTCGTCATCCAGCGCGGTGGCCGGCTCGGAACCATTGGTATTGTCGGTCGCGGTCTCGACGTGCATTCCGCCAAACTAAGCGACCCCGGCTGGCGTCGCCATCGCCCACGCCGGTCGGGTCGCATTAGGGTAAATATCCACAAGGCTTAACGGCACGACGTTGATCGATCCGCTTTTCGACATGCTTGTCTGGGAGGCTTGTGAAATGGAACGACGGTTTCCGAGGCTGTGTCTGGCGGGGCTGGTTGCCGGCGCGGTGCTGGTCACGGATGCCGCGCGGGCGGATGATCCCACTCCGTCCGCACCGGCTGTATCGTCAGTTCCATCGGAACCGAAGTCCGACGAGAAGCTGCAAGGACCGGATGCTCCTTCGGCCGCAAGGCCCGCTCCCGAACCGAACGGACAATCCGACACCAAATCTTCGCCCGAACTGCCGCCGACCGCAAAGGAAACCGATGCGCGCGAGGCGATGTGTCTGATGATCGAATCCGCGGCTTCGGCCAACGGCCTGCCGCTGGAATTCTTCGCGCGCGTGATCTGGCAGGAGAGCCGGTTTCAGCCGGATGCGGTAGGGCCGGTGACGCGCAACGGCCAGCGCGCGCAGGGCGTCGCGCAGTTCATGCCCGGCACCGCCAGCGAACGGCGGCTGCTCGATCCGTTCGATCCGGTGCAGGCGCTGCCGAAATCAGCCGAGTTTCTGCGCGAGTTGCGCGACCAGTTCGGCAATCTCGGCCTTGCGGCGGCGGCTTACAATGCCGGGCCGCGTCGCGTGCAGGAATGGCTGGCGGGCTCGGGCTACATGCCGTCGGAGACGCGCAACTATGTCGCTGCGATCACCGGCACCTCGGTCGATGATTGGGCCGCGGCGGGAAAGAACGGCACGATCAAGGAGCAGCAGAAGCCGGCCGGCTGTCGCGAACTGATGGCGCTGCTGAAGCGCGCGCCGAATCCGTTCGTTGCGGAGCTTGAGCAGCGGGTGAAGCTTGGCGCGGATGCGCCATGGGGCGTTCAACTGGCGGCAGGCTTCTCGCGCGACAAGGCGCTGGCGATGTATGCCCGCTCCATGAAGCGCCTGAGTGCCGTGATCGGCGAACACGATCCCAGCCTGCTGAGTTCGGTGTTCCGAAGCCGGGGGACACGGACGTTTTATCAGGTGCGCGTCGGTGCCGACACGCGTGACGCTGCGAATGACATGTGCGGCAAGATCAAAAAGGCGGGGCAGGCGTGCATCGTTCTGAAAAACACACAGCGACACGGCTGAGCTTGGCGGCAGAGAAAAATGCGCAGCTGAAATGAATCGCGCGCGAAGGTTAACGCGTGCGAGTTCTTCGGCAAGATCAAAAGATCAATGGAATCAGGGGTAATTCTGATTCCTTGTGCGCGGCGTTATGATCAATGAAATGCTAACGCGATCGCGACGTTTTTCTCTTAATTTTTGCGAAACCGTTTTCCAATCATCTGGTCGGCATTGCGGGGAGCTTTTCAATGTCTGGCTCCAGGAGGTTGCTGTGTTTGCATTCGCCATGATCGGTTTGATCTTCGTTTGCTTGTGCGTGCTGAGCACGCTGTCTTCGTCGGTGCGAGAGCCATCGATCTGATCGAAGCACGCAGCACGCATGATTGTTTTGCACGCGGGTCTGCATAAATTGGTAGCTGCGGTCCCTTGACGGCGATCTGATTCACCCGCGTGATGAATCGTAACGATTCATCACGGTTTTTTCCATTGGCGCTTCCGGCTCTCGATTCCCCGAAATGGCAAAGCACGTCCACGGCTTTCGGGCTGGGCGTGAAATCTGCGCTGTCGTCGATCCTGGCGCTGGTGCTGTTCGGCACGTTCATCGGCGTGGGGGCCTTCGCTCATGACACCGGCTTCACGCTCGGCTGGGCTGTGGCGAGCACGATGCTGGTCTGGGCCGGTCCCGCGCAAATCATCCTGATTTCCACGTCGCATGCGGGCGCGACGCTGCTCGAATCCGCGTTGGCCGTCACCATCAGCGCGATCCGCCTGTTGCCAATGGTGGTCGCGGTCCTGCCAATGATGCGCACGCCGCAGACAAAGATGCGCCAGCTTGCGCTGCCGGCGCATCTGACGGCGGTCACGGTCTGGGTGGAAAGCTTCCGGCTGTTGCCGCATGTGCCGCGCGAGCGGCGGATCGTCTTCGTGAACGGGCTGGGCCTCGCGCTGGTGAGCCTGAGCTGTATCGCCGTGACGATCGGCTATCTGCTCGCGGCCAATCTGCCGCCGCTGCTGTCCGCCGGGGTTTTGGCGTTAACGCCGATGACATTCCTGTTGTCCACGGCGCGCAATGCGCAGCGTCTCGTGGACAAGCTGGCGCTCGCCCTCGGATTGGTACTGTTCCCGCTGGTCCAGCTTCTGCATACCGGCGTCGATATCATGATCAGCGGATTGACCGCGGGCACCGTCGCATACGGCGTCCATCGCTGGCGGAAGCGGGCATGAGCGCAATTCTGGGAGACGGGCACGCGATTGCGCTGCTGCTGTTCGCGGGCTTTCTCTCGAACGAGGTCTGGCGCGTGATCGGCCTTGTGGTCGGCGGCGGGATCGATGAAGCGTCTGAATTTCTGGTCTGGGTGAGGGCGGTGGCCGCTGCGATTCTCGCCGGCGTGATCGCGCAGATCCTGATTTCGCCGCCGGGCGCGCTGGCGACGGTGCCTGATGTTGTCCGCTACAGCGCTGCCGTGATCGCCTTTGCGGTTTATCTTGTCGCGCGCAGATCGGTTTTTATCGGCGTGGTGACCGGCGAACTTGTCGTTCTTCTCGGCAAATGGTGGATGGGCTAACAGGCCTGCGAAAAGCTTTCAGGCCTTCAGCGCCGCGATCAGCCGGGTGGCGTGGGCTTCCAGCACCTCCGGCTTTTCCTTGTTGGTCATCGCGGGCAGCAGGGCGACGCCTGCGGTGCGCGGCATGATGTGGACGTGCAGATGGAACACCGCCTGTCCGCCAGCCTGTTCGCTGAACTGCTGCAATGTGATGCCATCTGCATTGAACGCCTTCTTGGCCGCGATCGCCATTTTCTTGGCGGTGCGCGCGACATGCGCCAGGTCTTCGGGATCGATATCCAGAATGTTGCGGGCCGGTGCTTTCGGGATCACCAGCGTATGACCGGGCGAGCGCGGCATAATGTCGAGAAACGAGAACGTCTTCTCGTCTTCATAAATTTTGTGACAGGGAATCTCGCCCCGCAGGATTTTCGCGAAGATATTCTGGGGATCGTAAGCGGTCATGTGCGGTCTCTGAATGAACTGGCGGCACCATCGCCGCCGGATAACGCGAGGTCAAGTGGAGGCATGTCAGGGCGTCGCGGTCCGTTCGGGGATTCCGGTCGCGATCTCGTCAATTCTGTCGGCGAGATCGGTCAGGTCGCGATGAAGATTGTCCAGTGTAAACGCGAGGCCGAAGGTGCGGCCGACGGCATTGAAATCCAGCGCCCGCATTTCACCGGACTGGCGCAGGCCGCTGAATGTCTGCGTGAAGGCGAGATGGGCTCCGGCCACGTCGTTGCGTGAAACCGCGGTGCCGGCGTTCAGTGCGCTGGCGCACCGGCTGGTCAATTCGGCTTGCGCGCGGAGAAGGCCCGCGGCGGCCGGTGCGAGTGATGTGGCGATCGGCGAGGGCAGCGGTTCGCGCAACGTGCCGCCGATGGCGACGAGATCGTTCCGCACGCGCCACAGCGTCCGCGGCACCGAAGGCGGAATTCGGTGGTCGGCAAGACGCGAGGCGCGTTCCCGCTCGGCGTCTTTCATCGCCTGTTCCACGGCCATCAAGGCCTGCCGCAGCGCCGGATGCTCGTTCGACGGGACTAGTGCTTCACCATGTTCGAGGGCATCCGCTTCCGCGATCAGCAATCGCTGGATTCGCGTGAGCACGGCGACTGAGCGTGACACCACGACGCCGTGTGAACGGGCGGGAAAAATCAGCATCGTCGCCAGCACGCCGATCAGTCCGCCGAGGCCGATCTCGATAATCCGGTCGATCACAAATTGCAGGACAGGCGCTCCGACGGGCTCCGTCAGAAGCATGATGGCCGCTGTGACCGGCGCGACACGCAACTGCGGCCGGATCGCCGCGCTCAGGATGGCGACAAAGGTGATGAGCACCAGCGCGACGCCGATGCCCGTCGGCGTATTGGAATGAAGCGCCGCGGCAAGGCCGCCGATCACTGCACCCGCAAGCGTGCCGATCATCCGCTCCGTCGCCGCACCGAGCGTGCCGCCGATCGATCCCTGCATCACGATCAGCACGGTGAAGACCGCCCAGTAGCCTTGCTGCAGGTCAAGCAGCCGGAAGGCCGCGTAAGCTATGCCGGTCGCGATTGTGACGCGCAGGGTCTGGCGCAGTTCCGGGCCGCGCCGTTTCAGGAAGTCACTGATGATCTCAATGGTTGAGCTCAAGGCGCGCTCACGGCGTGGAGATGGAAGAGAGCTTTCAAGCGTAAGCTGCCAGCGGAGCCGCGACAACGCCTAGTCTGCATCGGATTTCCTGAATGGACCGGCCTCGGTCAGTTCGCGGACCGCCTCCTGCACATAACTTCGTTCCTGCTTCAGGTAATCGCGGATCGCCCGGCGCAGAGCGGGATCGGCAATGTAGTGCGCCGAGTAAGTGGTCTGCGGCAGGTAACCACGCGCGATCTTGTGCTCGCCCTGTGCGCCGGCCTCGACGCGCTTCAGGCCACGACGGATAGCGAAATCGATGGCCTGATAGTAGCAGACCTCAAAATGCAGGAAGGGATGATGCTCGATGGCACCCCAGTGGCGGCCATAGAGCGTGTCCGATCCGATGAAGTTGATCGCGCCAGCGATCCAGCGGTCCTCGCGTTTCGCCATCACCAGCAGCACGTCCTTCGCCATGGTCGCGCCGATCTGATCATAAAACGAGCGTGTGAGATAGGGCCGGCCCCATTTGCGCGAGCCGGTCTCCATGTAGAATTCAAAGAACGCGTCCCATGCATCGGGCGTGATGTCGTCACCGGTGAGAGGGTGAATAGTGATGCCGTTAGCGAGGGCGTCACGGCGCTCGCGGCGGATCGCCTTGCGGTGACGCGAGGCCAGCGTGGCGAGAAAATCCTCGAAGGTGCCATAGCCTTCGTTGTGCCAGTGAAATTGCTGATCGGTGCGCTGCAGGAATCCCTGGCTCGCGAGAAAAGCCCATTCGTCCTCTTGGGCGAAGGTGACATGCACGGACGATGCATGGGTAATGCCGCACAGCGCGATCAGTCCGCCTGCGAGGGCTTCGCGAACGCGCGCCGCATCGTCACCGGCGCGGACCAGCAGGCGCGGGCCGGTGGCCGGCGTGAATGGCACGGATGCCTGAAGCTTCGGATAGTAGCTGCCGCCCGCGCGAGCATAGGCATCGGCCCAGCCGTGATCGAAGACGTATTCGCCCTGCGAATGATTTTTCAGATAGCAGGGCACGATGCCGACGACCTTGTCCGCCATGCGTGCGATCAGATGTCGGGACGCCCATCCGGTGCGCGGAACGGCCGAGCCCGAATTCTCAAGGGCCGCGAAGAATGCGTGTGTGACAAACGGATTATAGCTGTCGCCGGAGTGGGCGCATGCGTCCCATTCCTCGGCCGCGATCTTGCCGACGGAGGAAACTGCTTCCAGGGTGATGTCGCGGGAATCCGTCAAAATGGCGAGGCACCGTGGCCGTGACAAAATCGAAACCGTTCAGCACTATAGATCGGCCTTCGCGTGTATGACTTCAAGTGTTCGGGAGGCTCTTTCCGGCTCACAGCTTCGGAATGAACCCTTCGAACGTCATCTGATCGGCATAACGGAAGGTGCGGGCCTGCTGCTCCGGGGTCCGCACGGTCCAGGTGATCAGCGCGCAGCCAAAGATATTCCGCGCGATCCATGGTGCGGGGGCGGGCAGGTCATCCACCTTGTAACTGACGAAATGAGGCCGGGTGCGGAAGGCATGGCGCAGGCCTGTCATCTCCCGCCGCTTCTCGAGCGGCAGTTGCAGCCATTCGCCGTCGTCATAGTGCCGTTCCGCGACGATCCCGCGCGGCAAATCCGGCATCAGTTCGCGGAGCGCCAGAACCTGATCGGGATCGAATGACATCGCGGCGACGGGGCCGCTGTAGGAAGCGAGGACCTCGGCCATGCGCTTCACCACCGTGCAGCTGCCGTCGAAACGGCTCTTGATCTCGAGCACGATCGGCACACGTCCTGCAACGCGCGCGCAGAAATCGCCGAGCGTCATCATGTGCTCGGCGGTATGCTTGAACCCCACCTGCTTGAGCTGTGCGGCGGTCAGCGACAGCAGTTCGTCGCTGCCCTGGGTCAGTCGGCCAAGCATGTAGTCATGATGCACCATAGCCTCGTGATCGGCGGAGGGCTGCAGATCGACCTCGATGGCGAAATTCCCCGCGACCGCCGCGTCGATCGCGGACGGCATGTTTTCGATAACGCCGTTGGCGCGATCATGCAGGCCCCGATGCGCGATCGGTCGTGCGGTCAGCCAGTCGGGCGCGCGGGAGAACATCGGATCAGGCAACCTCGAAGATGCCTTCGACCTCGACAGCAGCGTCGGAAGGCAGGGCTGCGACGCCGACGGTGGTGCGCGCGTGGCGGCCTTTGTCGCCGAACGCCGCGACCATCAGGTCGGAAGCGCCGTTCAGCACTTTCGGTCCGTCGAGAAAATCAGGCATCGCATTGATGAAGCCGCCGAGGCGGACCACACGCGCGACCTTGTCGAGATCGCCGAGCGCCATCTTGACCTGGGCCAGCAGGTTGATCGCGCAGCCGCGTGCGGCAGCCGTGCCTTGTTCGATGGTCACGCTGGCGCCGAGCTTGCCCTTTGCAATCAGCTTGCCTTCCGGCGTGTTGCAGACCTGTCCGGATACGAACAGCAGATTGCCGGTGCGCACGAAGCCGACATAATTCGCTATCGGCGGATTGGGCTCATGCAACACAATGCCCAGCGCGCTCAACTTCTGCTCGACCGTTCCCGCCATGTCCGTCCCCAATGTTTCCCGTATGAATTGCCCGATGGATTCCGGCGCATAGATTTAGGCATACACGCCGGATTGTTCAGGCATGCCATATTTCGCCCATCGTGATGGCACATGCAAGCAGGCCTGAAACTGCCGCTTTCACCGTTAAATTCAGGCGGCTTCATCGATTTGCCCCCGTTGCGGCGCAATGCGGCGGCAATTATTCTTTTGATTCTCGCTTTCAAGGAGACGTCATGCGTCGTTTGCCTCGGGTGTCAGGTTCTGCAGCGCTCACTTTGTCGATGGCGCTGACGCTCGCGTGTCTGGCGCCTGGCTCCGGCGCACGGGCGGCTCCGGGCGTGTCGTTTCTGGCGCATCAGGCAGTGTACGATCTCAGCCTGAAGTCGGCGCGCGGCAACGCCAGCGTCAGCAACGCGCGGGGGCGCATTCTCTACAACTTCGCCGGCAGCGCCTGCGAGGGCTACACCACGGAATTCCGTCAGGTGTCGCAGTTGCAGACCGGCGAAGACAAGACGACGATGAGCGATCTGCGCTCCACAAGCTGGGAAGACGCGGCAGGCAAGAGCTATCGCTTCAAGATCGAAACCCGCATGAACGAAGCGGAGCCCACGGCGGTCGACGGTGTGGCGGAGCGCAGCGGAAACACCATCACGGTCAAACTGAAGAAGCCGGCGGCGAAGACTTTCACCATTCAGGATGCGGTATTTCCCACCGAGCAGGTGAAGCGGATCATCGAGGCCGCGCGGGAAGGCAAGTCGCTGCTCGAACTCGTGGTCTATGACGGATCGGACAATGGTGAGAAGGTCTACAACACGCTGACCGTAATCGGGCAACCGATTCCGGGCACCAAGGCATCCAAGGGGCCGGATGCCGCTTCCGACAACGCGGCGTTCAAATCCCAGACGCGTTGGCCGGTCACCGTGAGCTATTACGACCGCGCGGCGAAGACCGACAGCGGTGAACAGACGCCGGTCTATGCGATGTCGTTTGAACTGTACGAGGATGGCGTCTCGCGCGCGCTGGTTCTGGACTACAACGATTTCGTCATCGCGGGCGCGATGGACAAGATCGACATTAAGGACACCAAGCCCTGCAAGTAACGGCTCACTCCGTCTTCGGCGGCCCTTCATAAGAGATGCCGCGCATGACGGCGGCATTGCCGAACTTCTTGCGCACGTCGTCCATCGCGCGTTCGGCATGGGCTGAACGGCGGTCCAGCAGGTCCTGATCGTCGGCTTCGGCGCCGGGCTTGAGCGCGCTCACGCCGGCCCCGATCAGCCGGAATGCGGTGCCATCGATCTCGCGATTGAGCATCTCGCGGACGGTGCCGAAAATCCGTGTCGCAAGCTGCGTCGGCACGGCGATGGATTGCGAGCGAGTGCGCTGGCGGAAATCAGCGGTCTTGAGCTTCAATGTGATGGTCGAGCCTGACAGGTCGCTGCTCTTGAGCCGCGCCGATACGCGCTCGCACAGCCGCCACAGGATTTTCTCCAGCGCGGCGAAATCCCGGACGTCCGTCTCAAGAGTGGTCTCGTTGGAAATCGTCTTGGCGCCGCGGTCCGCTACCACCTTGCGATCGTCGATGCCCTGCGCCAGCCGCCAGAGCCGCCGGCCTTCGGCGCCGAACTGCTTCATCAGGTCGGTTTCATCGGCGCGCTGCAGATCCTTGATCAGCCGGTAACCGCGCTGGGACAGTTTCTCCTGCGAGGCAGGGCCGACGCCATAAATGAAGCCGACCGGCCTGTCGGCCAGCATCGTGCGGGCCTCGTCCTGATCGAGCACGACGAAGCCGCGCGGCTTGTCGAGGTCCGAGGCGATCTTGGCAAGAAACTTGTTCGCGGACAGGCCGACGGACACGGTGATCCCGATGTCGCGTTCGACCATCGCCGCGAACCGGGCCAGCGCCTTGGCGGGGATCATGCCGTGCACCAGCGTCGTGCCGCTGAGATCGAGGAACGCTTCGTCGATGGACAGCGGCTCGACCAGCGGTGTCAGCGCCATCATGGCATGACGGACTTCGCGGCTGACTCGGACATATTTTGCCATGTCGGGCCGCACCACGACAGCGGAGGGGCAGAGATCGAGCGCCTTGAACATCGGCATGGCGGAGCGCACGCCATAGGTCCGCGCGATGTAGCAGGCCGCCGACACCACGCCGCGCTTGCCGCCCCCAATGATCACCGGTTTGTCGGCGATATCCGGATTGTCCCGCTTTTCGACGGTGGCATAGAAGGCGTCGCAATCGATGTGAGCGAGGCTGAGCGATGCGAGCGATCGATGCCGCACGAGGCGTGGCGAGCCGCACGCCGCACAGCGCTTCACCGCGGGCCTGCTATCCGCCAGGCAATCGCGGCAAAACCCGTCCAGGTGGATCGGCGAACGGTCGCTCAACGGACGTTACTCCCAGCGCGGGTCCAGGATTTCGCGTGCATTCATGACGGCTTCAGGCGTGAGTTGTGTGGAGTCAGCAAAGGCTTTCACAGTTGCGTCATCGCGAACGATGAAATCGAGCACCCCGGCGAGAAATTTGGGGTCCGTGGCGGCCGTGCGCAGGGTCTGTGGACCGATACCGCTCTCGGTCAGGAACAACCCTAGCCGCTCGGGGTCCGACGCCAGGAATGAAAGCGCCTGAATCGCAACGAATTCAGCCACTTCCTGAGGGTTGGTAGGGCCTTTTGTCATTGATCGTGTTTGCCTTTCCGTAACTTATCGTCTCTATTTTCACGCATCATGCCCGAGTCATCACGGCGTGGCGACTTCAATGGTTTCAGCACGTCCGGGCATTGTTTGGGAATTGGAGGGGCAGGGTGGCCAAAACCGTCCTGATCGTGGAAGACAACGAGCTCAACATGAAGCTCTTCCGCGATCTGTTGGAGGCCCATGGATATCAGACCGTCGGTACGCGCAATGGGGTTGAGGCACTCGATCTCGCGCGTACATACCGGCCCGATCTCATCCTCATGGACATTCAGCTTCCCGAAGTTTCCGGCCTCGATGTTACGCGCTGGATCAAGGCGGATGCCGAACTGCGGCCGATTCCCGTCGTCGCGGTCACCGCATTCGCCATGAAAGGCGATGAAGAGCGCATCCGGGAAGGTGGATGCGAAGCGTATTTGTCCAAGCCGATCTCGGTTGGGAAGTTTATTGAGACGGTTCGACGGTTTGTCGGCTAGGAAAGTTTGGAGACTTCGATGTCCGCGCGCGTTCTGGTCGTTGACGATGTTCTCGCCAACGTAAAATTGCTTGAGGCGCGCCTGTCGGCGGAATACTTCGACGTGGTGACGGCGAACTGCGGAACGCAGGCGCTGGAAATCTGCGAGCGGGCCGAATGCGATATCGTCCTGCTTGACGTCATGATGCCGGACATCGACGGTTTTGAAGTCTGCCGCCGCCTGAAATCGAATCCCAAGACCCATTTCATTCCAGTCATTATGGTGACGGCGCTCGACAGCCCGTCCGACCGTGTGCGCGGCCTCGACGCCGGCGCCGACGATTTCCTCACCAAGCCGGTGTCGGACGTGGTGATGATCGCCCGCGTGCGGTCGCTGACGCGGCTGAAGATGATGACCGATGAATTGCGCATGCGCGCAATCACGTCGCTGGAGATCGGCGTCAATGCGCCCGAGCGCACCGCTGTGGCGGACGACGGGAAGGGCGGCCGCATCCTTCTTGTGGACGACCGGCCGTCATCCTATGAGCGGCTGGCTCCGGTGCTGGCCACCGAACACCATGTCGATGTTGAGCCAAATCCGGCGGAGGCCGTGTTTCATGCCGCCGAGGGCGATTACGATCTGTTGATCGTCTCGCTGGGCCTGGAGAATTTCGATGGGCTGCGGCTGTGCAGCCAGGCCCGCTCGCTGGAGCGGACCCGTAGCGTACCGATCCTCGCTATCGCAGATGCTGAGAACAATAACAGCGCGCGGTTGCTGCGCGGGCTGGAAATCGGCGTGAACGATTATCTGCTGCGCCCGGTGGACAAGAACGAACTGCTGGCGCGTGCGCGCACCCAGATCCGCAAGCGCCGCTATACCGATCATCTGCGCGACAATGTGCAGAACTCGATTGAAATGGCGATCACCGATCCGCTGACGGGATTGCACAACCGCCGCTATATGGAAAGCCATCTCGCGACGCTGGCCGAGCAGGCGTCGCTGCGCGCCAAGCCGCTGGCGCTGATGCTGCTGGACATCGACTACTTCAAGTCCATCAACGACACCTATGGTCACGACGCCGGCGACGACGTGCTGCGCGAATTTGCGATGCGCATTCGCAAGTCCATTCGCGGCATCGACCTCGCGTGCCGCTACGGCGGCGAGGAATTCGTTGTCGTGATGCCGGAGACCGATCTGCACGTGGCAGGCATGGTGGCCGAGCGTCTTCGCCGGTCCATCGCCGGCGAACCATTCGCCGTCGAGAAAGGCGCCAAGCGCATCGATGTCACGATCTCGATCGGAATCTCGACCCTTGAGACAAAGGGCGAGGCCATCGGCGATGTGCTCAAGCGGGCCGACCAGGCGCTGTATCGCGCCAAGAACGACGGCCGCAACCGGGTTGTGGCCGCCGCCGCGTAAGCTAACTTGCCTTCTTGGAGTCTTCTTCCGACTCCATGTAAATGCCCGACATCGGATCGACCCAGCACAGGTGATCGTGGACCTGCTTGACGCCGCTGGTGTTCTCGGCGGACACCACCATGGCTTGCCGCACGCGATCGTCGGTGATGACACCGCACAGATCGACCACCCCGTCACGCACGAAGACTTCGACGCCGATCGGGGTCCATTGATTTCGTTCGATCTCCGCGAGGATGCGCTTGCGGATATGCTCGTCATCCGCGGTGGGATCGGGGACTTCGCGCGCAAGGCCCGCGACGGCGCGCACGAAATTCTGCCGGCTGATGATGCCCGTCAGCTTTCCGCCATTCGTGACGGGGACGCGCTTGATCCGGTATTTTTCCATCAGCGAAACCACGTCCGGCAGCGGCGTGTCTTCCGTCACGGTCCGAACGTCGGCGGTCATGATTTCGCGGACACGGCGGCCCGCAGTCTGAACGTATTCCGCCGCCTGCCGTCCGGGGCCGAGGATGAATTCGAGCCAGCGCGGCCGCTTGCGTTGCGTGCCCGTTTCAGTCCGCCGCAGCAGGTCGCGCTCGGTAACCATGCCGACCAGTTGGCCTTTCAGATCGACGACAGGAAGGCCGCTGATGCGATTGTCCAGCATCAGCCTTGCCGCATCCACGATCGATGCGTCGGGCGCGATGGTGATGACTTTACGGGTCATGATGTGATGCGCTCTCATCGGGTCGCCTCGCTCTTGGGGTTGAATGATGCCGGTCTCACTTTCCCCTGTCTGGCGACGGGTGACGTTGATGCACGTCAATCCGCCGGGAAAGCGGTTGCCTCGTCCCTTGAGCCAGATCAAGGTCGTTCCTGTTGATTTCGCTAGGGTCAGTCGAGGGAGATCATCATGGCCATCAGGGATTTCTTGCTTCCGCTTGTCAGCTATCCGAAGCCGATCACTTCAGCGGCGATTGAAGCCGTACTCACACTCGGCGAAAGTCTGTCTCACTCCGAGAAACCAACCGGAGACGGTCCAGCGACGAAGACCAGAATTTCTGCGCTGGTGTATGAAATCGAGGTCCAGCCCGGGCTGTATTTCGAGGGCGCTCAGGTCGGCGAATTCCTTGAGGGTGAGGCCCGCAAGAGCGCCACCAATGCCCAGCAACTCGTTCGGACGTTCGAAGACGCCGCGGCCCGTCATTCCGTGCTGCACCGTTGCCGCCTCGAACGCAGGACGTCTTACGAGATGAGCCGGCAGGTACTGGAAGCGGCGCGGCTGCATCACGTGACGGTTCAGCCGCTGCGCAAGGACGCGGAAGACCAGCTCGATATGACGGAGGAACTGGTCTTCGACTCCGGCAGGCCCGTGCTGGTGTTTCCGGAAACGCCGGTTCGCAAGCTGGCGGCGGCATTCCGGAATGTCGCGATCGCGTGGGATGGCAGCCGTCCGGCCACGCGCGCGGTTGCGGATGCCATTCCGTTCCTGCGGCATGCAGCGAGTGTACGTGTCTTTACCGCGACCGACGACAAGCCGATGGCGGCGGGGCAGGGACAGCAGTTCATCGACCATCTCGCCAGTCTCGGAATCGAAGCGATCCATGAAGATGTGAAGAAGACCGATCAGCATTCCATCGGCAGCTTCATGGAATCGTATGTCGCCTCGCGCGACATCGATCTTTTGGTGATGGGCGCCTATGGTCATTCGCGGCTGCGCGAATTCGTTCTCGGCGGCGCCACGCGCTCGATCCTGACCAATCCGCCATGCTGGGTACTGCTATCTCACTGAGAGGATGTCGGGCGGTGGCCAGAACAGGTCCGGTCATGACCCAAACGCAAAAACGCCGCCCGGAATTGGGCGGCGTTTTGAGTCCGTGTCAGTGTAGAGGCTGACGGATCAATTCTTATAACTGGGGTCGATCCTGTCAAGCTTGCGCAGCAACGGCGGCCAGACCAGCATGGTGGAGCGCTTGTCTGAGCGATCCGCGTTGCTGACGAGTTGCTCGTTCTTCTCGATCACCAGCTTCTCCACCGGATAGGCGGTGGGTCCCAGCATGCGGGTGCGGACCTGCATCGTGCAGGCGCGCTCCAGATGATACATGCGCTCGAACGCCGAGGCGACCGAACGGCCGACGGTCAGCGTGCCGTGATTGCGCAGCAGCAGGTGGTTCTTGGTGCCGAGGTCGCGCTGGATGCGCGGGCGTTCGTCATGGTCGAGCGCGATACCTTCATAGTCGTGATAGGCGAGGTCGCCGGTGACGAGTTGCGCCGTCTGGTTCAGCGGCAGCAGGCCTTCCATGCAGCTTGCCACCGCCGTGCCGTCTGCGGTGTGGAGGTGCAGTACGCAGCCGGCATCCTCACGCACCTCGTGAATGGCGGAATGAATGGTGAAGCCCGCCGGATTGATGCTGTATTCGCTCTCGGTGAGCTGGTTGCCGTCGAGGTCGACCTTGACCAGGCTCGACGCGGTGATTTCGTCGAACATCAGTCCGTAGGGATTGATCAGGAAGTGATGCTCGCCGCCGGGCACGCGCGCGGAGATGTGCGTATCGACGAGATCGTCCCAGCCGTAAAGCGCCACCAGGCGATAGCAGGCGGCGAGATTGACGCGCTGCTCCCATTCTCAGGGAACCATGGTGGACTGAACTTCCTTGAGGCGTGCTTCGGCCGGCGACATGCGTTTGCTCCCA
>Ga0066256_1001364_pt2 | contig 19359 bp, 14 predicted proteins | sample ThiBio_1000_biof_FD_87107 | JGI IMG/M metagenome (GOLD analysis project Ga0066256, IMG submission 87107) | Wastewater bioreactor microbial communities from Cape Town, South Africa - Thiocy_expt_1000_biof (version 2) | ecosystem: Engineered > Bioreactor > Thiocyanate-remediating >... | reverse complement strand
AATTGCGCTTGGCCAGTGCGCGGCCGAACGCTTCCTTCGACGCCAGCGCGGCGGCGTGCTGCGCCGATGTGGGCGTGTAGATGCCGGAGCGATACTGCGTGCCGACATCGTTGCCCTGACGCATGCCCTGCGTCGGGTCATGATTCTCCCAAAACGTCTTCAGCAGCGTCTCGTAGGAGATTTTGTTCGGGTCGTAGGCAACGAGCACAACCTCGTTGTGCCCGGTCCGGCCCGAGCAGACTTCCTCGTACGTCGGGTTCGGCGTGTAGCCCGCGGCATAGCCGACGGCCGTGATCCAGATGCCCTCCTCGAGCTCCCAGAACTTGCGCTCGGCACCCCAGAAGCAGCCCATGCCGAACATGGCCATCTGCATCCCCTCGGGATAGGGGCCCTTCAGCTCGTGACCATTGAGCGCGTGCGTGCGTGCGGTCGGGATCGGCTCGGCGCGGCCCTTGAGGGCCTGATCGCGCGAAATCATCTCTGCTTTCTTGCGGAAGAACAGCATGGTGTGTGCCTTGTCTCGTTGAAAGCTGCGATGCACTATGCTGCCCCTAATATAGGCACGAATGGTCGCGGGCACCACGTCCCGGACCGCGGGGGATCAGTCACGATGGCGGCGGGGGCCGAGTTCGAGCGCATCGTCTACCGCCCAGGTGGCGCACGCCGCTTCCTGCTCGCCATGGCCATCCTGCTGTTGCTGCCGTTCGCGGCGAGCGTGCCGATCATGCTCGTGCAGCGGCTCAGTGCCGGCATCTGGCTCGGCACGGGCGGGCTCGCGCTCATGGGCCTTGCCTGCGCGATCATCCTCGGCCTGCTCGTCATCCAGTTCATTCATGCGCTGAGGGCCCGCGTCGAGCTCGGCCCTGAGGCCGTCGAGGTGACGCTGCCGGCCGGGCGCTGGCTGACGCCGGTGCTCGCCTACCAAAGCCGGGCGGTCCGCTATGACGACATCCAGGCCGTCGAGACACGCGGCGAGGTCTATGGCGGCGCGCTGGCGCCCGTGCTCATGCAGGGCGTGAGCCTGATCACACGCGAAGGCGGGAAGGTGCCGCTCGGGCACGTGAATGCGCATTGCGAGGATCCCGCACTGCCCTGTCTCTCGATCGGGTGCGAGATCGCGCGGCGCGCCGGCATCGAGGTGCAGGATCGCGGCGCCGTCCATCGCAAGATGCCGCAGCCGATGACGGGCTTGGGGCTCATGGCGTCGGTGAGCAGCGACACGCCGCTCGCACCCGAGGACATGGCGCGGATCTCGGCGCGGCACCGTCAGGTCACGATCGGCATTGTGGCCGGGCTCGCGGCTCTCCTGGCCGTTGGGCTCGCCATGGACATCGCGGGCGGCCCCGTCGGCGGCACGTCGATCAAAGCAGGCAGCACTAAGAAGTAGTGAATTCTGCGGCGAGGATGGCGGACCGTCCATCAGGCGGCATCAGGAGCGCGGGCGCCCCTGATGCCAATAAAATCGCAAACCACTTCAGTCGCGATCGGCTTCACTTGGCCCACGACATCTCGGCGACCGGATAGGCAGGAACGGGCAGATCGACGCGCGTTCCATTGAGAGATGAGCTCACGACACCGACCTGCGGCATGGCGTACAGCCAGACCACCGGAGCATCAGCGTAGAGCTGCTTCTGTGCGGCCTCGAGCTTGGCCCGCAACGTCGCCTCGTCGGACGCGCCTTGAGCTTCCGCCATCAGCTTCCGGAACTCCGGCCCGTCGTACTGGTAGAAGTAGTTCGGATCCGTGTAGTTGTTGATGGCCCAGGGCTCAGGGTGCGAGATGATCGTCAGATCGTAGTTCTTCTGACGGAACACGTTGTCGATCCACTGGCCGGTCTCGAGCACCTCGAGGTTCACGGTCACGCCGACCTGCGAAAGCTGCGCGACCAGAATCTCGGCCGTGCGACGCGTTGCGGGGCTCGAGAGAACCCGCAGGTTCACGGAGAAGCCGTTCGGATAGCCCGCTTCCGCGAACGCCTTCTTCGCCTTCTCGGGCTCGTAGGCCTGTTTGCCGAGAACATCGACGAAGTACGGGTTGAGCTTGTTGGTTTGCGCGCCGCCGAGACGGCCGAAGCCACCGTGAGTGCCGTCGTTCACCATCTGCGCATCGATTGCAGCGTACATGGCACGCCGCACGCGGATGTCGGTGAACGGCTTCTTCTTGTTGTTCATGCCGAGAAAGAGGACACCCTGGGTCTGGCCCTGGGTGACCTTGAACTTGCCGTCCTTCTTCAGGCTGTCGATCGTCTCGACCGCGGCAATGTACGGGACATAGTCCACCTGACCGGAGCGCAGCGCCAGCACTTGAGAATTTTCATCCGGCATGAAGCGGAACGTCACCTTGTCGATCTGCGGCTTCACCGGACCGACGTAATCGCTATAGCGCTCGAACTCGATCGAGTCGCCCTGGACCCAGCGAACGAACTTGTAAGGTCCCGTGCCCACAGGCTTGGTGCGTGCGCCATCGACGGATTTGGGGGAGAGAATGGCCGCGGTAGACTCGGCGAGATCGAACGGGAAGAGCGCCGAGGGCTGCTTCAAGGTGATGACGACCGTCAGGGGATCCGGCGTCTCGATCTTGTCGATGTTGGCGAAGACGCGCTTGCGCTTGTTGGTGCTCTTCTCCGAGACATTGCGCTCGAAGGAGAACTTCACGTCGGCCGAGGTGAAGGGCTCTCCGTCGTGGAACTTCACGCCGGGTCGCAGCTTGAACTCGTAGACGTTCGGTGACTTCAATCCCCATGACAAGGCGAGGCCCGGCGTCAGCTTGCCGGATGCATCGTAGCGGGTCAGGCCCTCCAGAACATTTTCCCAGCTCACTTCGCTCACGGGCGCCGGCGCCTGCATCGTGGGATCGAGACCGGGCGGCTCGGTCGGCAGGGCAATCACGACCGAGGTCGATTTGGCGTCTGCCCTGGCCAAGCTGCTCGGCAGCACCAATAGCGCGGCCAGCGCGAGGAACCATCTGAGTTTCATACTGTCTCTCCTTACTGAGCTTGACCTATTTCGCAGGAATGATGGGGAGCACGACGCAGGACGCTCTTGCCTGATCGACGAAGAGGGTCTGCCGCGCGACCGCACGGCAACGATTCCGTCCCAGCGGCTCCCCAGTGTTGGGGTTCACGTCGTAGTGCGGGGAATTGCTGCTCGACACATCGATGCGCAGCCGGTGCCCGGGCGCGAAGAAGTTGCTCGTCGCCTGCAACTGGATCTCGATCTCGTAGGGTTTGCCAGGCTCCATGAGCTCGGCTTTCTCGAACCCATTGCGATAGCGCATGCGCAGAATCGAGTCGCCGATATTGAGGGCGTACCCATTGGGGTAGTCCGCGTTGGGCGGATACTCGTCGATCAGCTTGACGGTGAAGTCGGTGTCGACCGCCGACGAGGTCAACCAAAGCCGGCACTTCACGACGCCGGTCACCTCGAGGCCTTCCTCCAGGACCGGTGTGCGGAACACGATCACATCCGAGCGTGCCGCCAGCGGAATCTTCGGGCTCTTGTCGCCCGACATGGTGCCGCTGTTCTGGTCGAAGCCGCCGCCCTCGAGGAAGCCGGTGGTGCCGTAGTTCGTGAAATTGCCACCGACCGTCGGGACCGGATTGGCCGGATCGAAATCATACTGGACCGGCCTGCCATCCGCCGGCGCCCTATCGCGCGACAGCAGACCATCCGGCGTCATGTAGAGCGTCGTATGCTGGGTGCGCGCGATCGGCCACTCCTGCTCGTCCCGCCAACGGCCACCGTGCATGAGGCGTCCCATGCCATCACGCCGCCCCGAGCCACCGCCCATGACGAACAGCTTCACCGGCGCTTCCTTGTCGATGCCGGTCGCCATGCCCTTCATCTGCTGATCGAGCCAACGCAGCCGCAGGCTGTTGTTATCCTCGAGCGCCGCATCTGCGCCAAAATCGATGTCGCCCGCCCATGATTGGATGAACATGTCGCCGCCATGCAGCCACGTACCGATGACGAGCTTCTTGGGCGTACGATGAAGCTTCTTCAGCTGCTCGTATTTCCACAGCGTCGCGGTGATGTGGTGCCCGTACCATGACGTCTCCAGCAGGAGCGGCATGTCGGGGTAGTCGTTGATGTACTCCTCAATGCTGAGATCCGGCGTCTTCCAATAGTCTTCGTAATCCGACGTCGTCAGCATGTCGAAGAACCACTTCTCATACTCCGGGAGGAGACGGAGCGGCGAGACACCGGGCCTGAGCGGCTGATGGATCAGCCACTTCGGCAGGTCTGCCCACATATCGTCGAGCTGTTTCTTGAGACGCGGATCGGCGCTTGCCTCCTGGCTGCTTCGCGCCATCCAGACGACGTACTGAAAGGCAATTGCGTACTCGCACGCGCCGCCATGGCGCATCGTCTGGCGGAAGTAGTTGTAAGGCCCGTCGTAGAGGACCTGCGTCGCAAGCTTGGGCGGATGCCTGACGGCCAGAGCCTGCTGCGTCGCAGTGGTGTAGGAAATGCCGACAGTGCCGATCTTCTCGCCACACCACGGCTGTGCCGCCAGCCACGCCATGACGTCATAGCCGTCGTCGGCCTCGTTTCGCAGAAACTCGAACTTGCCTTCGGACGCCCAGCGCCCCCGGACGTCATTGACGACGTAGACATAGCCGCGCTTGGCGAAATAGCGCCCGTTCACGGAGTACGACATCCGGTCCTTGTTGTAGGGCGTGCGCTCGAGAATTGTGGGCCACGGCCCATCCAATGCCTTGCCCTCGAGCGCCGGCCTGTAGACATCGGCGTACTGCATGGTTCCGTCGCGCATTCGGATCGCGAGGTGTTTCTCGACCACGTAGCCGTACTGTTCGTGCGAACCTTCGAACCCCTTCAAGTGCTCCTCCAGTGTGTGATCGTCCTTGATGCGCGAGGGCGCAGACATTGTGCGCGCCGGAAAGTGCAAGCTCCGCTCAACTGAAGTGACAGGCGACCGATCTGCCGTTGCCGAGAGTGCGAAGCGACGGCGCGACCCTGCAGACATCGGCCGCACGCGGGCAGCGGCTCATGTAGGGACATGCGCCTGTCGCGTTCGCATTTTCATCGGGGCTGCCGGCTCTGACCTTCTGCTTCGCTGCCGGGCGACGCTTTCCGCCACCGAGACGCGGCATCGCATTGACGAGCTCCTGCGTGTACGGATGCGCGGGATCCTTCATCACCTCGCGAGTCTTGCCGATCTCGACGACCCTGCCGCGGTAGAGCACGACAACGTCCTCGCAGAGATACTCGACGACAGCGAGATCATGGCTGATGAACAGATAGGCCATGCCGTACTGGGCCTGCAGATCCTGCATCAGATTCAGAACCTGAGCCTGGACCGAAACGTCGAGCGCGGAGACCGGCTCATCCGCCACGATCAAGTCCGGCCTGGTGACCAGGGCGCGCGCAATGGCAATGCGCTGGCGCTGCCCGCCCGAGAACTGGTGGGGATACTTGCCGAGGTCGTTCACGCCCAAACCGACGTGCGAGAGAACTTCCGCCGCGCGCTCGCGCGCTTCCGTCCGCGCCACATCACGCAGCGGCTCGATGACGATGCGCTGGATAGAGTGCCTAGGGTCGAGCGAGCTGTAGGGATCCTGGAAGACCATCTGGAACCGCCGCCGAAGCTCCCGCAGCTCATTGGCGGACAAGCTCGCGAGATCCTGACCGAAGAGGCGAATGGCGCCGGCGCTCGCCGGCTCCAGTCCCATTACGGCTTTGGCGAGCGAGGATTTGCCGGACCCCGACTCGCCGACGAGCGCGAGCGATGCGCCCTTTCCCACCGAGAAAGTCGCACCCGTCACTGCGGCAAACCACTCGGGCGCAGCAAACAAGCTCCGACGCGGGAGCCTATAGCGGACGCTCAAGTCCTCGACGGACAACACTACGCTGGCTTGATGGCTGATGCTCATGCTCAAGCCCTGATGCATGCAGCTTGATGGGCCGGGCGGATCATGCGCTCGGCGGGTCGCGCGCGACGACAGGCATCGATCACAGCCGGACACCTATCCGCCAGCGCACAGCCGGAAGGCATGTCCGCCAGACGTGGCACGACACCGGCAACGGGGACCAATCTTTCGCCGGGCGGCAGATCGGCACGAGGCAAGGCGCCAATCAGGCCCTTGGTGTAGGGGTGGATCGGGTGCGCCAGGACATCGCCCGTGGGCCCGGTCTCGGTGACGCGACCGCCGTACATGACCATCACGCGATCTGCCACCTCGGAGACAACGGCCAGGTTGTGCGTGATGAGCATCAAGGCGATGGATGTCTCGCTGACCAATCGCAGCAGCAGATCCAGGATCTGGCGCTGCACCGTGGTATCCAGCGCCGTCGTTGGCTCGTCGGCCACGATCAGGTCGGGTTCACACGCGAGGGCCATGGCGATCACGATGCGCTGGCGTTGCCCGCCAGAAAGCTGATGCGGATAGGCATTGATGCGCCGTGCAGGCTGATCGATGCCAACGCGCGCCAGCAGATCGATCGCTTTCTCGCGCGCCTCTGTCCTGGACATGGACGTGTGGACGAGCAGCGGCTCCATGATCTGAAAGCCGATCGTCTTGACCGGATTGAGCGCGGTCATCGGCTCCTGGAAGATCATGGAGATCCGATTGCCGCGGAGGGCGCACATCTCGGATTCGGAAAGCTGGAGCAGATCAGCGCCATCGAGGCGGATCTGCCCCGCGATGCGTACGTTCTCGGCGAGCAGCCTCATGACCGCGAGAGCGGTCGTGGACTTTCCACACCCCGACTCTCCGACGATGCTGAGGATCTCACCGCGCGACACCGTGAATGAGACGTCGTCGACGGGCTTGACCCATCCATCCGAAGTTGGAAGCGAGACTGTCAGATGCTCGACCTCGAGAAGCGCCATGACCGCCTATCGTCCTTGCGACGAACGAGGATCGAGCAGATCCCGCAGCGCGTCGCCAAAGAGGTTGAGACCAAGAACGGTGAAGGCGATCGCGAGTCCGGGGAAGATCGCGAGATAGGGGCTCTGACTCAGGAACGACTGCGCATCCTTGAGCATGCGCCCCCAGGTGGGCGTGGGCGGTTGCGTGCCGAGCCCGAGATATCCGAGCGCGGCATCGGCCAGGATGGCAATCGCGAATGAGATTGTTGCCTGGACGACCAGGATATTCAGGACATTCGGAAGCACGTGGAGAGCCGCGATGTAGCTGGAACTGCGCCCTGCGACGCGCGACGCCATGACGAACTCGCGCGCGAGAATGGACTTCGCTCCTCCGCGTGTGAGCCGCGCGAAGATCGGGATGTTGTGAACCCCGATGGCAATCATGCTCGTGACGCTGCCGGGGCCGAACGTGGCAGCCAGCATGATCGCGAGAAGGACCACGGGAAAGGCGAACAGCAGATCCGAGGCCCGCATGGCAAGCTCCTCGAACCACCCACCTCGCGCAGTTGCCGCGAGCCCCAGCAGGACACCCAGCACCAGTCCGATGGCAACAGCGACAATGCCGATTTTCAGCGCGCTCTGCGCGCCGATCATGAGCAGGGACAGGATGTCTCTGCCGAAATGATCGGTGCCGAGCAGATGCTCGAGCGACGGCGCCTGCAGCCGCGCCCGCATGTTCATGCGCGCTACCGAGTGTGGTGTCCAAAAGTAGGAGAGGATCGCGGTCGCGAACAGGCAAAGGGTGATGAACCCACCCAGCCACAGGCTCAGCCATGATGCGCCGAGGCGGTAGCGCATCTTAGCAAAACGTCCGGTCTGAGCCCCGATCATGCGCGCCTCGTCCTGAGACGCGGGTCGATGAACAGGTACGCGATGTCGACCAGATAGTTCATGAGGATAAACATCACGACGAGCAGGACGACGATCACGCGGACAACGACCAGATCGCGCTGCTCGACGGCGAGGAAGATCAGGCGCCCCAGTCCCGGAAGCGCGAATACGTTCTCGATGACGATCGTGCCGGCGACGAGGGAGGCAAACTGGAGCCCCATGACCGTCGCGATGGGGACGAGTGCATTCTGCAGAGCGTGCCGCCACAGCACCTCACGCCGCGTGAGCCCCTTGGCGCGCGCCGTGCGCACGAGAGCCGGCGCAGGAAGGGACGGCATGGGGTATTTCGCCCCCTCGGGAAAACCGCCCGCCGGAAACCAGCCGAGATGGATCGCGAACAAGAGAATGAGCAGCAGGCCGAACCAAAAGCTCGGAATGGCAATACCGAACTGCGTGAAGGCCATCACGAGCTGGCCGCGGAGCCGCTGACTGTTCGCCGCCGCGAAGACGCCGAGCCGGAGCGCGAGCACGACCGTGATGAGGATCGCCATGAGCGCGAGGGGCAGTGTCACTGCGAGCCGATCGGCGACGAGCCCCAGGACCGGCACGTTGTAGGCATAGCTGATGCCGAAGTCGCCCCGCAGCATTCCCGCAATCCAGCTCAAGAAACGAAACACAACCGGCTGGTTCAACCCGAGCTGCTCGCGCAGGGCCGCCAAGGTATCGGGTTGCGCATCCGGACCGAGCATCACGAGCGCGGGGTCGCCGGGCAGCACTTCGAGCACGACGAAGACGAGCACGGCCGCGGCCAGCATCGTAAGCGCGAAGCCTATGAGCTTATTGGTGAATTGAGCGAGCAAGATGGTCTCCGCAACGTCGGGCGGATTGACGCTGGATACTGGATCCAGTATCCAGCATTAATTGAACGTCTTTGTCAAAGGCCTTTGCCAACGTGGAGGATGCGGCTCATGGAGGAGACGTTCGGGTGGGAACACCGCACCCAACTGGTTCATGACGTCGCAAACGCCCTCCGCGAGAGGATCTACGCCGGCACCTATCCGCCGGGCCACGCTCTCCGGCAGGTCCAACTCTCTTCGCAGTTCAAGGTGAGCCGCACGCCGGTCCGCGAGGCATTCCGCCTTCTAGAGCAGGAAGGCCTCGTCACGGCAACGCGCAGCGGCGGCGTTCAAGTCATCAGCATCGATCTCGAGCGGATGCTGGACGCCTATGCGATGCGTGAGGTCATCGATGGGCTCGCGGCGAGCGAGGCGGCGCGCAAAGCCGACAAGTCAGCTATCGATCATCTATTCCAGATCATCGAGCATCAGCGCCGCACGATGAAGCCGTGGACCCAATCGGAGTATGTAAAGGCCAACGTCCAATTTCACGCGTCGATCCTCGAACTGTCGGGAAACAGCTTTCTGATGCGGGAGCTGCCGATGATCCGAATGACCTCCCAGGTCTTCAAGCCTATGTCGCACCTGGGCAGCGATCGCGCGGCGCAAGCCATCGAAGAGCACGTCGAGATCGTCGAGGCCATTCGCGATGGCGATCCCGAAATTGCCGAGCGTGTCGCCCGGCGCCATATTCGGAGTACCATGGAAAGCTTGCGGGCCAGTGCCATCGCATAAGGCAGCGCCGTTCGAAAAATTCCGGGACAATAATATGACGAATAGCGCGGCAGTCCCCTTCATCGACGATTGGGGCAGCACGGCGCTTTCGCGGGCCTGAGACCTGCGATACAATGCGCACTTATTTGATGCATACCGAAGGCGCTGCTGGATTTCGGAGCGCTTATCGACGAGGACACGCCGCTCGCGGCCTGTGCCGCCTCGACATTCGAGTCCTCGCCTTGCGCTGAGAGCACGCTCCGGCACCCACGCGGCAGATCGCCGAGATGCTTCCCGATGGCCCCCTGGCCGACGCGCAAAGCGCGGTCGCCCCCAGGCGCCGGCCATATGGGACCAATTGCGCACGCAGAGGCGATCGTCGCCGAGAGCGCCCTGCATATCCGGCAAGCTGAAGAGCCATCACAGGCAAAAGCTCAGACCGGATCGACAATTAGGCACTGCCTTGAACTGCTCCTGGTCGCGGTCTGACCGGCAGAAATGCCCATCACGAGTGCAGGAACGGAAAAAGGAGAGCATGAAATGGCTACCTGGAAACCCGATCCCAGTTTTTATCCCTCGCCGCGCATGGCGATGAAAGCAGCGCCGGAGACGCTGGCCTATGTTGCGATCTTCGATCCGGAGCGGAATACGCCTGATGCGCTGGCGGTCGTCGACGTCAATCCAAATTCGAAGACCTACTCCGAAATCATCGGCACGACCCCGATGCCGAATGCCGGCGACGAGCTTCATCACTTCGGATGGAACGCCTGCTCGTCGTGCCTCTGCCCCAATGCGCCTCATCCTCATGTCGAGCGGCGCTACCTCGTCGTGCCTGGCCTGCGATCCTCACGCATTCATATCCTCGATACGAAACCCAATCCGCGCAATCCAACGATCGTCAAGGTGATTGAGCCCGAGGAGGTCGCCGACAAAGCTGGCTACACGCGACCGCACACCGTCCATTGCGGCCCGGAGGGCATTTACATCGCCGCGCTCGGAAATCGCGAAGGCAAGGGCCCCGGCGGCGTATTCCTGATGGATCATGAGACGTTTGATGTGCTCGGACAGTGGGAGATGGATCGCGGTCCGCAGCAACTCGCCTACGACGCCTGGTGGCATCTTGGTCACGACACGCTGGTCACCAGCGAATGGGGAACGCCGGAGACATTCGAGAACGGCCTGATCCCCGACGTCCTGCTCGGCGCGAAGTACGGCCGCCGCCTGCACTTCTGGGACCTGCACAAGCGCAAGCACGTGCAGACGATCGACTTCGGCGACAAATACCAGCTCGTGTTCGAGCTCCGGCCAGCGCATGACCCAACGAAGGCGTACGGCTTCGTCAACTGCGTCCTCAGCCTCGAGAACCTCTCTTCATCGATCTGGACCTGGCACAAGGACGGCGACAAATGGGCGGTCAAGAAAGTCATCGAGATACCGGCCGAGCCGGCAAATGACGACGATTTGCCTCCCCTGCTCAAAGGCTTCAAGGCGGTGCCGCCGCTCGTTACCGATATCGATCTCTCGATGGACGACAAGTTCCTGTATGTCGCCTGCTGGGGCACCGGCGACCTGCAGCAGTACGACGTCTCCGATCCATTCAACCCGAAACTCACCGGCAAGGTGCGGATCGGCGGCATCGTCTCGAAGGCCACTCACCCGGGTGCGAAGAACGGCGAGTTGAGCGGTGGCCCGCAGATGGTCGAGATCAGCCGCGATGGAAAACGGATCTTCTTCACCAACTCGCTCTACGGCGCAATTGATCCGCAGTTCTATCCTCATGGTATCGAAGGCTGGATGGTGAAACTCGATGCCGATCCAAACGGCGGCATTGCCTTCGATCCCAATTTCTTCGTGCCATGGCCCGCACCACATCGGCCACATCAAGTGCGCCTCGAAGGCGGCGACTGCTCGTCCGACTCCTATTGCTATCCGTAGGCCCCGCGATGATCGAAGCGTCGCCATGGCTGACTGTTGCAGGGCTCGGCGCCTTTCATGGCCTGAACCCCGCGATGGGTTGGCTGTTTGCGGTGGCGCTCGGTCTTCATCGGCAGAGCCGGACCATAGTGATCGTGTCGCTGCTGCCGATCGCCATCGGCCACGCCATCTCGATCGCGGCCGTTGCAGGTCTGCTCGTGGTCGCCGGCGCGTTCGTGCCGCACGATCTCGTGCGCGTTGGTGCCGGCGCATCTCTCCTGACATGGGCGGCCTACCATTGGCGCTTCGGGCACCGACATCGCGTGCGCTTCGGCATGCAGGTCGGACTTTGCGGTCTTGTCGTCTGGTCGTTCCTGATGGCAGCAACCCATGGCGCGGGTCTCATGCTGTGGCCGGCGCTCATGCAGACATGCCTTGGCGGAGGCGCGGCCGCCGCTGGTTCTGCGTCGCCAATGGCATCAGCGCTCGCCGGCGTCGGCATTCACACGCTTGCGATGCTGGCGACGACGGCGGTCATTGCCGTTGTCGTGCATGAATGCCTCGGTGTCGCTGTCCTTCGGAGCGCCTGGCTGAACTTCGACCTGCTCTGGGTGGCAGCATTGGCGGTGGCCGGCGCGCTGCTGATCGCCAATCTCATCTGACCAACAGAATGAGGTCTGCGCTCAAGGAGATCTTCGGGAAGCCGCTTTCGCGCGCCCACTCCACGCACGATCATTGAGGCCATATCGACAGCGCTCCACCTGAGGCCACACCGTTGCTCGCGGCGCCGTGGTCCCAGCCGCATGGTGGAACTCCTCCGCTCTCGCGCGCTCAATCGGCTCGTGCGCGACGACATCGCGCACGACTGCGGTTCGAGCCCCTGCGCACTATTCCTTTTCGGGCTTGACAGCGGCGTTGCGCTTCGCCATCGGTGGCGGGCGCCCGACCTGTCAAAGGGCGGGGACGCTTTCAACGTAAAGGCCAAGGACGATGCCAAGCGACAGTAGTCGACAGTCAAAGCCATCGTTGGTGCCCGAGAGCTGATCGTCGCTTGACGCTCGCCTCGGTCGCCGCGATGGCGACGCATGAGGTGAGCGATGATATTCTTTCCCCGGTCAGCCGGGCCCCATGCCGGTACGCCGGCTTCCATCTGGCGTGCGCTGATCCCCAACCGCTACGATGCGGTCGTCGGTATTCTCCTGCTTGCAGTCACGATCGCCCTCGCCTATGCGGCGAGAGGCTTCGGCCAGCCGTTGGCTGTGCTCGAGGCCGCATCGATCTCACTGTCGCCGTGGGCGCTGCCGGAATACGCCCTGCAGTCGACGCTCAGGATGTTTGCGGCGATCATCGTCTCGCTCACCTTCACCTTCAGCGTCGCGACGCTCGCCGCCAAGAACCGGCGCGCCGAGCAGATCATCATCCCGGCGCTCGACATCCTTCAGTCCGTGCCCGTGCTGGGCTTCCTCACCTTCACCGTGGTTTTCTTCATGGGGCTCTTTCCGGGAAGCCGGATGGGTGCCGAGCTCGCCGCCATTTTCGCGATCTTCACGAGCCAGGCCTGGAATATGGCTTTCTCGTTCTATCAGTCGCTGAAGACGGTGCCGACCGAGCTGGATGAAGCGGCCCGGCATTTCCAGCTCTCGGCCTGGATGCGCTTCTGGCGCGTGGAGGCGCCGTTTGCCGCGCCGGGGCTCATCTGGAACACGATGATGTCGATGTCGGGCGGCTGGTTCTTCGTCGTCGCCTCGGAAGCGATCACGGTCGGCAGTACGGAGGGCCGTTTGCCGGGGATCGGATCGTATCTCGCGCTCGCAATCGACGAACGCAACCTGCCCGCCGTGGGCTGGGCCATCCTGGCCATGGCCATTGTCATCCTGGCCTATGATCAACTCGTCTTCCGGCCGATCGTGGCCTGGGCCGACAAGTTCCGCGCCGAGCAGACGGCGGGCGCGGAGAGGCCGCGCTCATGGGTGCTCGCCCTGATACGCCGCACGCGCTTGCTGAAGGCCTTCGCGATGGTTTGGGGCCGGGCCGCCGATCGCGTCGGCCGAGTGGCGCAGCGTTTTGCGCCCAAGCCGCTGCATTCCGCAATCACATCGTCGCCCGCCTTCGATGTCGCATGGCACGGCGCCCTGGCTCTCCTCGTGCTGTGGGGCCTGTGGACCATCGTCAGCTACGTCTATGCGCACTTCGGGCTCGCGGACCTGGCGACGGTTCTGCTCGGGGGTCTCGCGACGCTGCTTCGCGTCGTGGTCCTGGTCGGCATGGCGAGCCTCGTCTGGGTGCCGGTCGGCGTGTGGATTGGTCTGCGGCCAGGGCTCGCCGATCGCATCCAGCCGCTGGCGCAGTTCCTTGCCGCCTTCCCCGCGAACGTGATGTTTCCGGTGTTCGTCATGGTGATCGTGGCATTCAGGCTCGAGCCTGATGTCTGGCTCTCGCCGCTGATGATCCTCGGCGCGCAATGGTACATTCTGTTCAACGTGATCGCCGGCGCGAGCGCCTTCCCCAATGACCTGCGCGATGCTGCGACCCTGATGGGCGCGCGCGGCCGGCAGTGGTGGCAGAAGGTCATCCTGCCCGGCATCTTCCCCTACTACGTGACGGGGGCGCTCACCGCCACGGGCGGCGCCTGGAACGCCTCGATCGTCGCCGAGGTCGCACAATGGGGCGACGTCAAGCTCACGGCGACAGGCCTTGGCGCCTACATCGCAGAGGCGACGCAGGCCGGCGATATCCCGCGCGTCGTGCTCGGCATTGCGGTGATGTCGACGCTGGTGATTTTGCTCAATCGCTTGCTGTGGCGGCGCCTCTATGGGTTTGCTGAGCGCAAGCTGCGCTTCGACTAAGGAAACCGTCATGAAAGACACGCTCACGACGCCCGATGCGATCGCCGCCGACATCGTCCGCGTCACGAACCTGACACACGCCTTCTCCAAGGATGGCGGACGATCGCAGCCTGTTCTCGATAACGTCTGCCTCAGCGTTGCCGATGGCGAGATCGTCTCCCTGCTTGGCCGCTCGGGCTCGGGCAAGTCTACGCTGCTCAGGATCATTGCCGGGCTGCTCAAGCCCACGAAGGGCGAGGTCATGCTCGACGGCAAGCCGGTGACGGGCCCCGCCGCCGGCGTCGCAATGGTGTTCCAGACTTTTGCGCTGATGCCCTGGCTCACCGTGCTGGAGAATGTCGAGTTCGGCCTCGAAGCGCAGGGTGTCCCCCGCGACGAGCGCCGCAAGCGGGCGCTCGCGGCAATCGATCTTATCGGCCTCGATGGGTTCGAGAGCGCATACCCCAAGGAGCTGTCGGGCGGCATGCGCCAGCGCGTCGGTTTCGCGCGGGCGCTCGTCATGCACTCCAAGCTCCTTCTGATGGACGAGGCCTTCTCCGCGCTCGACGTGCTCACGGCCGAGACCCTGCGTACCGACCTCATCGACCTGTGGTCGGAGGGTCGACTGCCGATCCGCTCCATTCTGATGGTCACGCACAACATCGAGGAAGCCGTCCTGATGTCCGACCGCATTCTGCTGATGTCGTCGGCTCCCGGGCGCATCACGTCCGAGATCAAGGTCGACATTCCGCAACCGAGGCGCCGGCAGGATACGAGCTTCCGTGCCCTCGTCGACGACATCTATGCGCGGATGACGACGCATGGCGCCGCCACCATCAAGCCGGGTGTTTTTCCGGGCACGGGCATCGGCATGGCCCTGCCGCGCGTATCGTCAAACGCTCTATCGGGGCTGATGGAAGCGCTAGCCGGCCCGCCCTATGACGGGCAGGCCGATCTCCCGCTTCTCGCCGACGCGTTGCATATTCCCGGCGAGCAGCTCCTGAGGCTCAGCGAGGTCCTGCAGCTTCTGCGCTTCGCGGAGCTGGCCGAAGGCGACGTCAAGTTGACCCATGCCGGCCGCCGCTTTGCCGCACTCGATGTCGATGAGCGCAAAGCGCTGTTCCGGCAGCACCTGCTGGCTCACGTGCCCATTGCGGCGCACATCCGACGTGTGCTCGACGAACGCCCGTCGCATCGCGCGCCGATGCTGCGTTTCAAGGACGAGCTGGAAGACCATATGGGCGAGACCGCCGCCGATCAGACGCTGCGCGCGGTCATATCGCTCGCGCGCTACGGCGAGGTCTTTGCCTATGATGAGCAGTCCGGCGCATTCAATCTCGACAATCCGACGTGAGGTCTCACATGCTCGCCGGTATCGATCAAACGGCCCTCAACCTTGCCGTGGCCCTCATCCTCGGCGCCGCCATCGGCTTCGAGCGGCAGTGGCGCCAACGCCTCGCTGGCCTGCGCACGAATGCCCTTGTCTCCCTCGGGGCCGCGACCTTCGTGATGTTCGCCGGTCTGTTTCCGGGTGAGGCCAGCCCGACCCGAATGGCGGCGCAGGTCGTCTCCGGCATCGGCTTTCTCGGCGCGGGCCTGATCTTCAAGGAAGGCTTCAGCGTGCGCGGCCTCAACACGGCGGCGACGCTGTGGTGCTCCGCGGCCATCGGGGTAGTGAGCGGCGCAGGCTTCCTCGTCCACGCCGCGCTGGCCACGGTCTTTGTCTTCAGCGTCAATCTGCTCCTGCGGCCGGCCGCATACTGGATCAGCCGGCACCTGCCCGCCGCTCCGGCCGAATTGGAGCAGGCTTACCACGTCAATGTCGTGTGCCGGGGAGCTGACGAAGCTCATGTGCGCGCCCTCCTCCTCCAAGGTCTGGCGGGCGGAGAGATGCGCCTTGTCGAGCTGGAGAGCATCAACATCGAAGGTAGCGACCGCGTGTCGGTGTCAGCGGCGCTGCGCGCGGAGAAGCGCAACGATGCAGTTCTCGAGCGTGTCGTCGGCCGCTTGAGCCTGGAGCCCGCGGTCACCAGCGCGCGCTGGAGCATCGACCATTTGTGAAGCGGGTGATGGGCCGGGCCGGAAGAGCGTCGGAGCCACGGATAACCCTGCACTAGTGGATCGGTAGCAGCCGGGACTACCCGAACGGCGTGTGTTGGCCTATATGGACGCCATGATCCGCGCGGACGACCATAAAATGGCAGTGCGAGGGACGCAGTCGGTGCGGCACACCATGCCGGCGCTGGCGGGATCTCGCCTGATGTCCGTATGCTGGATGCTGTTCATGCTGCTGGCCCTCCATTGGGCCATGCCATTTGGGCAGCCCGCGGGGCCGTCATCAGTTGCCGTTGCCGGCGATTGCGGCAATGGGTTGGCCGCCGGTGAGCACACCGGCAAACCAGCCATCCAGCCACGCCTCCGTGCCGTTTCGGCCTTGGCCGAAGTCAGGCTTTTTGCGGGCAAGCGCGACCATTCGTCCGACGATCAATCGCCGTTCGGACTGGCCGCTGCGCCCCCTCGGCATGACGAGCCAGTAGCGACACCGGAGCGGGCTGCCGGTCGCAATGCAGTTTCGTTGACCGCGCGGGCGCACGCCTATGAAGCGCGGGGCCCCCCTCTCCCCGCCTGATCGCTGCCGCCCCTCAGGCGGCTTTCGCCCCCAAAATTTCATGCCGGTACGCTGTGCGGTTCTAACCACCGCTGGCGCGCCGCCCGTTGCCCGGATGGCTATCGAATGCGCACGTCAAAGTGGGTGATGTTCACCTATACCGCAATCATTCTACTCGGCATCATTGCCGCCTTTCCCAATCTTCTGACCAAGCAGCAGCTCGAAGCGCTGCCAAATTGGGTGCCCAAGCGACAGGTCACGCTCGGCCTCGACCTCAGCGGTGGCGCTCATCTCGTGTTCGAGGTCGATGCCAAAGCGCTGAAGGCCCACCGCATCGAGGCACTCACAAAGGACGTTCAGGGCCGGCTGGGTGCCGAGAAGATTTCGTTTGCCCCAGTTCAGCACACCGGAGATGGCGTCCGCGTCATGCTCACGGATGAGAGCCAGCGCCCGCGCGCCCTATCCGCACTGCGGGGGCTGATCACGATGGTCGGTCATACGGGCTTCGGAACGCCGGATCTCGAGGTGAGCGCCGACGGCCAAGCCATTGAGGTGCGCTTGACCGAGGCCGGCTTGCGGGATCGCTTGAACGCGGCTGCCGAGCAGAGCCTCGAGATCGTACGTCAGCGCGTTGATCAGGCCGGCATGGCCGAGCCGATCATCCAGCGCGTCGACGGCAATCGCATCCTCGTACAAATGCCGGGTCTGCAGGATCCGACCCACCTGCGTCAGCTCGTCGGCTCAACAGCTCAGATGAGCTTTCACATGCTGTCTGAAGAAGGCGGCACGCAGGGCCCCCTTCCGCGTGGCGTCTCGATGCTGACGTCTCCGGATGGCCGGGAGCGATATCCGGTCCAGGATCGCATCGCCCTCAGCGGTGAGCGGCTGGTTGACGCTCGCGCCGGCTTCGACCATCGGACGAACGAGCCGATTGTCACTTTCCGCTTCGATAGCGCCGGCGCCCGACAGTTCGCCAATATCACAAGCGCCAACATCGGCCGGCCCTTCGCCATCGTCCTGGATGGAAAGGTTTTGAGCGCGCCTGTCATTCGTGAGCCCATTGTCAGCGGCTCTGGGCAGATCAGCGGCCACTTCACGGTACAGGATACCGTCGTTCTGTCGGCTCTTCTGCGCGCAGGCTCTCTGCCGGCTCCCCTGACGGTCATCGAGGAGCGCACTGTCGGTCCGGATCTCGGTGCCGATGCCATCAAGACGGGCATCTACACCGGCATTCTGGGCTTGGCCTTGGTTGTCTCGACCATGGTCATCCTCTACGGACCCTGGGGCCTCATCGCCAATCTGGCACTCGCCTTCAATATTGCGTTGACCTTCGGCGCGCTCAGTCTGCTCGGAGCGACACTGACGCTTCCCGGCATCGCGGCTATCGTCCTTGGCATCGGGCTCGCCGTCGATGCCAACATTCTCATCAACGAGCGCATCCGCGAGGAGACGAGAAAAGGAGCGAGTGCCTTCAAGGCGCTGGATCTCGGCTTCAGTCGCGCCTACTCGACCATTATCGACGCGAACATCACGTCGCTTATCGCGACGACGCTGCTGTTCATGTTTGGCTCTGGACCAGTACGCGGATTTGCGGTCGCCATGTTCCTGGGTATCGCGATCTCGATGTTCACCGCCGTTGCCGTGGTGCGGGTGCTCATGACCGAGATCGTGCGCCGCCGAGGCTTGAAGACCCTCAAGATCGAGCCGCTCATCCGTCTGGCGCCAAATGGCACGTCCATATCGTTCATGAGGGCGCGCTTCTTCGGGATCGGCCTCTCGATCCTGCTGTCCCTTGCCTCGATCGGTCTGTTCATGAAGCCGGGCCTGAGCTACGGCATCGACTTCAAGGGCGGCATCCAGATGGAAATCAAAACGCCAGAAGCCGCCAACCTTGCGCAGCTCAGATCCGGACTTGGTGCACTAGGGCTTGGCGAGGTGGCCCTGCAGAACATCGGCGGCAACAACGGCGTTCTCGTGCGCGTGGAGCGCCAGGCCGGCGGCGAGGAAGCACAAACCGCTGCCCTTCAGACTATGCGGGACGCCATCGCGCAGATCGCCCCTGGTTCCTCGATCGAGCGCACCGAGGTCGTCGGCCCCAAGGTCAGCGGCGAGCTCGCGCGCTCCGGCGTGCTTGCCGTTGTACTCGCGAGCCTCGCGATGCTCTTCTACATCTGGTGGCGGTTCGAATGGTACTTCGCCGCCGGCGCGATCGCGACGCTCATTCTCGATACGACGAAGACTGTGGGCTTCTTCGCGCTCACTGGCCTCGACTTCAATCTCACCGCGATTGCAGGACTTCTGACGATCATCGGATATTCGGTGAATGACAAGATCGTCGTCTACGACCGGATGCGTGAGAACCTGCGTCTCTACAAAACGATGCCGCTGAGAGAGATCATCGACAAGAGCATCAACGAGGTGCTGGCGCGATGCATCTTCACCTCCCTCACCACGTTCCTTGCGGTAGGCCCCATGGCCATCTGGGGCGGCTCCGCGGTTGCGAGCTTCGCCGTACCAATGGTCTTCGGAATCGTCGTGGCGACGAGCTCGTCGATCTTCATCGCCGCGCCGATATTGCTTCTGCTCGGGGACTGGCAGAAGCGGCGCAAGATGCATCCGGCTGAAGATGCGCAAACATCGTCGGGGAGGATCGCGGAGCAGACCTAGACCGCGTCACGGC
>Ga0066256_1002616_pt1 | contig 19379 bp, 31 predicted proteins | sample ThiBio_1000_biof_FD_87107 | JGI IMG/M metagenome (GOLD analysis project Ga0066256, IMG submission 87107) | Wastewater bioreactor microbial communities from Cape Town, South Africa - Thiocy_expt_1000_biof (version 2) | ecosystem: Engineered > Bioreactor > Thiocyanate-remediating >... | reverse complement strand
CCCGGCAGGGACGGGCTCCCCGCCCGGGGCGCCTCCCCGGGGATCAGGCCGGGGGCCGCCGCCGCGCCCGCCGCGGCGGCCGGGCCGGGCGCCGTCCCCGCCCCCGCCCTGTCGCGCGGCGGCCCCGGCGCGCCCGGCGCCGCCGTGATCGACGCGGTCGAGGCCCGCCTGTCCTCGACCGACGTCCGCCCGATGACCGACCGCGTCACCGTGCAGGCCGCCGACGTGGTCGACTTCGCGGTGGAGGCCACGCTGACCTTCCTGTCCGGCCCGGACCGCTCCGTGGTCATGGCCGCCGCCCAGGCCCGCCTGGCCGATTACCTCGCCACCTCGCTGCGCCTCGGCCGCGACGTCACCCGCGCCGGCATCATCGCCGCGCTGCATCCCGAGGGCGTCCAGAACATCGATCTCGTCTCCCCGGCGGCGGACATCGTGCTGAACCGCCAGCAGGCCGGATATTGCACCGGCGTAACCCTGATCGACGGCGGCGTGGGCGAATGACCGCGGCGTCGATCCTGCCCCCGAACTCGACCGCGCTGGAAAAGGCGCTGGAGCGGCTCGCCGGGACGCGGATCGACGCGATCGACGTGCCGCTGCGCGACCTGTGGTCCGCCCAGAACTGCCCGGAGGAGCTGCTGCCCTGGCTCGCCTGGGGCCTGTCGCTGGATCAGTGGGACGCCGCCTGGCCGATCCACATCCGCCGCGCTCGAGTCGCCGCCGCCATCGCGGTCCAGCGGATCAAGGGCACGGTGCAATCGGTGCTCGGCGTCGTCGAATCCTTCGGCGGCCAGGTCGTGGTCCGCGAATGGTTCGAGATGGACCCGCCGGGCCTGCCCCACACCTTCGAGCTGAGCGTGGCGCTGGGCAGCCAGGGCGCCGCGGCGCCCAGCGCCGAATTCATCGACGCGGTGATCGCCGAGGTCGCCCGGACCAAGCCCGCCCGCTCGCACTTCGCCTTCACCCTGGGGCTGGGGACGGTGGGCCGGATCGGCCTGCGCGGCGTCGCCCGCCCGGTGATCCACGCCCGCGTTTCCTGCCTTGCCGCCGCCGCCTGATCGGAGAGAGCCTTGTCGGTCAATATCGTCATCACCACCGCCGGCCGCGCCGCGCTGGTCAACGCCCAGCACACCGGCACCGCCCCGGTCACGATCACCCAGGTCGGCCTGTCGCAGACGGCCGTGACGCCCACCGCCGCCGCGACCAGCCTGCCGGGCGAGTTCAAGCGCCTGGCCGGCGTGGCGGGAGAGGTCGTTGCCGCCGACACCATCCACATCAACGTCTCCGACGACAGCGCCGACGCCTATTCGCTGCGGTCCTTCGCGCTCTATCTGGCGGACGGCACCCTGTTCGGGATCTACGGCCAGGCGGACCCGCTGATCGTCAAGAGCGCCGCCTCCATCCCGAACATGGCGATCGACGTGATCTTCGCCGACATCAGCGCCGCCCTGCTGACCTTCGGCAACACCAACTTCCTCAACCCGCCCGCCACCACCGAGCGGCAGGGCGTGGTCGAGCTGGCCACCGTGCCCGAGGCGCAGGCCGGCATCGACGCCCTGCGCGCCCTGACCCCGGCCGCGGCGAAGGCGGCCATCCTGGGCTGGCTGCTGGCGCAGGACGGCTCCGGCTCCGGCCTCGACGCCGATCTGCTGGATGGCCAGGACGGCGACTATTACGCCAACGTCGCGGCGCGCCTGGGCTACAATCCGGTCAACCGGGCCGGCGACACCATGACGGGGCTGCTGGTCCTGTCCGGCGACCCCACCGCGGCGATGCACGCCGCCACCCGCCAGTGGGTGCTGGGCCAGATCGCCAGCGGCGCGCTGGGCTACACCCCGGTCAACCGGGCCGGGGACACGATGGCCGGCCTGCTGGCCCTGTCGGGCGCGCCGACCGCGAACCTCCACGCCGCGACCAAGAAGTACGTCGACGATCTGGTCGCCGCGGCCGCCCTGCTGGCGAAGATCCTGACGGTCGATGGCTCGGGCTCGGGCCTCGACGCGGACCTGCTCGATGGGCTGGACAGCACCGCGTTCGCCAAAGTCGCCGGCACCTTTTTCCAGGGCAACAACACCGGGATCGTGAGCGATCAGGATTGGACGCTGTTCTTCCTGCGAAACAACCATGGGTCGGCCAGCGCCATCGGCCATACGTCGATCGAGACCCTCAACGAGAACAACATCACGACAGGCAGCTTTCAGGTCATCGGCGAACCGGACGGCAGCACGGCCATCTCGCTGTCCACGACGCCCGCAGGTAGCCGGACGGTGGACCGGCGCGAGGTCATGGCCTATCTGCGCGGCCAGGGTCGCCCCCACCACTTCTATGCCAGCGCCATGTATCTGAACGGCGATTTGATGTGGAACGCCGGCAACGACGGCTCGGGCTCCGGCCTCGACGCTGATCTGCTCGACGGCTTCCACGCCAGCGATTTCCAGCGCGCCAGCGACGGCACGAAGTTCGGCTCGAACGCCAACGGCTATTGGGAGGAGCGCGCCAACGGCTTCGTCGAGCAATGGGGCACGATCACCGGCACGTTCTACCAGGGCCAATACACGCACACGTTCCCGCGTCCGTTCGGCGACGCGGCCAGCGTCAACATCCAGCTCACGCCCTACAACCCGACCGGCGGCACCACCCAGCCTTTCGACTGGTGGCCCCAGCGCGGCACGACGGACGGGACCAGCTTCAACTGGACGCTCCAGGATTCGTCCGCGGCCGGCATCGGCCAGGGCGTCGACTGGCGCGCCATCGGCAAACTTTAAGGAGGCCCCGCCATGAAGACCACTATCGGCCAGTTCGATCCCGCGACCGGCGCCGTCCCGGTCCTGTTCAGCCATGCCGGCGTGAAGCACCGTCGCCCGGTCAACGCCTGCCTGACCGAGGCCGGCGACTACGACGCCAAGGCGACCAGGGCCCGTGTCGCCGAGGTCGCCCTGGGCGTGGAGCGCAAGATCGGCCTGGGCGTGATCGGCAACGCCGCTCCGCCCCCGGTTTCCGAACCCGAGGCGGCCGCACCGCCCGCCGAATAGGCCGACCGCCCGATCCCGCACAGGTTGTAGGGCCGGGCGGTTACAACACCCCCGCGTTGCCCGCAGGCGCGCGTCGTGGCTTCACCCTGGACCATGACGCGCACCCCGCAGGACACCGAAACGGACCCTGACGGCCTGATCCGCCTCGGCACCATCGCCAGCGTGGATCTGGCCCAGGCGCGCTGCACGGTCGACCTCGACGAGGATTTCGAGACCCCGCCGCTGCGCTGGCTCGCCTTCCGCATGGGCAAGACCCGCGTGTGGTCCCCGCCCAGCGAAGGCGAGCAGGTCCTGCTGCTCTGCCCCGGCGGAGAGATCGGCGCGGCCGTGGTCCTGTGCGGCCTGGTCGGCGACGATTTCCCCGCCCCTTCCGCCGATCCCATCGACCTGATCGCGTTCGAGGACGGATCGAAGCTGTCCTACGATGCCGAGGCCGGGGAACTGGTCCTCGAACTCGCCGGCAAGATGAGGATCGTCGCCCCGGACGGCCTGGCGATCGAGGGCGACGTGGACGTGACCGGCACGATCACCGCCAGCGAAGACGCGGTCGCGGACGGCATCAGCCTCAAGAGCCACACCCACGGCGGCGTCCAGGCCGGCGGCGCCAGCACGGGGGCGCCGCAGTGATCGGCATGGACCGCCAGACCGGCGCGCAGCTTTCCGGCGATGCCCACCTCGCGCAGTCGATCTGGGACATCGTCACCACCCCGCTCGGCGCCCGCCCCATGCGCCGCGATTACGGCTCGCTGCTGTTCGAGCTGGTCGACCGGCCGCTGAACGGCGCGACCCAGCTGCTGTGCATCATGGCCGTGGCCATGGCCATCGCCCGGTGGGAGCCGCGCATCGCCGTCAGCAGGATCCTGCTCGACGGAGAGTTCGCCGCCGGCACCGCCGTCCTCACCGTGATCGGCCAGCGCACCGACACCCCCCAGCCCAACAGCCTGACCCGGCTGACTATCCCGATCCGCTGAAAGGACCCTCCATGCACGGCATCAAGACCAACGTCCTCGTCGAAGGCACCCGCTCGATCGCCGCCGTCGCGACCGCCGTGATCGGCGTGGTCTGCACGGCAGGCGCGGAAACCGGCGCGGCCACCAGCGCGCTGAACGACGCCTTTCCGCTCGACGAAGTGACCCTCGTCACCGATGTCCGCGCCGCCGCAGCCAAGGCCGGCACCACCGGCACGCTCAAGGCCACGATGGAAGCTATCGCCGAGCAGACCAGCCCGATCGTGGTGGTGAAACGAATGCCCGTCATCCCCGATGCCGAGGAGCAGGAAGCCGCCGTGATCGAAGGCGTCCAGGCCTTGCTTACCTCTCAGGCGCGCACCGGGGTCAAGCCGCGCATCCTCGGCGCGCCGGGCCTTGACAGCCTGGCCACCACCACTGCGCTGGTCCCCGTCGCGAAGAAACTGCGCGGCATGGCCTACGCCCAAGTCCAGGCCGCCGCGCTTGCCGACGTGGCCGACTATGCCGAGAACTTCGGCGACCGCGAGCTGATGCTGATCTGGCCCAACTTCACCGGCGGTTTCGCCGGCGATGCAGTCGCCCGCGGGCTGGGCCTGCGCGCCCAGATCGATGAGGAGCAGGGCTGGAACAAGACCCTGTCCAACGTGCCGGTAGCGGGCGTCACCGGCATTTCGAAGGACGTCTATTTCGATATCCAGGATGAAAGCACCGACGCCCAGTTCCTCAACGACCTCAACGTCACCACCCTGATCCGCGCCAACGGCTTCCGCTTCTGGGGCAACCGCACCTGCTCCAGCGAACCGGGCTGGTCCTTCGAAAGCGCGGTGCGCACCTCGCAGGTGTTGCAGGACGGCATCGCCGATGGATTGATGTGGGCGATCGACAAACGCCTTACCGAGGGCCTGATCCGCGACATCCTGGAAACGATCAACGCCCATTTCCGCCTGCTCAAATCGCAGGGCCGGATCATCGATGCCCGAGCCTGGTTCGATCCCGCGCTCAACCCGAAGGAAGCGCTCGCCGCCGGTAAGCTGGTGATCGACTACGACTTCACCCCCACCGCCCCGCTGGAAGGCCTGACGCTGAACCAGCGCCTGACCGACCGCTACTACGCCGATTTCAGCAAGCTCGCGGCCTGATCCGCCGCCGCGCGCCTTCCCTGACCTTCCATCCCGACCGGAGCACCGACCATGGGCATGCCCTCCAAGCTCAAGAACCATAACCTCTACCTCGACGGCCAGACGCATATCGGCATCGTCGGGGAGGTCACTATTCCCAAGCTGGTGCTGAAGATGGAGGAATGGCGCGGCGGCGGGATGCTCGGCCCGATCATGATCGATAATGGCCTGGACAAGATCGAGGTCGAGTTCGCCCTGGGCGGCCTGATGAGCAGCGCGATCCGTCAGTTCGGCGCGACCCGTCACGATGCCGTGCTGCTGCGCCACAACGGCGCCTACCAGGAAGACGGCACGGGTGCGGTGCAGGCCGCCGAGGTCATTTGCCGCGGCCGCTATTCGGAACTGGACTTCGGCAACCAGAAGCCCGGCGACGATACCGAGCACAAGTCGAAGATGGCCTGCTCCTATTACAAGCTCAGCGTCGACGGCCAGGTGTGGTTCGAAATCGACCTCCTCAACGCCGTCTTCATCGTCTTCGGCATCGACCGCTACGCCGAGATCCGCGCCGCCCTCGGCAACTGATCCGGCTCACCAGCTTCACCCCGGCGAACTAGCGGGCGCGCCGGGGTGAAGACCCTCCCGCCCGCGCCAAGGAAGCCCGCATGAACTCCGCAACGCCCGCCCCGGCCGAAGCCCCCGCGCCCGCAAAGGTGGAGGCCCCTGCTTCCGCCCAGGCCAGCGATGCGTCCGGCAAGACCAGCCACATCAAGATCACGCTGGTCGAACCCCTCCATCGCGATACCGGCCCGATCACCCATCTGACCTTGCGTAAGCCAAAGGCGGGCGAAATGCGCGGGCTGACGGTCGAGGCGCTGTTCACCAGTGACATCAACGCGGTGCTTACCTTGCTGCCGCGCATCTCCGATCCGTTCATCACCGATCCGGAAGCGGCGGCGCTATCCACCGAGGACCTGGGCGAGATCGCCGGCACAGTGAAGGGTTTTTTTATGACCCCGGCGATGAAGGCGCAGGTGGCGGCGATGTTCGGGGGCGAACAGTCGAAGAACTGATGGCCGACATCGCCCTGATCTTCCATTGGCCGCTGTCGGAGCTGACCGAGCTGGATCTGCATGACCTGCTCGCCTGGCGCGGCCGGGCGATCGAGCGCTGGAACCGCGTCAACCGGGCTGACAAATGAGCAATGCCCTCAACCTGGTGGTGCGGTTCAGCGGCGTCGGCGATCTCGGCGGGCACCTCAAGAACCTGATCGGTCTGGGCAAGACCGGCGACCAGGCGCTGCGCGGGTTGAACCGCACCGCGCGCGACCTGAAGGGCGAGCTGCGCGGCATCGAGGCCGAACTGGGGAAGTCCGGCGGCAATGTCACCGGCCTGATCGACCGCCAGCGCCAGCTCGAGCAGGCGATCGAGGGCGTCAACCGCCAGATCGAGCGGCAAAAACGCTTCAACGCGATCGACGGCCGCACCGCCCGGATCACCGCGCGCGGCGAGCAGCTCAAGTCCAGCGGCGCGCAGAACGTCATGGTCGGCGCGGGAATGGCGGCGCCCTTCATCCTCGCGACCAAGGCCGCGATGGATTTCTCCAGCGGCATGGTCGACATCCAGCAGAAGGCGGAGCTGACCAACGCCGAGACCGACCGGATGGGCAACACCATCCTGCTGCTCTCGCAAAGGCTCCACCAGTTGCCAGAGGACATGCGCTCGGGCGTCGATGTGCTCGCCGGGCTCGGCCTCGATCCGCGCAAGGCGGTGCAGATGATCGGTCCGATCGGCCAGCTCGGCACCGCCTTCAAGGTCGACCTGGCGGACGGGGCCAACGCCGCCTTCGCCAATCTCAACAACCTGAAGGTGCCGATCTCGCAGACCGCCGCCGCGCTCGACATCATGGCCGCCTCGGGCAATGCCGGCGCGTTCGAAGTGAAGGACATGGCGCGCTGGTTCCCCACCCTGACCGCGCAGATGCAGGCGCTGGGGCAGAAGGGGACGCCGGCCGTGGCCGATCTGGCCGCCGCCTTGCAGATCGCCCGGCGCGGGGCCGGCGATGCCGACCAGGCCGCCAACAACGTCCAGAACCTGCTGACCAAGATCCAGGCCCCGGCGACGATCCGCGCGTTCAAGAAGAACTTCGGGGTCGACCTGCCCGCCGCGCTGAAACAGGCCTACGCCCAGGGCAAGACGCCGCTGGAAGCCATCGCCGAGCTGACGAAGAAAGCCACCGGCGGCGACCTGTCCAAGCTCGGCTTCGCCTTCGAGGACATGCAGGCCCAGGCCGCGCTGCGGACCCTGATCCAGAACCTCGACGACTATCGCCAGATTCGCGACCAGGTCGGGCAGGGCGGCGGCACGGTCGCGCGCGCCTTCAGCCAGCGCGAGGCACGCGATGCGAGCGTCGCCTGGGCGTCGTTCAAGGGCTCGCTGTCGCAGCTCGCGATCACCCTGGGCACCACGCTGCTGCCGGTCGCCACCACCTTCCTCGGCCACGTCAACAACCTTGCCGGCGCGGTCGGCCGCTGGGCGCAGGCCAACCCCAAGGCGGCCAGCACCCTGGTCTCGATCGCGGGCGGCCTGGTCGCGGCCAGGATCGGCTTCGGCGCGCTGCAATATGCGCTCGGCTCGATCCTCGGCCCGATCGCGACGGTCTGGGGCTGGTATTCGAAGCTCCGCGCGATCGGCGCGATCGGCCCCATCGTCACGGGCGCGGCGCGGGCCTTCGGCGTCCTCCGCACCGCCGCGATCTTCCTCGGCCAGGGATTGATGCGCGCCGGCATGATGATGCTTGCCAATCCGATGATCCTGGCCATCGTCGCGATCGGCGTGGCGATCGGCGTCGTCGCCTATCTGGTCTATCGCAACTGGGACAAGATCAAGGCCGCCTTCAGCGCCGGCATGGCCATGATCGGCGCGGCCTGGACCACGGTGAAGGGCAAGTTCGATTCCGGCGTGGCCATGGTCAAGGGCGCGCTCTCCGGCCTGCCGGGGTGGCTGACCTCGCTCGGCGGCATGATGATGAGCGGGCTGCTGGCGGCGCTCAATCCCGTGCTGCTGGCGAACAAGCTGGTCGCTATCGCCCGCGCCGGCATCACCGCCTTCAAGAACTTCTTCGGCATCAAGAGCCCGTCGCGCCTGTTCATGGCGATGGGCGGCTACATGACCCAGGGGCTGGCGCTTGGGCTCGATCGCGGCGCGGGGAGCCCGCTGCGCGCCGCCGGACGCCTGGCCAGCGGGGTCGCGGCGACCGGGGCGCTCGGCCTCGGGCCCGTCGCGGCCGGCGCGGCGAGCGGCGGCTTGCCGGATCTGCGCCCGGTCGCATCGCCCGCCGGCCTCGCCCCGCTCGCGCCGAAGGCGGCGCGATCCGCGGGGGGCGGCGCGCCGGTCGTGTTCCACATCACGGTCAACCAACAACCGGGCGAAAACGCCGACGCCCTGGTCCAGCGGATCAAGCGCGAATTGGCCGAGGAGGTCCGGCGCGGGCGGCTTTCCTCTTACCGGGACGATTTCTGATGCTCGCGGCCCTCGGCATGTTCGTCTTCTCCACCGACAGCGCGCTGTTCGACCAGCTCGACCGTGATCGCGACTGGCGCCATGCCCGCACCCCGCGCTTCGGCGCGCGCCCGGCCGGGCAGTTCCTCGGCCCGGGCGAGGACAAGATCGTGCTGCGGGGAACCCTGGTGCCCGAGCTGGCCGGGTCCTACTCCGCGATCGAGACCCTCGCCCAGATGGCCGACGACGGCGACGCCTACCAGCTCGCCGACGGCACCGGCACCCTGTTCGGCGCTTTCACCATCGACCGGCTCAGCGAGCAGCACGGCGCGATCATCGACAACGGCAAGGCCCGCGTCATCGGCTTCACCATCGAGCTGTCCCGTGCCGACTGACCCGCTCCCCGCGAAGGGCGATGCGGCCTTCGTCCTGCCCTTCGCCGACTGGAAGGTGACGCTCGACGGGAAGGACCTGACCGACAAGCTCTCGCCCCGGCTGCTCAGCCTGCGCCTGACCGAGACGCGCGGGGAAAGCGCCGACGAGTTCGAGATCGTGCTCCACGATCACGACGGCAAGCTGGCCCTGCCGCCCGAGGGCGCGAGGCTGAAGGTGCAACTGGGCTGGGCGCGCGGCACGGGCGTCAAGGTCGGCCTGGTCGACAAGGGCAGCTTCAAGGTGGACGAGGTGTCCTGGTCCGGCCCGCCCGATACGGTGACGATCACCGGCCGCTCCGCCGACTTCAAGGAGAGCTTCCGCACCCGCAAGACGCGGATCTGGAAGGACCAGACCCTGGGCGGCATCCTGGGCAAGATCGCGGGCGAGCACGGCCTGGCCGCGCGGTGTCATCCCGACCTCTCGGGCAAGCCGGTCAAGGCGGCCGAGCAGCACAACAAGTCCGATATGGAGCTGCTGCGCGACCTCGGCCGGCGCTACGACGCGGTGGCCACGACGAAGGACGGCGCGCTGATCCTCGCCCCGATCGACGCCAACACCACCGCCACCGGCAAGGCGATCCCCACCATCGCGCTGACCCGTCGCGACGGCGACCGCTATTCCTATCGCCGCGCGAGCCGCGAGAACGGCCAGGACGGGGCCGAGGCCCAGTGGCACGATCCCGCCACGGGCAAGCGCCGGAAGGTCCAGCAGGGCGGCGGCAAGCGCCGCCGGCTGAAGCGGGTCTACGCCAGCGAGGGCGACGCCAAGGCCGCCGCCGGGTCCGAGGCCAAGCGCCTCAAGCGCGCCGCCGCCTCGTTCCAGCTCGACCTCGCCTATGGCGACGCCACGGCCTCGGCCGGCGCGAAGGCCACGGCCAAGGGCTACAAGGACGAGGTCGACGCCAAGGCCTGGCGCATCGCCAAGGTCGAGCACCGCATGGACGCGGACGGCGGCTTCGTCAGCCAGATCGAGATGGAGGCGGCGGGGTAAGCTTCCAAATCGGATGCATTTGGAAATGGCGCTGGCGCGCGATCTGGCCGATTAGCGGCCCATGCCGTTGCTATCGATCCTTGCCGCCAGCGCGCTTCTTTCCTGCACTGCCACCGATGGCGACACCCTGCGTTGCGGGGCGGAAAGGGTACGCCTGATCGGTATCGACGCGCCGGAGTTGCCGGGCCACTGCCGTCGCGGCCGGCGCTGCGCGGAGGGCGATCCCTGGGCCAGCAAGGATGCGCTCCAGCGCCTGGTGCGCGGCCGGCCGATCCGCCTGGAGCGCCATGGCGAGGACATCTACGGCCGCACCCTGGCCTTCGCCTGGGCGGGCAAGGTCAGCCTCTCCTGCGCCCAGCTCCGCGCGGGGCAGGCCGAGTATGTCCAGCGCTGGGATATCGACGGCCGCGCGGGGCGGTGCCGGTGAGTTACTCGCAGGCGATCCCGTCGCCGTCGCGGTCGAGGTTGGCCGAATAGCCCGGCTCGCCCCGTCGCATCCGTGAATAGCCCGCCGCGCGAGCGGGCCATCCGGTTGACGATCACTTCCGAGAGGTTTTTCCCCAAACGGGGAAAAACCCCAAAGGTGGGCGCCGCGCCCGAGCTGGAGCCGCCGACGCCGCGCGCGCCTGCTGGCGGGCAGGGCGGGGCCTGCCGGCCGGGGCCGGGAAGGGTCGGAACTGCTCCACCGGCCGCGCCAACAGCGGCTGGACGGCATCGTCGGCCGGCGCGGGCGCGGCCTTAACCTTCGCCGCACTGATCCGATCTTCGAAGGCCTGTGCTTCGGCGGCCTCCCGCGCGATCCTCTCCTGGCGCTCGGCCTCGGCGCGGGCGGCGTCTTCCGGAAAGGCCGCCGCGCGGATGCGCTGGACCTGCTGCGCCGGCGTCAGGCCGGAACAGAGCGGAAGGTCGGGCAAGGCCCGCATATCGATGGTGGCCGCGCCCGACCGCACCGCCGCGCCCACGGCCCGGTCAATCGCCTCATCGCTGAGGCAGTCCGGCGATTCCCGCGCCGGGGGGGGTGAAGCCGCCAAGCCGAACCACACGACAGCCAGTAGCGGCGCAGCGCGACGGAGAACGAGATTACCCGCCATTGATCGCGCCTCAGCGTTCGACGAAGACCGGCTTATCCATCGGGTTGGAGCCCACCCGAATAACGAGCTTGCCGACTTGGCAACCCGCGGGAACGAAGCTCCCGGTGGCGGTCATGAAGACGTCCTCTACTCCATTATGGCGAGCAGTGAAGTTGACCACCGCTTCCTTGCCATCCCCACCCCTGAAGGCTGACCCCACGTTGAAGCTATCGAACTGGATCGAGCTGCTGGCCTCGGGTGGCAACGTCGAGCTGATCCGTCCCACAAGCTTTTCGGCGAACTCCCGATCCATTTGCCGGCAGGTATCCTTGGGGGTCGAACGATAGAGATCGGTGCGACTGAAATAGTAGCTAGGTTGTGCTGTTACACTGGCCATCGCTGGGCCTGACGAGGTCGGTGCAGGTGCCGGAGATGCGCTCGGCGTTGACGCGGCTTGCGGAGATGGCGTCGCAGCCGGGTCGTTCGCCGGTGGCGGGCTTACGATTCCCACAACGATAAGCAAAATGAATACAGCGGCGACGCCAATCGCGACTTGCTGCCAAGTCTTGAGCCTCGCCTTCCCCCCGTTTGGATTGTCCGACAAAATTCACCCCCGTTATTCGAACCGTCACGGCTTCCCGAGCACCGCCACCACCTTGGCTATCACATGCATTTCGCCGTCCGCCGCGATCTCCGGCGGGACCACGGCGTTATCCGACAGGATCTTCACCGTGCCATCGGGCATCGGCCGGAGCCGCTTGATCATCCCGACCTGCCCGTAGGCGATAGCGTAGATGTCGTCGCCCATCGTGATATTCAGTTGCGCCGGTGCACGGTCGAACAGCACGAGCGCACCGTTCGGGATCGTCGGCGCCATCGAATTGCCGGTCGCCTCAGCCCACGCGAGGTATTCAACCGAACTGGTCGTGAAGTGTCGCAGCAGTGCGCGGGGCATTTCCCATTTGTCGACCGAGGCCGGGCCGTCGAGATATTCTCCGCCCAGGCCGAAGCGCAGATCGATGTGATCGACCATCACAGAATCACCGCGCACTACTTCCGGCTCAGCGCCGCGAAAGGCCAAGCGACGATCTTGAAGACTTGGCAGGTCGCGTTCGTCGCTCTCTCCAACAATGTATTCCGGAGAGGTTTTCAGGAAGCGCGCCAGCTCGAGCAATTTGCCTGTTTCGCGTGTTTCGCCACTGATGAAACGCCCAATCGTCGGTTGCGACACGCCGATTGCGCGCGCCACGGAGGACTGGCTTTCCCTCCGGTGCTCAATCAATTTTTCGAGCCGTGAGCCTACGATTTCAGCCATTTACGCTACCTATCCATTTTTGAATAGGAGAGCACTCAACATTTTCGTTGACCTATTTATTCAGATTTGTATAGATCGCATCATGTCTGAAGCACTCACCCGCTATGAGGCCCTGATGCAAGTCCGCTCGCACTTCGCAAGCGATCAGGCCATGGCCGACGCCTTCAGCCGCCCGCAGCCGACCGTATGGCGCTGGCTCAACCAGTCCAAGCAACTGCCCGCTGAAGGTGGCGAATGCCTGCTCGCGGAGCAGCTCACCGGCGTTTCCCGCCACCACCTCCGTCCCGATGTTTATGGTCCGCATCCTTCGTCGATCACCACGCCGCCCACCTGGCAGGGCGTAGATCGCGGCGCGGGGCGGGTCCATTTCCAAACCGGCCGCGCTTTGAAGGCCGCCGCGCGGGGAGCCGGTTCGGGCGCATCCTGGCCGCCGTCATGGCGAGCGTCGGCACGATCGGCCTGGCCCTCGGCATCGATGCCGCGCCCGACGCCTGGCCGATCGCGGTCCACGCCCTGCTGCTGTTCCTCGGCGGCCGCGCCCTCGTCCGGAGCGCCCTGGCATGACCAAGCGCCGCGAGCCCCTGACCTACCACCACGCGCTGACCGTGATCGCCGCCCGCATCGGATGGGATCGCTGCGGCGCGATCCTGGGCAAGACCGAGCGCATGGTCCGCTACCTCTCCGATCCGGACTGCGAGACCGAAATCCGCCTGCTCGACGCCGAGCGGCTCGACCGCGCCTTCATGGCGGACGGCGGCGACCACGGCCCGTTCCAGCGCCTGCTGACCCTGCGCCTGGACATCGCGCAGAGCGCCACGGCCGACGCGAGCCTGATCGACCTGGCCGCCGCCTCCGCCAAGGAAGGCGGCGAGGCGGTCGAGGCCTGCTCCACGCCGCGATGAACGCCCGCGACCCCGCCGCCCGCCGCAGCGCCCGGCGCGAGGTGGAGGAGGCGATCTCCGCCGGCACCGACGCCCTCGCCGCGCTCGACCGCCAGGAAGCGGCCGCGCTGGCCGGAACCGGAGGCTAGCCGCGATGGGAGGGGCCGCGATCCAGCTTCACGACGACGACGCCCCCGAGGTGCCCTATTCCCGCGCGGAACTGCTGCGGCCGCGGTCGGGGCCGCGGGGCGGCGTTCTCCCCTGCCCGCCCGCCCCTTCGCCGCCCTTCCGCGGGCCGAGCCGCGGCGTGCCCGAGCATTTCCTCGACGTGCTCTACGCCTGCCGCAACCTCGCCTGCGGCTGCACCTTCAAGGCCACCCTCTCGATCGAGTGTATCCTGACGCCCAGCGGCATCCCCGATCCGGACTGCACCATCCCCTTCCGCCCGCTCCCGCGCGTGGCCGGTGTCACGGTCGGCACCGAGCCGCTGGATGAACCCGACCCCGACCAACCCGGTCTGTTCGACTGAAAGGACATCCCATGGCCGAAACCAATGATCGCCTGCGCCTGCTGATCGAACGCATCGAGCGGCTGGAGGAGGAAAAGAAGGGCATCGCCGACGATATCCGCGAAGTCTACGCCGAAGCGAAGGCCGTGGGCTTCGATCCCCGGATCATGCGCCAGATCGTCCGCCTGCGGAAGATGCAGGCCGACGATCGCCGCGAGATGGAGGTCGTCCTCGACCTCTACAAATGCGAGCTGGGGATGGGCGGCGAGGGCTATGCCCGCCGCGAGCCCGACCCCACGCCGCTCGAGGCGGCGATCGCCCACGCCACCGACGCCGAGCTGGCGGAGCGCGGCCTGGTGCGGATCGATTCCGGCGAGCGCAAGCCGGTCGCGGTGGTCCGCGTCAGCGATGACGACGACGATGACGACGCCAGCGAATATGACCGCGCCGTCGAAATCGTGCGGTTGACCGGCAACGCCTCGACGAGCCATCTCCAGCGCCGTCTCCGCATCGGCTACAACGCGGCCTCCGCGCTGATCGAGCGGATGGAGCAGGCCGGCATCGTCGGCCCGCCCTACCTGAGCACCCGCAAGCGCGAAGTCCTCGCCCCGGCCGAGCCCGCCTGATGCCCGGCCCGGACGCTTCCGTCCCGCGCTGGCGCGAAACCACGCCGCATCCCGGCCGCCCGCCGCTGGTCCCCAGCGAGCCCGCGCCTCGCGCCGGGGTGGAGCGCGTCCTCATCGCCCTTTCGAGCCTGACCGGCGCCGCCCTGCTGCTCCGCGCCTTCCTTCCCTTCTGACCAGGAGAACCGACATGGCCTGCCCAACCCAAGCCGCGCCGCCCCCCGCCGTCATCTTCGAATGCGATTGCGGCGCGGTGAACCGCTCCCCCGACCAGCGCCTCCCCGTGGGCTGGTCCACCGCCCACGGCCAGGCCTGGTGCAGCGACTGCACCGCCGCCGGCATCCCGGCGCGCGAGATCGCCGCGCCGCGCAAGCGGAAGGCCGCCTGATGCCCGATCTCGAAACCCGGCTTCGCAAGCTGGTCTCCGACCATCTCTGCGTGGAGGAGGACCGGATCACGCCCCAGGCCTCGTTCGTCGACGATCTGCGCGCCGACTCCATCGACACGATCGAGCTGTCGATGGCGGTGGAGGAAGAGTTCGGCATCGAACTGTCCGACGACGAAGCCGCCACCGCGATCGGCGAGGGCGCCTTCGGCGATCTCCTCGCCCTGATCGGCGCCAGGCTGGCGGGGAGGGCGGCCGCATGATCGCCCTCGGCCCCCGCGAGCTGGCCAAGGCCGGCTTCGTCGCCCTGCTCGGCACGGCCGCGCTGCACATCGCGCAGCAATGCCTGGGCGGCTTCGTCCAGTGCAGCGCCCTGGGGTGCCTGCCGTGGTGACGCCGCTCAAGCGTGAAGCCCTGGCCCAGGGGCGCGACGCCGTCCTGGCCGCTCGCTTCCACGGCGGTGCGGAGCCGGCGAACCCGCACAAGCGCGGTTCGAAGCGTAACCTCTACTGGCAGTGGGGGCACGATCGCGCCCGCAAGCTGCTGGTCGAAATCGATCGGATCGGCTGATGAGCTACGGTCTCACCGCCCGCCAGGCCGCCCTGCTGCGCTTCATCCAGGGCTACCAGCTCGCCCATGACGGCGTGTCGCCCTCAATGAAGGAATGCGCCGCGGCGATCGGGTCGGTGAGCAAGTCCTCGGCGCACGGCATCCTCGTGTCGCTGGAGCGGCGCGGCGCGGTTCGCCGCCTGCCGGGCCGCGCCAGGGCCATCGAGATCGTCACCCGCCTCGCCGTGCCCTCGATCGGCGGCGCGCCGCTCTATGCGGTGCCGATGGTCGAACAGCCGGGCCGTGTGGCTTTCGGCATCAGCCAGGACCGGAGCCATGCCGCGTGATCGCCGCCCCGAGGCCGAACGGCGCCGCCGCCACCGCGAGTCCTACCCCCTCGCGCTCGAACTGGGGATCACCCCGCGCGAGGCGGAAGCCGAACTCGATCGGCGCGAGGTCGCGGCCCGCCACCGCGAAGGCGCCCGCGCGCTGGCCGCCCGGATGAACGCCCCGCTCCCCCGGCCGATGACCGACCCCGAACCGCCCCGCGCGCCCTGGTGGCAGCAAGACTGATCCTCTCGAAAGCGACCCAGGCCCAATGGCTGACAACACCAAGATCGAGTGGGCCGACGCCACCCTGAACTACGTCAACGGCTGCTCGGTGCTCTCGCCCGGCTGCACCAACTGCTACGCGATGAAGCTCGCCGGCACGCGGCTGCGCAACCATCCGAGCCGGATCGGGCTGACCCAGGACACCAAGGCCGGCCCGGTCTGGACCGGAGAGGTCCGCGCCCACGAGCCCGCCTTGCTCCAGGCCCTTTCCTGGAAACGCCCGCGCCGCATCTTCTGGAACGCCCACGGCGACCTGTTCCACGATGCCGTGCCCGACGAGTGGATCGATCGCCTCTTCGCCGTCTGCGCCCTGACCCCGCAGCACACCCATATGATCCTGACCAAGCGGTCGGCGCGGATGCGGGAGTATTGCGTCAGCAGGTTCACGACCGAAGCGGGCAGCGATGCCCTATGCGAGGCGATTGAGGAAATCGACGAATTCAGGCACGACGCCGGAGGGGAATGGGATGCGCCCCTCCCCAACGTCTGGCTCGGCGTCAGCGTCGAGGACCAGGCCCGCGCCGACGAGCGCATCCCCGATCTGCTCGCCACGCCGGCAGCGGTGCGTTTCATCAGCGCTGAGCCGCTGCTGGGGCCGCTCATACTGGAAGGATGGCTAGCCCCTGAGGCGTTCTGTCAGAGCTGCGACGATGGTGAAGGATACGGCACCCGCTGCTCGCGGGGCGATATACCTCGCGATGAGCAATGCCCATGGCGGTGGGCCGTTCAGACTGTCCACGAGCATGGTCCGTTCAGTGATGAAGGCATGCCTCGGGCTATCACCAGCACAGTGCACACCATCGACTGGGTGATCGTCGGCGGCGAGAGCGGCCACAGGGCGCGCGACAACGACTTCGAAGCCAATGCCCGCCATCTGCGCGACCAGTGCGCCCACGCCCGCGTGGCCTTCTTCGGAAAGCAGAACGTCAGGAAATTCGCGCTGCCCGCTGACCTCTTGGTGCGGGAGATGCCGCTGTGAAGGCTCTCACCGTCTGGCAACCCTGGGCCTCGCTGATCATCGCGGGCGCCAAGCCCTACGAGTTCCGGGGCTGGCGCGCCCCGCGCTCGCTGATCGGCCAGCGCATCGTTATCCACGCCGCCTCGCGCAAGATGGACCGCGACGACGCCGTTGCCCTCTACCGCCTCCGTCACATGCGCGACCGCTCACCGGAGCTGCGCCTGGCCTGGGCCGAGACCTGCCTGCTCGCCGACAGGTGCGAGGAGGTGCTCTGCAAGGCCTTCGCCCGCGATCTCCCGCTCGGCGTCGGCCTCGGCACCGCGATCCTCGGCGAGCCGCGCCTCGGCCCCGGGATCGCCGAGGACTTCGGCGTCCCGCGCGCCAACGACAGCGCCCGCGACGAACACGCCAACTGGGGCTGGCCGATGCTCGAAATCGATCGCTGGCCCGTCCCCATCCCCATGCGCGGCGCCCAGGGCTTCTGGACCTGGCCCACGCCTGATTTCGGAGACGGCCAATGAGCGGCGAAGGCCTCCCGATGGCCCGCCCGGTCATCCTCCCCGCCTCCCGCCCGCTGCCGCACAACCATCACGTCGAATTCGGCGCGTGGTGTGCCGACAAGCTGCGCGAGGCCATGTCTCTCGGCCCGGACGGTCTCACCGAGGCCGACCTGATCGAGAACCTCCTGCTGAAAGCGATGCTCCGGTGAAGCTCGGCCCCATTACGCGCACCCGCGAAATCCGCCACGCCCACCTGTTCTGCGGCCTCGGCGGCGGCGCTCGTGGCTTCAACCGCGTGGTCAAGCGCGTCGGCCACGTCGAGGCGAAGATGGTCTGTGCCGGCGGCATCGACAGCGACGCCGGCGCGATCGCCAACTTCGAGCGGATCGCCAAGGTCAAGGGCACGGTCCTGGACCTGTTCGACCGCGACCAGTACCGGGCCTGGCACGGCCGCGAGCCGGCCAGCGACTGGAAGGAGGCGACGCCGGCCGACATCCGCCGGGTCTTCGGCCCCGCGGTGGACATCGCCTTCACCTCGGCCCCCTGCAAGGGCTTCTCGGGCCTGCTTTCGGAAACCCAGTCGAAGACCGACAAGTACCAGGCGCTCAACCGCCTGACCTTGCGCGGCGTCTGGCTGATGCTCGAAGCCTACAAGGACGATCCGATCCCGGTCATCCTGTTCGAGAACGTCCTCAGGATCCTGACCCGCGGCAAGTGGCTGCTCGATCAGATCAAGGCCCTGTTCCGCGCCTACGGCTACAGCGTCAACGTCGACACCCACGATTGCGGCGTGATCGGCAACCTCGCCCAGAGCCGCAAGCGCGCCCTGCTGATCGCGCGCCACATGGAGAAAATCCCGCCCTTCATCTACCAGCCCCGCCACCACGCCCTGCGCGGCGTCGGCGAGGTCATCGGCAAGCTGCCCTTGCCCGGCGACCCGATCGCCGGCGCCATGCACCGCGTTCCCGCCCTGCAATGGAAGACCTGGGTCCGCCTTGCCCTGGTCCCCGCCGGCAAGGACTGGCGCGCGCTCAACGAGCTGGCCGTGGTCGACGGCAACCTGCGCGACTTCGGCATCGTACCCGACATGCCGATGCACAACGACAGCCTTGGCGTGGTCGGATGGCTCGACAATTCGCCGACTATCACGAGCCAGCGCGCGCCGGGGCAAGGCCGGTTCTCGGTGGCAGACCCGCGCCCGATCGACGGTTGGCACAACGAAGCGCTCGGCGTCCGCGATTGGGAAGCATCGGCCCGTGTCGTCGCGGGCGCGAGCCGCCCTCACAACGGGGCGCATAGCGTCGCCGTGCCTCGGCCGAAGCGGGCCACCCAGCCCTATCTGCAGTGCGGGGTGAATGAATGGGCCGAGCCTGTAGGCACTGTTTCAGGTCAGTCCCTCCCGGGCGGCGGTTCGCATTCGATCGCCGACCCTCGGATGCTTGGCAGGAAGGCCCATAGCAACGTCTATCGCGTTGTCCCCTTCGATCGTCCCGGCATCGCAGTGACCTCATCGCGCGACGGCGCCGTGGCCGACCCTCGCCCCGAGGGCAAGGACTACACCACCACCAAGTACATGGTGACGCCCTTCGACGGCGCGAGCCGCGCGGTGATCGGCGCCAGCACCACCGGCGACGGGGCCTTCGCCCTGGCCGACCCTCGGCCGAACTGGGGAACGACCCGCCACCGCAACATCCTGCGGGTCACGCCCGACGATCAGCCCGCGGGCACGATCGCTGGCACCCGTTCTATCACCGGCGGGCAGGCCTGCGTCGCCGATCGTCGGCCGCACTTCCAGACCGGCGGTCACTACCGCGTCGTCGATTGGGATCACACCCGCTACGCGGTTAGCCGGTCCGGCCCCCCCCGCCAAGGCCTCAACACCGTCGCCCCCCCCCGCGCAGGTCCACTCCCACCAGACCCCCAGGGCCCGCCCCCGCCCA